>PR_CR_10_Liq_3_inCRDRAFT_1000119_pt1 | contig 23032 bp, 21 predicted proteins | sample PRCRCaboRojoPR_2_FD_10240 | JGI IMG/M metagenome (IMG submission 10240)
AACCAAACGATCACGGTTTGTCCAGAAAACACATCATGGAATCCATAAACGGATCTTTGAAGAGACTGGGAACCGATTACGTAGACCTGTATCAGGCACACAGATTCGATTACGAAACACCACTTGAGGAGACAATGCAGGCCTTTGCAGACATAGTTCGTGCTGGTAAAGGCTTTGTATATCGGCGTGAGCGAGTGGACTGCGGAGCAAATTGAGGCTGGGGCAAAGCTTGCGAAGCAGATGAATTTTCAACTAATCAGTTCACAGCCTCAGTATTCAATGCTCTGGAGGGTAATCGAGAAGAAAGTAATCCCGGCCAGTGAGAAAAATGGCTTGAGTCAGATTGTCTGGTCTCCCATGGCAGGTGGAGTTCTTACCGGAAAGTATCCTCCAGGAGTCAAGCCGGCGGAGGGTACGCGCGCGAGCGATCCGGAAACAGCATCTTTCCTGGAAAAGTTTATGACCGAGACAACTCTGACCAGGGTTCAACAGCTGAAAGAGCTTGCTGACCAGATGGGGGTCAGCATGCCGCAATTTGCCTTGGCTTGGACCCTTCAAAACCCTAATGTTTCATCGGCAATTGTTGGAGCCCGCACCCCAGAGCAAATCAAATCCAACCTTGGAGCGGATGAGATAGAGATTCCAAAAGAGATAATGAAACGCGTTGACGAGATTCTGGGTGACTCGATTGTCACTGACCCAAGCCTCACCAAGTCTCCGCCGGAGAGATTGGTCTAGAACTCCTTTTGGACCCTTTTTGGCCAGAATGGTCCACCGTAGACGAATCCTGTGTAGACCTGAACCAAATTGGCACCAAGTTGCAGTCTTGACTCAATCTCTTCCTGGGTCTCGATGCCGCCCACCGATATGAGCGTTTTGTCCTCTCCCAGGCGTTCACGCAAGAGCTCGATCAATCCTCTGGCCCTTGCGGCCAGCACTGGTCCCGACAGGCCGCCGGCTTGATTCAACTCCGATGGCTTTGCTTTTAAGCCCGATCGAGAAACCGTAGTGTTTGCGGCAACCATTCCGGCCAGGCCGTGCTTGTTCACCAGATCTGCAATTTCCAATGCCTCTTCATCAGCCAGGTCTGGGGCGATTTTCACAAGCAGTGGCGTGCTACCGATTTCTCTCAAAACAGCCTCGATTATCGGCTCCAACGCCTCGCTGTTCTGAAGATCTCGAAGTCCAGGCGTATTTGGACTAGAAACATTGATTACAAAATAATCCCCCAGGCCGGCAAGCTCCCTGGCGCTGAATGCGTAGTCCTCCGCGGCGCGATCGAGGTCTGTAATTTTGGATTTTCCAATATTTATGCCAATTATCGGTAACTCCGCCTTTGACTTTCTGAGTCGCTTGAGCCGACGAGCCAGGGCTTTCGCTCCATCGTTATTGAATCCCATCCGATTAATCAGGGCTCTATCTTTGACTAACCTGAACATTCTGGGTTTTGGATTACCCGGTTGAGCAAGGGCTGTAACGGTTCCCACCTCCACATGACCAAAACCGAGCGCATAGAGCTCTCTGACTAACACGCCATTCTTGTCAAAACCAGCTGCCATCCCCAAGGGTCCGTTGAAGCTTAAGCCCATCGTTTGAAACTGCTTGAAATTTGCTGGCCTGATAATCCGCAATCTATAAAGCGCCTTTACCGCCCAAACCCCCAGGTGATGAGCCAATTCAGGATTCAGCCTTCGTAGGAAGATGGAAAATAAGAACTTGTAGGTCACTGGTCCCTCAGTTCATCTATGGCCTTTTCGAAGTCCTGCAGCGAATCCCATGCCTGGTACACGCTTGCAAATCTCATGTAGGCGACCTGGTCCAACTGCCTGAGGGGTTCCAAAATTGCCAGCCCGATCTCGTGCGCTTCGATATTTGCCGAACCCGATTGCCTGAGCGATTCTTCTACAGTTTGCGCAAGTTTGGCGAGATCTCCATCGGTTACAGGTCTTCCCTGGCATGCTTTCCTAACACCTGAGACAATTTTGTCTCTGCTGAATGGCTCCGCCACCCCACTTCGCTTGGTCACCATCAAGCTTGCGGTCTCAATGGTGGAAAAGCGTTTTCCGCATTCAGGACACTGTCTGCGTCTTCTAATACTGCTTCCATCATCACTGGTGCGAGAGTCGGTGACCTTTGAATCCTCGTGGCGACAAAAAGGACAGTGCATTAGTCATCCCTCCTTGCTGTTATTGCCTCCCCGTGAGCATGAAGCCCTTCAGAATTACTAAAACTCAAAAGTTTTTGCTCAAGTTCCATCAAATCTGGCCTTGAGTAGTCAATCACTTGTTGGGCCCTCAAAAAACTTAGGACATTCAATCCTGAGCTGTGCTTCCCCTGTCCCCCTGTTGGCAAAACATGGTTTGAGCCAGCCATGTAGTCTCCAAGGCTAACTGGCGAGTAGCTGCCAATGAATAAAGCCCCGGCATTGGTTATTCTGGATGCGAATGCTGAATTGTCGGATGTCTGCAGGCTCAAGTGTTCAGCAGCATATTCATTCGCAGCCACAATCATTGACTCCTCTGAATTGACAACCAAAATCAATGATTGAGGTCCGTCCAGGCTTATTCTGGCTCTAGTTGAATTCGGGGTCGACTGCAGTCTTACCTCCAGCTCTTGATTGACCCTCTCAGCGAAATCTATTGAGTTTGTCACCAGCACGCAGGCGGCGTTTTCGTCGTGTTCGGCTTGGCTTAGAAGGTCAGCGGCAACGTGGGAGACTGTTGCAGAGTCATCGGCCAGAATCATAATCTCGGTTGGCCCAGCCTCGCTGTCAATACCAATCATTCCCCTGAGGGCGCGCTTTGCAGCAGCCAAAAAGATATTTCCTGGACCTGTAAACATCCGGAAAGGCGCAAGATCCAGTGATGAAATCCCGTATGCAGCAGCAGAAACGGCGCCTACCCCACCGATTGAATAAACCTCGTCTATGCCCAACAGAGCCGCTGCGGCCAGAACCTCGGTTGCTGGAAGTCCATTCTGCTGTGCCGGAGAAAACAAACCTATTCGCCCCACCCCTGCAACTTGCGCCGGCACTACATTCATAATCACGCTTGATGGGTACACAGCTTTTCCTCCGGGGGCATAAACCGCCACCGAATCCACCGGCATAAATCGCTGCATAACGGTTGAGGAATCACCAAATTTGGTGACTACGGATTTGGGCATTGAGTCGACACAGGTTTCTCGTAGCCTCCCAATTGCTTCGCTCATTGCCTCCCGAAGCTGAATATCAATCCCATCCAAAGCTTGCTGGGTCTGCTGAGGTGAAACTCGAAGAACCGGAGACTTGACGCCATCAAAAGTCTCTATTTGTCTCAGAATAGCGCTCTCGCCTTCTGATCGAACCTCTTCGATGAGGCTCATAACACCCTGCATGACTGAGTCAATACTCTGTTCCGCCCTGACCAGAATCCTGTTCACATCAGCCGGCTTTAGTTCCTCGCTGATTTCTACGATTCTCAATCTTGGCCTTTCCTAGAATTCACCGTTTACAATCCCTTAACCTTATACGGATGACAAATAATACTTTGCTCGGAGCGGAAGCTCTGAAAGCTGCATTTAGAAGACATGCTTCCGGAATTAGCATCATTACCGGTTCTGATAACGGGGAGCCTTTTGGCTTCACAGCATCGAGTGCAACAAGCCTGGGCTCCAACCCGCCACTTATCTCACTGAACATCGCCCAGGGTTCCTCTAGTTACCCACTGATGATAAAAGGTCGACTGCTGGGTCTGCATGTTTTGGGGTCTGAGAATTTAGATCTTGCTCAGCGGCTCGCCGGTCCAAAGGAGCAGCGATTTTCTGGTGGATACTCAGAGGGCGCAGAGAGAGTGCCCGTTTTTGAAACGGCAAGTGCAGTGTTGTTTGTTCGAATTCGAGAAGTTATTGACATCGAGAGAAATGCGGTTGTTATCTGCGATGTTGAGTCAGGAATTGAGTTCAACGAACAATCCCCAATTACATACTTCCAACGTGGATATCACCAAATTGGCGAGAGACTGGCGGATAACTTCTAACTGATGCTCTGAGCTCCCAGAAGCTGCTTGACCTCTCCGAACAACTCAGGGCACACTTTAACCCTTTGTGGAAGCAGGAAGTGTCTGTCCCCCTCGGTTCCAGAGAGTTTTAATTGAACCTCAACCAGTCCCTCGTAGGTTTCCAAGATCGCTCGCAGTTGATCCATTCGCTGCTTTGTGGCCAAGCTGTCACGAATACTCAAGGTCACCACACCACCATCTTCGCGTGATGCATCAATAACCTCCATCGAGATCGCTGAGGCGGAAATCCCTTCATCTCTTCTAGAGATTCTCACTCTGGTTGAAATTGTTTGATCAGGTAAGAGTTGCTCTTTATATTGCAAATAGGTCTTTCCCATGAACATAACCTGAATCTCTCCACTGAAATCTTCAAGCGATACTCCCGCGTAAGGATTACCGCTATTTCTCGCAACCCTGTGGTTTACACCTGTTATGAGCCCAGCAAGGGTGAGAATTTCGCCATCGGGAACCTCTGATCGCGCAAGCAATTGAGCGATGCTGGAATCGCTGTTTCTTCCGAGAACCGACTCTTGGCCGCTCAAAGGGTGGTCACTCACGTACAGCCCGAGCATTTCCCTTTCATGCGATAGCTTGTCCCGCTTGGACCATTCCGGTAGGTCAGGGATTTTTATGGAGGTGGTGTCCTCCTCTAGAGAGCCAAAAAGATCTACCTGACCGAGAGACTCATTACGTTTGGTTACGCTGGCGGCCTCGACTGCATCCTCGTGAATTGCCATCAAAGCTCGACGATTATGGGACATTGAATCGAAGGCACCAGCCTTGATTAGGGCCTCAACCACCCGCTTTGTGCAGGCCTGAGCGCTTACCTTTGAAATAAAGTCATTGAATGAGCTGAACTTACCTTTGACTTCCCTGGCTTCAATAATTGCCGCAACAACGTTTTTTCCAACATTTCGAATTGCACCCAAACCAAAGCGAATGTCGTCTCCCGCGGCAGCAAAAACCCCGATTGATTCATTCACATCTGGCGGCAAGACCTTAATCCCCATCCTTCGACACTCGTTGAGATAGATTGCAAGTCGATCTTTTGAGTCGCCGATGCTTGTTAGAAGCGCAGCCATATATTCGGCTGGATAATTTGCTTTTAGATAGGCGGTCCAAAAACTCAACACCCCATAGCCGGCACTGTGAGCCTTATTGAAGGCGTAGTCAGCGAATGGCAGAAGTGTGTCCCACAACGCCTTTATGGCAGAATCTGAAAAGCCTTTTGATTTCATTCCCTCGCTGAACCCAACAAATTGCTTTGCCAACTCTTCAGGCTTTTTCTTTCCCATCGCCCTTCGCAAAAGGTCTGCTTGACCAAGGCTGTATCCTGCAACTTTCTGAGCTACCGCCATCACCTGCTCCTGATAAACAATCAGGCCATAGGTAGGACCCAGGATTTCCTCTAATGGCTCTTCCAGCTCTGGATGAATACTTTCGGGTTGCTGCAGACCGTTTTTGCGCTGCGCATAGTTCGTGTGTGAATTCATACCCATCGGGCCCGGTCTATACAAAGCCCCGACCGCCGAAATGTGCTCAAATTCACTTGGTTTCAAAAGCCTCAGAAGGCTTCGCATGTTATCGCTATCCAGCTGGAATACCCCAAGTGTGTCTCCGCGAGAGAGCAGCTGATAGGTTTTTTCATCACTGTTCATATCCAGCTGCTCAAGCACCACTTCCTCACCGCGGTTGCGCTTTATGTTTTCCAGAGCATCGTCAATTACCGTTAGGTTCCGAAGGCCCAGAAAATCCATCTTTAGCAGACCCATTTCCTCACAGGGTGGCTGATCAAACTGCGTGATAATCGCGCCGTCATCATCGCGCTTCATAATCGGGATAACATCTGTAAGGGGTTCCGCAGACATAATCACACCGGCAGCATGCACTCCCCACTGGCGCTTCAAAGATTCAAGTCCTTGGGCTAGTTCGAAGATTCGCTTTGAATCCTCATCGGTATCAATTAGCTCTCTAAACTCAGCAGCTTCGCTATAACGCTCACTCTCTTTATTTATGGTGTCGTCAAGGCTCGCGTCTCTTCCCAAAACCATTGGAGGCATGGCCTTGGTGAGTTTTTCCCCGGCGGCATATGGTAACGCCAGCACCCGCGCGGCATCCTTCAGTGCTTGTTTGGCCTTGATGGTTCCATAGGTAACGATCTGCGCGACTCGGTCTGCGCCATACTTCTCGGTGACATACCTAATAACCTCTGGCCTTCTTCGGTCGTCGAAATCAACATCAATATCGGGCATCGATACGCGTTCTGGGTTTAGAAAGCGCTCGAAGATCAAATCATGCTCAATTGGGTCCAGTTCCGTGATGCCCAAAGCGTAGGAAACAATCGAGGCAGCCGCGCTTCCACGTCCAGGTCCAACGCGAATGCCCTGTTCCCGAGCCCAGGAGATGAAGTCACTAACTACCAAAAAATACCCAGGGAAACCCATGCTCAGGATGACTTCGATTTCGTAGGCAGCCTGTTCTCTGGCTTTTTCCGGGATATTGCCGTGATAGCGGTTATTCATCCCCTTCCAGACTTCCTTCTCAAACCAACTTGCCTCGCTCTCCCCCTCCGGAGTTGGAAACTTCGGCATCAAGTCACGTTTTTCGAAGCTGATTTCGCAACGTTCGGCAACCAAAAGAGTGTTATCGCAGGCTTCTGGATAATCCCTAAATATCTCCCGCATTTCTTGGGCGGATTTCAAATAGAACTCTTGGGAGTCAAACTTGAACCTGTTCGGGTCGTAGAGATTAGATCCAGACTGAACACTCAGAAGAGCTTCGTGCGCCTCCCAGTCGTCTTTTTTTGTGTAATGAAGATCATTGGTTGCAAGAAGCGGAATATCAAGATCCTTGGCTAACTGAATTAGATCTGACATGACACGTGTTTCGATGTCGATTCCATGATCCATCAGCTCAATAAAGTAGTTCTCTTTTCCAAGCGCATCACGCATCCTGGCGGCTGCCTCACGCGCCTCTTCATATTGGCCCAGCCGGAGTCTAGTTTGCACCTCACCACTCGCGCAGCCGCTTGTCCCGATAATGCCTTTGCCGTATTTCTCTATCAGTTCCATGTCAATTCTTGGCTTGAAATAGAAGCCGTCCAAAGAGGCCTGGGAACTCATTCGGAACAGGTTTTGCATCGATTGATTGTCAGTGCTCAAAAGCGTCATGTGGGTGTAAGCGCCACTAGCACTCACGTCATCCTGACCGCCCTCTGCCCACTTCACGCGGGTCTTCTCTTTTCGACTTCCTGTGCCTGGGGTCATATAGGCTTCGAGGCCAATAATCGGCTTTATTCCGGCAGCGGTGGACTGTTTCCAAAACTCGTAAGCGCCAAAGTTATTTCCATGGTCGGTTATCGCTATTGCTGGCATGTTTTGCTCGGCGGCAGTATTCACAAGCTCACCTATGCGAGCTGCACCGTCAAGCATTGAATACTCTGTGTGGCAGTGGAGGTGGACAAAATTATCTTTGCTCACTTCACCTCCAAATACGTACCACTAACCTAAAGCAGTTATGTTCGAGCTTCTATTCTCCACGCCCAAACTTAGCTAAAACTTATGGTCGAAGATCTCAGAATTGAAAGTGAATTTGATAAATCATCTGGATATTCACTCTCAAACCTGACCAGCTCTCCCGAAATCGGGTGTCTTAACTCCAAAGCCGTGGCATGCAACCACTGCCTAGTCAAACCCAACTTGGCTGTGAGTTTTGGGTTTGCGCCATAAAGATCGTCTCCAACGAGAGGATGCCTAAAAGCATCAAAATGGACTCTGATCTGATGAGTTCTTCCGGTCTCCAACCCAACCTCGACCAAAGTTGCGCCAGGAAAAACCTCAATGGTGTCATAGTGGGTGACGGAAGGTTTTCCATCCGCTGAAACGCGAAATTTGTAGTCGTGCTTTGTGGATCTTGCTATGGGTGAATCGATAGTGCCACTGGCTGGATCGAGATGACCTTGGACTATTGCATGGTAGGTCTTTTTCACCTCTCGGTCTCTAAACATCTGCTTTAGTGCGCTGTAGCTACGCTCACTTTTAGCCAAGGTCATAAGCCCGCTGGTTCCAACATCCAACCTCTGCACAATCCCCTGTCTCTCGCTTGCGCCACTGGTGGATAGCTGAATTCCTCTACCCAGGAGGATCTCTGGAACACTTGGCCCATCAAAACCCACTGTCGGATGCGAAACGACACCAGCGGGTTTGTCGATAACAACAATTGCTTCATCTTCAAAGATCACCTTCAACCGTTCATCTGAAATTGGTTTCAGCTCCAGGCTGGGTTTAGTGGAAAGGCTGATCTCAACCAATTGACCGGTTTTCAAAGGTGCTGATTTGTCGCAAGTCTTACCATCAACCAAAACATCCCCGATAGCAATGGCATCGGTAATCTTGGCCCTTGATAGCCCACTTATCTTTGCCAGCCCACTATCCGCTCTGATTCCATCCAGCTCTTCGGGAACCGTGAAAATCATTTACCGCCGCCAAGTTCGTCACCCCTGAAGGTTTGTATCAAAGCCAGCGACACTCCAACCACCACAAAGGAGTCGGCAAGATTGAATATCGGAAAGTTAAATGGGATCTGTAAAAAATCCACAACGTGACCATTTGCAAAGCCTGGTTCTCGGAAGAGTCGGTCCACTAGGTTGCCAGTTGCTCCGCCTAGAACAAATCCAGAAATAATTAGCCAGATAGTAGTTTTACTTCGAGGACCAAACCAAATCAATGCCAGCACCGCGATTGAACTGACTATCGTTAGCGGCCAGGTCGCTCCAACGCCCAGAGAGAATGCCGCTGAGTCGTTGTAAACGAGAGTGAATCTGAGTAGTTCACCAATTACATTGATCGACTCCCCCGGGGTTAGTCGATCCTCAATGAGAAACTTTGAAAGCTGATCGAGAAAAAGGATAAATAGAGCAATACCTAAAACTACGTAGGTGTTACTCCTCGTCCGCATTATCCGACTGAGTTGGCTTACTTGCATCCAGGGTGGAAAGTTGGCCCTCGATGTATTCGCGGAGCTCACGGCGGTAGCGAGTTTCAAATTCTTTCAGCTCACGAATTTCTGATTCAACAGAGGAGCGTTCTGTTTCAAGCTTTGCAAGTTCCTGTCGAACTTGATTCTCTGCTTCTCGAACCAGCCTGTTGGCAGTCTCTTGCCCCTCTTGAACCAGCTCATCTCGCTTGGCTACGCCTTCACTGACGTGCTGCTCGTGAAGTTTGCGAGCCAGGGCTAGAAGATTGTGACTGGACTCTTCAGGTGTGTCACCTTCAGCTGTCGTGGTATCAATTTTTGGCGGCTGGTATTCGGCAACTGGTGCTGGAACGCTGCCTCCACTGCGAAGCTCTTCGTTCTCCTTTGTAAGGCGACGCATTTCCTCGACTACCTCGTCTAGGAAATCATCAACCTCATCCTGGTCGTAACCGTCACGGAATTTGGTGGTTGTAAACCTTTTGCTAACCACGTCTTCGGGTGTTAGTGCCATTGCAGCCTCACTACTTTCTCAGAACTCAAAGTTCCAGTTTAGAAGTTTAAATCAAATTAAGAAACCTGCCAAAATCGACTGCAGAATCGATAAACCGATAAGCACAATAATGAAGGCGAAGTCCAGGGATATTCCTCCCAAATTTAGCGGTGGAATGAATCGACGAATAAACCTAAGCGGTGGATCGGTAAGGGTGTATACGACCTCGAGAATTGGAACCAGGATGCCCGATGGTCTCCAGCCCCTGGAGAAACTCATGACTAAATCCGAAATCAGCCTGATGATCAGAACCCACCAATAAATATCGAGGGCCAGAATTAGGAGCGCAATTATGAAATCCATTTAGCTAAGGAGTTCTTCCTCTTCCTCCGAAGACTCCTCACCGTGATTTACATTCACGTTTGTGGGACTGAGGACAAAAACCTTCGGCGTAACCCGTTTGAGATGACCCTCAAGACCGGCTTTCAGGCCAAGCATGAAATCAAGGATGCGCTTGGCGTCGGCCTCGCTCATGTCTCCTATGTTGACAATCACTGGGACACCCTGGCGGAACACCTCCGCGATATCTTTTGCATCTGCGTACTCTTTGGCCTCAATTGTGTATATGTCACTCATGTCACCACTGGACTTTCTGACTGGCTTTGATGGCTGCGGCTTTGGTCTTGAAGTGACCTGCTCGGGCTTGGCCTGATTCTCGGACTGTGAAAAGCCCAAAAAACTCATAAAACTGTCCCACGCGCCCATTTATCCTCCTAGTCACCTACAAGATTATTCGCTTCAGTGGCTGTTGCCAGTAATTAGGCTCCCAATCCTGAGGTGTGTCGCTCCATAAGCAATAGCTTGCTCAAAATCAGCACTCATCCCTGCCGAGATTTGATTAGCCGTCGGATTCACTGTCTGCAGAATTTGACTGGCTCTTGCGACTCTTTCAAATTCACGCTCGGGCTCAACATCCAGTCCTCCAACTGCCATAACCCCAACTAGCTCAAGGCTACTCACTTCCATCACCTGATTGGCAAAAGCGTCTAAGTCCTCAGGGTTTATTCCTCCCCGATTGGGGTCATCGGTCAAGTTCATCTGAATAAACACGTTTAGGTTGGCCTCCCTCTTTGCTAGCTCTCTCAGCAAAGACTGCCGATCCAGTGAGTGCAAGAAACTGGCATAGTTCAATACAGATTTGACCTTATTCGATTGCAACTGCCCAATGAAGTGCCATCGGTAATCATTTTGACCAGGAGCAAACTCCATTGCCTTCGGCGATGCCTCCTGATCTCGATTCTCGCCAAAATCCCGCTCACCCAGATTGTAAAGTTCCCTCACCAGATCGACAGGGTGATTCTTTGTTACAACAACAAGGGTTGGTTCATCTCTGCCAGAGGCTTTTGATGCCGAAGTGATCCGGTCACGGACCGCTTGAAGTCTCTGTTCTAGGTTCAAGACAAGAAATCTGGAATGTCCAAATCGTCACCCCAAGAGTCATCTCGCTTGGAGTTCACTTTTTCCTTTTCAGGCTCTGGTTGCTCTTCAAACGTGGGCTCCTCTATTTCCAGCTCTACCGGTTCGATATCGAAGTCTTCATGAGCAACTTCCTCTTCATCCTGGGCGTCATTCATGATCTCAGCACCCACGGAAGCTAGGGCAGCAGCACCCATCTCCCTGCTGTAATCCTTTTTGGGAAGACCCTCAGTGTCGAAACCAGCGGCAATCACAGTGATCCGAACTTCATCACCCAAGGTGTCGTCGATATTTGCACCAAAGATTATGTTCGCCTCTGGGTTCACAGCTTCTTGAACCAATCTGGCCGCTTCATCTATCTCATGCAAACCGATATCACTGGCGCCTTGGATGAGCAGCAAAACTCCGTGTGCCCCCTCAATGCTCGCCTCCAGCAAAGGAGAAGATACGGCAATTTCACTTGCCCGTATTGCCCGGTCCTCACCCTTTGCGGTTCCGATTCCCATCAGTGCACTGCCCGCGTTCTGCATCACTGATTTCACATCCGCAAAGTCAAGGTTTATAAGCCCTGGAATGATAATCAATTCACTGATTCCCTGAACTCCTGCGCGAAGTACATCGTCGGCGGTGAAGAATGCCTCAACCGCGCTTATGTTTTTATTGGTCATTTCCAACAATCTTTGGTTTGGAACCACTATCAGTGTGTCCACCTCACCGCTGAGAACCTTGATGCCGTCCTCGGCCTGCACAGCCCGACGCTTTCCCTCGAAGTTGAATGGTCTGGTCACAACTCCAACTGTTAGTGCCCCGAGTTGTTTTGAGATTTTTGCCACCACCGGCGCAGCTCCAGTGCCAGTTCCTCCGCCTTCTCCAGCGGTAACGAACACCATGTCGCTCCCCCGAAGAGCCACTTCAATTTCATCAGCGTGATCCTCGGCTGCTCGACGTCCCACTTCCGGGTCAGCTCCGGCACCCAGTCCCCTAGTGTTGTCACGGCCTATATCTAGCTTTACGTCAGCATCGCTCATAAGCAGCGCTTGACTGTCTGTGTTTATAGCGACAAATTCAACACCCTTTAGACCTGCCTGAATCATGCGGTTGAGGGCATTAACCCCACCACCGCCAACTCCAACAACCTTGATAACGGCCCTGTGGTTGAGACTCTCTGCCACGGAACTCCTCCAAACCCTAAAAACCTTGAACCTTTACCTTAGGTTTAGGCTCAATGCATCCTTTTTGAATGCGCGAAAAAGGTAGGCCCTGTGGGCAACTAACCGCGTCAGGAGCTATGGCGTGTTGCGCTAAAAAATTAACCCTTTTAGAAATCGCGGTAAACAACTACCGGCGCCAATGGTGCGCTGACGTCAAAATCCACCTGTTCAGTCTGGTTTGCGATGAGTGTTTGCAAAACCTCATGCTTTAGCACCGCATCCGAATCATCGCCCCAAATCACTCTCGTGCCATCCCTGAGCGCTAACTCAATGCTGTCTTGACTGTTCAGAGTTACAAGCGAGACCTCGCGATAAAGACCTAGTGGCAGAGACAACAAGACATCTACGGCAGATCTGTACTTCGAGGATTCAGCAGGGTCATCAACCACCACCACCCTGGGTATTTGCTCACCTGAAAAAGGGCTTAGGCGAACCCCTGCCGCGTCAAATATGAATTGCCCATCACTAGTTATGACGGTTGCGATGGGTTGACGCTCTCTTATTCTTATGACCAACCCGTGAGGTGGCCTGGATTGAATTGCGAAGGACTCAACGGTCGAAAACTGAGAGAGCATCTGCTCCACCTGCTCATCACTCACTGTAGTGAGAGGTTGTCCAAGTAAATCAGCCGTTGCAGCTGACAACTCTTGATCGGTCATTAGCTGATTTCCTTCGAAATTGATTTTTTCAATTGCAAGAAGCGGTGTTTGAAAAGTCGCTAAAACCAGTCCGAGCAATGCGATGAATCCAGTCAACAGAGAGCCTGCCAGTATCCGGCTGGCCAAATATCCGCCGGCTTCCCTCTTGGCTAGCTTTTTTTGAAGCCTGGCCTGTTTACGCAGTGTTTTCAGCTGCCTCCTCTGATCCCCCACTATTTCTCCAAGGACTCCAGAAGTTCCGGACACATTTTGTAGATATCTCCACACCCCATGGTGATAACAAAGTCGCCTTCAGTGGCTAAATTGGATACATAATCGGCAACACTTGACCACTCAGGAAGGTAGTGCACCTTCTGCTTATTCTGGAAGTGATTCACAATCAACTCACCGGTGACGCCGGGTTCGGGGTCTTCTCTAGCAGGATAAATGTCAGTGACAATAACCTCATCGCTCAAAGAGAGGACTTCCGCAAATTGCTTTTGAAAAATCCGAGTGCGGCTAAAAAGATGGGGCTGAAAAACGGTAATCAGACGCCCGCCGGAATTAGACGCCCGAGCGCCCCTCAGTGCGGCCTCTACCTCTGTTGGGTGGTGAGCGAAGTCGTCATACACCCTCACTCCGCGCACCTCCCCGTGAAGCTCAAACCTTCGCTCCGCCCCCTGGTAATTGGCTACCGCCTGGCAGCTTTGCTCAAATCCAAAACCTAGACCCACCAGAACTGAAATTGCTGCAGCAGCGTTTTGAGCATTATGCTCACCGGCAATGCTTAGCTCGAGTTTCTGAGAGCTTTCGCCATGATTGAGTGAAAAAGAAACCTTCGGTCCAGATGCGTCAACATCACTGATCTGAATCTCCGAGTTCTGGTAGCCAAAGCCAATGGTTCCGGGCTTTTTGCCCACGGATAATTTCTGACATCCAGCGTCGGAGGAATTAATCACGGCAAATTCATTGGCGTTGGAGGCAAAAGTGTCAAAAGCGTCAAAAAACGCACCACTTGACCCATAGTGATCTAGGTGGTCGGCATCCACATTGGTAATAACCGCAATGTCGGTGTCATAGTGCAAAAAAGACCCATCCGATTCATCCGCCTCAATTACAAATAGCTCCCCCTTGCCATGGTCGCTACTCACGCCGTATTCGACAATTACCCCTCCATTAACAAAACTTGGGTCAGCTCCAAGAGACTTCAAAGCTGTGATGATCATCCCGGTCGTGGTTGTTTTACCGTGTGCTCCAGCAACAGCTATCAACCTGTGTGAACTGGCAATGCTGGAGAGCAAGACAGCACGATGCAATACGGGCAACCCAAGCTTTAGCGCTTTTTGATACTCCGGGTTGTCCTGCCATAGCGCTCCGGTGACCACCACCGTGTCGGCATCCCCTAAGTTTTTGGCATCGTGACCGATATGGATTTCAGCACCCAGCTCAATTAGCGAGTCAATGTTGCCGCTGCCTCGAACATCACTGCCTGTTACTTTATGGCCAGATTTTATTAGCAACCGAGCCAAGCCGCTCATGCCTGAGCCGCCGATGCCAATAAAGTGAACGTGTCCAAGCTCTGCGGGAACCTCCACTGAAAAATCAGGACTAATCACTTAATTGCCTCCAGGGCCATTTCCACCAATCTCTCAGTGGCGTCCAACTTGCCAAAAGACTGCATTTTCCGACCCATCTCTGAAAGTTTCTTCTTTGAGCTAAGAATCGGGATTAGCTCACGGTTTATATATTCTGCATCGAAATCTCTATCCTCAACCATCAGCGCTGCCTCTGATTCCACCAGTTGTGCAACGTTGTATCTCTGCTCCCCGTTACCTACTGGGTAAGGAATGAATAGTGCCGGCACCCCCAGAGCGGTCAGCTCACTAACCGTTGCGGCACCCGCTCTGCTGATTGCAAAATCACTTGCGCGAATGGCAAGTTCCATGCGATTGCAATAGCCAACTCGAACATATCCTTCAGAAATCTTCTCTGCCAGATCATTGTTCTGGCCGGCTATGTGATAAATCTGAACCCCAGCATCTTTAAGTTTCTGACTAGCCTCAATCACAGCCTTGTTTATCCTCTGTGCTCCCTGCGAGCCGCCAGTAACCATAAGCACCGGCTTCGCAGGATCCAGCCCCAGTTCAACGCGCGCTTGCTGGATGTCGTAGTCCTTGCTAGCTGGTATCTCTGCTCTTAGCGGCACGCCAATCATGCGTCCCCTTAGTTTTCCTGGAAAGCTAATCGCTACATGGCTTGTGAACCTTGAGCCAAACTTATTTGCTATTCCCGGTAGGGCATTGGCCTCGTGAATTACAAGTGGCTTTGAGAACAGTTTTGCAGCCAAATAGACAGGAGCAGAAACATATCCCCCGAAGCCAATGACGCAGTCACAGGCTCTAACCCGCTTTCTCAAGCTGAAGGCAATTGCCAAAAACCTGAATGGAAAAATCAGCAGGCTAAGACTGAGTTTTCTTGGGAATGGAAGTTTCGGGATAAAGCTCAACTTATAGCCCCGCTCTGGGACAAGCCTTGACTCAAGGCCCTCTTTGGTTCCCACGACTTCAATCTGGTGGCCTAAATCTGCCAAATGATCTGCAGTAGCCAAGAGCGGATTCACATGCCCTGCGGTTCCGCCTCCCGCCAGTAAAAACCTCAAGTCTTGACCAACTTCTTCGACTTCTGCTCCGTTGCATGTCTCGATCTCTCAATTGCCAGGACCACCCCGATTGCCCCCAGTGTTGCAATCAGTGAAGAGCCACCTGCAGAGATAAGAGGCAAGGGAACACCCAGAACAGGAAGAGCTCCCAAAACCACTGAAATATTAATAAATGCCTGCATGATTATCCAGGTCATCACCCCGCCAACCACGAGCATTTGAAACGGGTCATTGTTTTTGTGAATAAGCACCATAAATGTCACCGCCAGAGCGATAAACAAGGCAACAACGCCGAAAGCTCCAATTAGGCCAAGCTCTTCACCAATGATTGCGAATATGAAGTCGTTTTCAACCTCTGGAATCCAGGACCACTTGAGTTTAGATTTGCCCAAACCTGTCCCGAATAATCCACCTGCGGCCAATGCCCAGGTTCCGTGCTCGTACTGCCATCTGACGCCCATAGGGTCTGCCGAATCAGGAAAAAGCCATGCTTGAAACCTTGCGGAACGGCTTGCGGAGGACATGATTGCACCAACACCCAATACGGACCCAAGGGCTACAACACTGAGTAAATGGCTCCAGCGCATTCCGGCAAGTGCAAACATACCCACGCCCAAAACCGCAATTACTATTCCAGTTCCAACATCTCGACCGAAACCAGCAACCAATCCAAGCGAAACAGCCAAAAACCCCATCGGCACAAGCCATGTTTTGAAATATTCCCGATTGTGAAAGTTACTGGCAATAATCGCCGCCGTAGCCATAATCAATCCAAGTTTCAAAAATTCACTGGGCTGCAGGGTAATCGGTCCGATTTCCAGCCAGTTTCTGTTTCCGTTGATGTCAGCACCGAAAATTACTGTGAGTATTTGCAGAACTAAAGTGGAGAATAAGGCTGCTGGAGCAAGAGTTCGAATCCATGACACCGGAACCCTTGAGACCACCAGCATTACCGCCAGGCCGATCCCGGCGTAGATTGCTTGTCGTCCAAACACGTTATAGGCAGAGTTGGTCTGACGAAGTGAATCAACAGCGCTTGCGCTGGCGACCATAACCAGCCCAAAAATTACCAACAAAAGTGTCAGTCCCAGCAAGAAATAGAAGGGCTTGGATTCGTTGCGAATCAATTTCCCTCCAATCTCTCAAAGGCACGAATAAACATCTCGCCACGGTGCTGATAACTATCAAACTGATCAAAACTTGCGGCAGCGGGAGATAACAGCACCGTGTCGCCAATCTTTGCAAGCTCAAAAGCCTTTTCAACGGCGGCCTGCATTACATCTTCTTGGTCAGCTACGGAAACCACCGCAACATCTGAAGCATGCATGTCCAGAGCCTGACTCAGAGCTGACTGGTCTTTTCCGATTAAGACAACAGATTTCAGCTGACTTGCAATTTTTGACACCAAATCGGTTGGGTCAACTCCCTTTAGGTCCCCTCCCGCTATCCACACCACCCTGTCCAGCGAGGCAAGCGCTGCCAGGGCTGCGTGAGCGTTGGTGGCTTTTGAATCATTTATAAACTTCACGCCTCTTTTCTCTCCTAAGTACTGATTTCTGTGAGCAGAGGGTCTGAAACTCATGATTGCATCTCGGATAAAGGCGGGCTCAACATCCACTGATCTAGTCACAGCAGCCGCTGCGGCAACATTTTGAAGCAGCTGAACACTGATTGGGGCAATTTGGGAAATTTGCTCGTGAGTCGCAATTTCCAGAGCGTTATGCGCTCTGTCTTCCAAAAACGCCCTATCCGCAAGGACGTCTTCGACGTAGCCGACCATACTGACAGCTGGCGTTGCCAAGCTAAAACCAATCGCCCTGCACCCCTCTATGACCTCGGCATTCTCCAAGGCCCTTTCAGTGTTTTTATCCTCGGCGTTGTAAATTGCAGCAATTTGAGTGTTTTCATATATTTTCGATTTAGCGGATAAATAATTTTCAAAATCTCCGTGCCAATCGATGTGATCATCAGCAATATTTAGAAACGCTGAGCTGACTGGAGAGAGTTCGGAAAGGTAATGCAGCTGAAAGCTGGATAGCTCAACTACCAAAAAATCAAACTCCACCGGCTCCCTAAGCGGGTTAAGTACTGGATTGCCGATGTTTCCGCAGGCAACCGCTTTTTTTCCAGCTGTCTGCAAAATATGAGTAATCAGTTCAACTGTTGTGGTTTTTCCATTGGTGCCAGTGACGGTAATCCACTTTGCCGCGGGTTGCTTGTCTCGCAACCTCCATGCGAGGTCAATGTCGGTCCAAATTGGAATCTCTTTTGAAATTGCCTGAGTAATCAGCGGATGACTCGGACTAAACCCCGGCGAGGTGACAACCAGCTCAGGGTNAAAGTCGTCAAAAGATTTAGTGTCCTCATCATCCTCGACCAATTCACCGCCAATTACATCCAGTAATTCCCGATAGTTTTCCTCGACAGTTTTCGCAAAAACCCTTACTTTGCTTCCGAGCTCAATCAGGGTGTCGGCAGCGCTGAAACCTGAACTGCTTAGTCCCAAAACCGCGACGCGGCCGTTCCAATCTCCGCTCCAGCCCTCAAATCTCATAGTCCATAAATCCATTCGGCATAGAACAACCCAACGCCTGCTGCAACCGATAGTCCGCCGATGATCCAAAACCTCACCACAACAGTTATTTCCTGCCAACCCTTGAGTTCGAAGTGATGATGAAGCGGGGACATCAAAAATATTCGCTTGCCAGTTCCCGTTCGCCACTTGGTCAATTTGAAATAACCTCTTTGCAAAACCACCGAGCCGGTGACGATTACAAATAATCCACCTATCAAAATCAGCAGCAGTTCGGTCCTTGAAACAATTGCCAATGCAGCCAAGGCTCCACCCAGAGCCAGTGAGCCGGTGTCCCCCATGAATAACTGTGCAGGTGAAGTGTTCCACCACAAAAAGCCGATGCAGGCGCCAACTATGGCCGCTGCCACCACAGCTATATCCAAAGGATCTCTAACCTGATAGCAATTTGGCTCAAGTGCCGTTGCACAGGCCTGATTGAATTGCCAAAAACCGATAACAACGTAGGCACCAATAGCGAATATCGAAGCGCCTGTTGCGAGCCCGTCAAGACCATCGGCGATATTCACCCCATTGGATGCGCTTGCCACTAACAAATAGGTCCAGGCGATGAACAGCGCGGTGCCAATAGCGCTCCCCCAAATAAATAGATCTATTGGCAGGTCTCGAAACAGTGAAATGGAGGTTGAGGCGGGAGTAAGCCCCCTGGAATTGGGAAACTGCAGGGCCAAAACGGCAAAAGCTGCAGCAACAAGGCCTTGCAGGGCAATTTTTGTCCATCCTGTTAGCCCCAAAGATCTTTGATTCCTAACTTTCAACAGATCATCAATAAATCCAACCAGACCAAGCCCGACCATCATAAAAAGAACGAGAAGTGCTGTAACGGAGGGGGTCTCGCCGTTGAGTAGCTTTCCCGCGAAATAACCGATTACAGACCCAGCAATAATTACCAAGCCACCCATTGTCGGAGTTCCGCGTTTTGTGTGGTGAGTCTCCGGGCCATCGTCTCTGACGAACTGTCCCCAGTTGAGCTTTCTGAATAGCCAAATCCACGCTGGTGTTGTGAAGAGGGTTATCAGTAGCGCGATTCCACCACCCGCAATTAGTGCCCGCACCTAAACCTCCGCTAAATCCTCTGCCAGCCCGCTCAGCCCATAAGAGTTTGAAGCTTTGACCAGAACTAAATCCTTCTCCCCAAGCTTTCCACGCAAATGCTCAAAAGCCTCGTTGATACTCTCAAAAAATAAAGATTCGCCATCCCAGCTTCCCTCTTGGCTGGCACCCATGTGAATAAGCTTTGCCTCCGAACCAATGACCACAACCTGGTCAATGTTGTAGCGAACGGCTAACCTCCCGATTCGATCATGCTGCTCGTTTGAAAACTCGCCCAGCTCCGCCATGCCACCCAAAACAGCTGTGGTCCGAAACCCCTGCCTACCCAGGGTTGCAAGAGTCTGCAGGGCAGCCTGCATGGATTCAGGCGATGCGTTATAGGCGTCATTTATTACAATTTGGCCGCTCTTGCCCCTGAGTGGCTGCATGCGCCCTATTTCAGCGAATTCAAGACTTTCCAAGGCCTTTATGGCTCTGTCCAGATCCAGATTAAGAAAACTGACGACCAGCAGGGCGGAGGCCGCATTCATCGCATGGTGCTCCCCAAGCGTCTTTAGGTGAACCGATCTCTTTTGCCCCTGAAGTTCAAAATCGACCTTTGTCCCGTCGATATCGATGCTGGTTTCCAAAATATGAAGATGGGCAAGCTCGCTGTATCCGAAGAGTAGGAAATTTTGGACCTGGTTGCGCATCTCGAAGACGTTTGGGTCATCCGCATTCAGAATCGCAACTTGACCGATATGGGGCAACATCTCGGCTTTGATCTTTTTAGTCTCGTTCAGCCCACCGAACTTACCCGCGTGAGCTAAACCAATCTTCAACTGCAGCCCAATGTCTGGTTTAGCAATCTCGGCGAGTCTGGCAATAGATCCGTGCCCGCTTGCTCCCATCTCCAGGATGAGAAACTCAGTATCACGATCAAGCCTCAATACCGTGAGCGGTAGACCGACATCATTGTTGTAGCTCCCTTTTGGTGCAATCACAGACCCAAACTCAGATAGCACGGTTCTCAGCATGCTCTTCGTGCTGGTTTTTCCGTTCGATCCGGTGATTCCAATTACTTTGAGATTGCTATTGGCTCTGGCCTTTTCCAAGACGAATCTCGCAAGTCTTGCCAGCGCAATTACGGTGTCCTGGACCTGAATTTGTGGAATTGATAAACCCAAATCCGGCTTCTGAACAATCGCCAGTGAGGCCCCGACTGCTGCAACCTGACCCAGATACTTATGACCGTCATCGACCTGGCCAAGTTTGGCGAAGAAAATATCACCCGGTCCGACCTCTCGCGAGTCGGTAAAAACCTGACCTTGTGTGACAGTGGCTTCGTCACCAACAACTAGCTGGCCGTCTACAGCCTCCGCTATCTCAGAAAAACTGAGGCTAATCACCGAACACCTCGGCAATTATTTTTCTTGGGTAATAGGGTTTCTTCCCGTCGGCAAACTCCCTATATTCCAGATTGCCAGGACCAAACCAGACCAGGCATTCGTCCTTACCTAACCCCTCTGCAAGCGCTCTTAGGGCATCTATGGGCTCATCTGCCGTCTCCATGTCAGGCTTATGGCGTTTGATATCGGCAAGGATTTGCTCTGGGCCCTCCGAGCGAGGATGTTGAGTTGTTGCGATTACTCGGTCTGCAATACCGGCGAATTCAATCATCGGCTTGCGCTTTGAGTGATCTCGCTCACCGCTAAAGCCAATCACGGCGCGCACAGATTTGTACTTGGTCTTCAATTCCCTAAGTGCCAAAGCTATTGCCTCGGGGGTGTGTGCGTAATCAAGATAAACATCAGGGTTTGAGTGAACGTTTTCAAGTCTTCCAGGAACGAAACCGTCAAGACTTTTGATGGTTGCAAGCCCGCTGAGACCGTGAGTGGAGATCATTCCAATGGCAAGAGCTAAATTCTGCGCCATCAGCAGACCGGTGTTATCCGCCCTCAGGTTAATTCCCAGCATTGGGAATTGAACCCTGGTCGAACTACCGTCAAGCTCTGAACTGTACCTAATTTGCGCATCCTCGTTTGTGCCCAAACTAATGCTTGGGATCTCCAGCACCTTCATGAGCCTTTGACCGCTTCGAGTATCGCTGAAAATCACAGCCCGGCTACTTACGTCAGTGTCAAACAATCTTGCTTTGGCGGCAAGATAGCTGTCCATATCACCAAAGTCGTCCAGGTGATCGTGACTTAGGTTTGTAAAGCCGCTCACGCTGAAATGCAGTCCGTCGACCCTTCCTCGCACCAGCGCCTGGGCACTCACCTCCATCATCGCAATCGTTGCCCCGCGCTCAATTGCATAGCTCAGACCAGCTACCAGATCATTGATTTCAGGGGTCGTCAGCCCAACTTTGTCACTTTCTCCATCAAAGCGCATTCCACTTGAACCGGAGCTGAATACGTTCTCGCCCAGAGCACCGGCTAGCTTTTCCAGGTAGTGAACTGTTGATGTCTTCCCGTTGGTGCCAGTGACTCCGATGATTGGAATCTCGGCGCCATAACCATAGAGTTTTTTCGACATTTCAAATAAGTGTCTTTTGGGGTTGGGAAGGATAATCCTTGGCAGACCATCAGGCAGCAACTGTTCACCCTCCCGGTCGGTGACAATTGCGACCGCTCCAGCTTTGATTGCTTGATCAGCAAAATTGGCCCCGTGGTGGATTTTGCCGGGCAACGCCATGAACAGATCACCTTTTTGAATTCTGGCGGTGTTCAGAGAAATGCCGGACACTTTTGCATCGCCGGTTACCTTTCCGCTGAAGCTGGCTCCAAACTCAGCGAGCGAAAAAGTGGTTTTCTTTGGTCTGAACAATATTTACTCCCACTCAGTCGGAATGTTTGCACTAGGTGTTGTTGATGGCGGCACTCGATAGTGTCTCAAAACTTGCGACATTATGGATTTGAACGGAACCGTCGCACCGGCCGAGTTGATTGCTCCTTCTGGCTTATAAAGCATGACAGCAACCACATACTTTGGATTCCCCGCAGGGGCCATTCCAAAAAAGCTGATGGCAAATTCATCGCCGTAACCAGAACCATCCTCTGCCTGGATTTGTGCAGTTCCAGTCTTTCCTGCAATTCGGTAGCCGGGGATTGCGACCCTGGATGCCACACCCCCCTCTTCTACAACTTTTTCCATCATGTCCACTGTAAGTCTTGCGGTTGACTCAGCTAGAACTCGGGTCGAGCCCTGATTGGGCTTCATAACCTCTTCGCCGTCACGCATACAGGATTCAACCAAGATTGGATCTAACCTGACTCCGTCATTGGCAATTGCTTGGTAGGAATAGGCCATCTGAACTGGAGTAACCGCCAGACCTTGACCAAATAGCGTTGTCAGATTCGTCATTCCATCCCACTGACTGGCTTCTCTCAAAAGCCCGGGACTTTCACCTTCAAAGTTGATTGCAGTAGGGGAACCGAACCCAAAATCCAAAAGGTAGTCATATCGAGTCTCACGGTTAATTTCACCTGCGAGTTTGGTTATGCCAACGTTGCTTGAAATTTTAAGTATTCCAGCCGGCGTGAGTTTTCTTGGATCGTGGTTGAAGCTGTCATCAATGGTGTCTCCCCAGGGAAGTCGCATGGTGTCCTCGGCAATAACCTGCGTATACGCATTGGCGTGTTGAGTATCAAGAGCGATTGCGGTGGTTATCGACTTCATGGTTGAGCCTGGCTCATAGGAGTTTTGAAAAATCTTTGACTGGCGATGCTCTGCAGGGGTAAGCGAGGGGTCATTGGGGTCCACTGTTGGAGCCTCGGCTGCAACCAATAGCCTTCCGGTTTCCGCCTCCACAACCAGTGCAACCGCATACTCTGCATTCTGTGACTGAACTGAATCAGCCAGAACCTGCTGCGCAAAATATTGCAGGTCTGAATCAATGGTCAATTGGAGATCGCCACCC
>PR_CR_10_Liq_3_inCRDRAFT_1000122_pt1 | contig 22596 bp, 18 predicted proteins | sample PRCRCaboRojoPR_2_FD_10240 | JGI IMG/M metagenome (IMG submission 10240)
CCTAGTGGATCGTGCGCGGCTTGCTGCATCGGCCGATGACGTCGCTACAGACGGTCATGTATCTGCACCCATGCACGGACAGTTAGTATCAGTCGATGTGGCCGTTGATCAAACCGTGCAACAAGGGCAGCGCTTGGGAGTGCTTGAGGCGATGAAAATGCAGCATGAAATTGTTGCACCGATTGGCGGCGTTGTAAGTGACGTCGGCCCATCGGCTGGGACACAGGTGGCAGCCGGTGAGTGGTTGATGACGATTACACCCGATGCGTCCAGTGAGTCAGGGGAGGAATAGGGACACTCGCGAGAGAGCGCACCGTTAAGCGCCCCCCTAGAAGAAACGGTTAATTTCGACGCGGTACTCATTATAGCCAGTCGGGCCATCGTCGCTCGCCCTAAGCAAGCGCAGGCGCGCCCAGAGACGCTCGCTGAGTCGCTGATCGATGTCGACATTGATGACGTCGCGGTCGATGAAACCTTTGCGCTCGTCTCTATCGAAACGGCTTAAGCGAATACTGAGCCGGGTACCGCGCCACGGCACAAGCCGGTCGAGATGGCCATGCAGTTGCAGCATCCAGCTGCTCTCATTAGCCGTCCAATTGTACTGACCCATAGGGCGAGTGTAGCCAGCGGTGGGAAAACCCCGCCAAGGGGCAACGATATCGGCCTGATCGGCCACCCGCGAGTAGCCAAGTCGGTAGTTGAGCCCGCTGGCGAGATGCTCAAATTCCACACGTGCTGCGACGAAAAAACTATCGAGGTTGTCTGGGTCGGTATAGCCCTTGGGTTGGTCATTGCTGACGTCTCGTCGTGCGGATGCGCCGCCAATCGATCCCGCCTGATTATCCTTTTGCAGCATAAATTTGAGCGCGGGCTTCCACCGCCAAGATGCCGATAGGGCCAAGTTCCCCTTGAACTCGAGCGCAGCTTGGTGAAATAAATCGGGGACTTGAAGATAATCTAAGCGGCCAGTGAATTCGCCAAGGTGTTGATCGATGCCCGCCATGACCAGTGCGTTGTCCACAGGGAGACCCGCAGCCTCAAGGCGCTGATAGCTTAGGCCATAGTGTGCAGCCGCATCATCTTGATTCAACCACGGATCTCCCGCGGCGTTATTGACGGTAATCAGATCGTGTCCTGTGGCGTGTCCCCGTGCTTTTGTTTGATTGAAATAAGCCGCGCGCAGACCTGTGTTAGCGTTTAAGTCATAGCGCATCGCAACACCATCAAAGGTATTCGGGATCATCTTGGTGTCGTTCGATGCGGTAAATGTCGACTCATAGAGTTGTCGGCCAAGGGTCATTGACAAGGCCGGACCCTGGTACTGGAGATTGGCCTGCCCCAACACTCCATAAGTACTTTCGCCGGTTCCTCGAGAGATGACATCGCGACCCGCTTTTAACAATCCATAGTCGTGTTCGTCCACCTGTAGATAGGGGTTGCTGGTTACGTAGGCACCGATATCGATCCCCCATCCACCTAATCGACCAGAGCGCAGTATGAGACTGCCGCCCAGCCCGCCTATCTGATGATTTTGCTGTTCGGTATCAGTCTCATGCCACCGCCAAAAAAAGGTATTGCTTCGCAGTCGGCCGATAATCTGGGTGGCACTCATGAGTTTGCCCCATGATGCGACGGATTGGGGCGGTTCGTGGTATGACACGGTCATATTGCTATTGAGTGTCAGTCCATCGTTGGCCCCCAGTGCCTGTGCACCGGTCGTCGAGAATCCGAGTAGGGCCGCTGTGAGACTACGAACCAGGTATCGGAGAATGTCTTTATTCCTTGGCTTGCGAGGCAATAAAGACAGATGGCAGTTACAGTAGGAGGGCATGATGGTACCAAGAGCTGTGGATAAGGTTCCGTCAGTTGATTACTGGGGCTGCCACGGGCAACCCCAATATAGTAATATAGATATTCCTTTAAGTGCTAAAGCTTTGCCGTGGGATCTATCGGAGACATTGATGATGATACGAAGTGAGCAGGTGCAACATGCTAGCGGTCTAAAAGGACTGTTGTGGACACTCCTGATAGCGTGTTCGGTGGTCGCAAGCGCTGGGCAGACGGCAACCCCCTCTGATACCCAAACCCGAGGTGGTGTGGTGTTTCATCTGGATACCGACGCTAATATGAATCGAGCACTGCGGCAGGTAGCACGTCAAGTGGACCACATGCCCAATGTGGAGGTACGGGTCGTATTGATTGCCAGTGGCGTGAATGCTGCTATCGAGGGTGCCGTGGATGCTAACGGCGGTTTGTATAGCGCTCAAATTGAGCAATTACTGGCGGCGGGGGTGCGGCTGTTTGCCTGTGAAACCACCATGCTGGCTTACAACATTAGCGATGACGACTTGGCGTTCGGTATTGAAACCGTACCCTCCGGTATTGTGGAACTCACCCGTTTGCAACTTGTCGACAGTTACGCGTATCAAAAGCTGTAGGTGCCACTGAATGCGTCATTTACTTCGTTTCTTTTGCTGCCTAACACTTATATCGGCTAGCGCTGGTGTATTTGCGGCAGATCCGGTCTTGGTTTACGTGTATCAGGATAGCTGTGGTGCCTGTCGTAAATTTGATGCAGAGGTGGGCTCGATCTACCCCAAAACCGGGGAGGGCCAAGCGATGCCCATTACCAAAGTAAGCCTCGATGATTGGCGCGCTGGCAAACACCCCTTTCAGGGTTGCAGTCGGTCTGCAGTGGTCGGAACGCCCACCTTTTTACTCATTCAAGACTGTACCGAGACCGACCGTATTACCGGTTACTCATCGGATGAACTGTTCTGGCTAGCGGTCGCACGGATGAAAAATTCGCTGCTCAGCCCATAAATCGGGGAGAGCCGTTAATTGACGAGTCTAGGTGGTGCCCGTGTATTGCTGGCACCACCTAGCTTGTGAGGACGCTACTGATTAACCGGTGATGCGGGGTCGAGTAGGTACGCCATCACATCTGCGATTTGTGTTTGTGTAAGCACACCGTTAGCGCCGAAACGCGGCATATTCGTGCACGGGAAGTAACTGTGGGGGCTGTAAATCACCTCGTATAAATAGTTACGTGTTGCTTCGGTGTNGCCCCGTAGTTTCCCGAAATTGACCAAGCTCGGGCCCAGTGTTCCGTAGGTCGGTTCATCCGGTGCCATTTGGTGGCAGGCGTAACAGTTACCGCCAGGATCCTGGTTGCTATGGTCGTCGACGTTGTGCCCGATTCGATAGCCGTAGCCCGACCTTGCGACGGCTTCCCCTGCTTCCCAGTCACCTAGGCTGATACCGTTTTCTGGTTTGATGGTGCTTGCACGACTCAGCGCAACGACCTCGCCGATAGCTTCCGCTGCAAGATTAGCGCGACCCGCAGAGCAGGTTTTTTGTAGTTGGTCTTGCGTCATACGATCTCTAGCGACACCACCCTCCTGGGTGGTCTCGTCCAGGTAGAAACCGTTCTCGTCAAAAATGAGTCGCTCTGCCAGGGCCTCTGGGGACATAGCGACGTACTCGGCGGCTTTTCCGGTCAAACCCGACTCTGATGCGGTTGAAGAGACCGGCATACTGTCATCGTCATTACTGGATGGCTTACCACAGGCCGATAGCAGGGTGCATACAGCAACAGTGACCATAACGCCTTGGCTGATTGTTGTTTTCATGGCGTCTCCTTAGCGCTTCATGTCAGGGAGGATGGCGGGGGCGCCGCGGGCGGCGTCGGTCCAGTAGGACATCAGAGCAATAGCGGCATCGGAGCCTGCAACCACTTGCGCCTGACGCATTTGCCAGTAGCAGCCTCGCACCCTATGTGTACTGCTGCGGAGATTATCTTGCCCAACACGAAAGGCGGGCCACGAGATCGCTTTGGTCCATTCGCTGGCATTGCTAATGTTGGGTAGTACTGAGGCGCGAATACGTTTTCCAGTGTCGCTGTGGCATGTGGTGCAGGCGAAATCCATGGGTCCCGCGCGGCGTTTAAACATCACTTCACCGGCGTCTCGGAAGGCTTTTTCCAGAGGGTGGTCAAGGGGGGTGTTCCACGCATAGCCATTTGACTGGTTACTGATAAACGCCTGGAGTTTCATCATGTCAGAGCTCGAACCGTGACGTTCGGCTACTGCAGGATCGTCCGGTGAGAACCCTTGCAAGGTGGTCATACAATGAACCAGGCGCGATTCAAGATCCATCACCTGATTGGTGTCGGCGAAGTAGCGGGGCAGCTCTACGTAGGCACCTTCGATAACGCCCGGTCCCTTGCCAAAATCGCAGCCCTCTAAAGTCACATTATTGGGCCCGCGTTCGGTGTAGAACAAATCAGCGCCATCCTCGATGGTCCAGTAGGCGGGGCTATCCGCCATCATCATGAGATTTTGCTCGCTCTGGGTTAGGTACCTTGACCCCGTTTCATTAATTAAGGCCAGTAAAACCTCTTCAGGGCTCGATGCTGGTTCGGCCATCGTGCTCGGGCTCAGCAGACAAGCTGCCAAGCACCCGGCTAATGTGCTCAGTTGCCGAGTTAGCTTCATGGATTAGTCCTCCTGTGTGGTTCGTTATTGTTGGTGATCTGTGGACGCTTAGGGCGCTGCTTTTGGCATCAGCTCTGGGGGCAAGTTTGCCCGGCGACCGGTTGCCTCGGGCGCATAGTTTGTTGCTAAGTAATCTAGAATGATCGGCTCATTCGGCCCAAGAGGCCATAGGTTTTGGGTTTTTTGCATCCATTGAATCATCGTAAGCCAACCCTCCCGATCGGCGCGGGTCTGGCTGATCAAGCGTGCGGAATGGCAAACGGTACAATTCGTCTTCACAGCATCCAGACCCGGTGCCACGATAAGTCCGGTATCGGGGTCAGTTGCCGCCGTTGTGGTCGCAGCCAAACTCCACAGCCATAGGATCAGTGTCGCTGATTTCATGCCACACGTACCGCTATGCGATGGCATGCATTATTCAGATAACCGCGAGGATTCCAGCCCGGCAGTAAGGTGGGTTGACCATTACCCGCACTGTCAGTTGCCCGAGCCCAAACCTCGTAATAGCCCGCTTTTGGGAACTTGACGGTGCCCTCAAAGCGCTGCCAAGCAAGGCGGTTCGGTGGCGGCTGAATACTTGCCGGTTGCCAGCTGGCACCGAAATCAATTGATAGCTCTACGCCAGCAACCGAGAGGTCCCCCGCCCAGGCGTGACCTCTTACGGTAAGTTGCGGATTCCCCTGAAGCACGAGTCCCGATTTCGGATAGGTGATCAGCGACTTTACCGGCATCGATTCGATGATACACATGGCTTCATCCGGCACATCTTCCCCTGGACCGACCGGGTTGCAAGGCACCCGGTAGGACTGCCCGGTCATTTTGGGGCCGTCGTGGATACGATCGCGCACGGCGATTCGGCGCAGCCATTTGCCCGACACCGACGCGGGCCAGCCGCCAATCGCTAGACGCAATGGAAATCCGTGCAGTACTGGAATGTCTTGGCCATTCATGGACCAGGCAATGAGGGTCTCATCTTCCAAGGCCTTTGCCATGGGCACACCGCGGCTTATTGGCAACTTAGTTGGGTCACCCGACAAGTGCTTGTCGGCACCGTAGTATCCAATGTAGACGGCTTCGTCGGTGACGCCCGCATCCTCTAGTACGTCACGCAATCGTACGCCGGTCCATTGTGCACAGGCTACGGCGCCGGTAGTCCACTGATTGCCTCGGGCCGGTGGAAAGAACTCCGCGCGACCGTTACCACCACACTCCATTACCAGCTGTGCGCTGTGGTGGGCGTAGCGTTTTTTTAAGGTGGCGATGTCAAGTTCCAGGGGTTTAGTGACCGCTTCGCCGTCAATTGTCAGCCGCCACGTATTGGCATTGAGGGATTCACTATGGGGTGTCAGCCCATTATTTCTGACGAAAAAACGCGACGCTGGTGTAACGTCATCGTCGAGTAGATGTGCTGGTGTTTCGGCGTTTAGAGGCTTGTCATTTAATACGATCAGGCCTTCTTTGCCGGGAATTTCAAAGGGATCATCGCTGGCTGCAAGGGCTGCTGGTACCAGACCCGCTGGCATAAAGTGAGCAAAGACCACCTCGCCACCGAGCAGTGACGCCATAGTGCCAAGCCCTTTCATGAACCCCCGACGACTCACGGGGTTGGTCTCACGACCAAACACCACTCTATCGGCCTCTATAGGGTTGGTGCGATACAGCTCGTGCAGTCCTATTTTTTTCATGGTGTTGGCTACTGCCCCCTTGCATACGCGCTGGTTTGGAAACGACCTCAGCAGTGCTTGTAAAACCGGTATCTTGAACGCTATTATAACAACGGTTCTAAGTATAGAAGAAGTCGCTATATCACTTGGGCGGCTCGCTGAGATAGGTTTACCGTAAAAAAACAACAACCGTCGGGGGATAGCACGAATGCGTGACGACGCTGAATCGGCACAGGGGCACGTTCGGCCTGCGCCAGAATCCTTTCTCGATCCTGCTCTGGTCGCCGATATCTCTGCAAATGGCGTTAACCAGCAGCGTCGTGGTCTGTTAAAAAAAGCGTTGGCAGGTGCTGTGGCTGCCATGGGTAGCGCTGCTGCTGTTGCTAATAGCGATTCCAATATTGTCGACATACCCGAGTGGAGCAAGATTCTGGGTAAGCCGGTAGCTGCTAATCCGTACGGTCTTCCCTCCAAGTACGAAGCCAATATCATTCGCCGACAAAGCCCCGGACTCACCCAAACGGATCAGGCAAGTGTCGCGTTTACACCGCTCCAAAGTATGTTTGGGATGATCACACCCAGTGGTCTTCATTTCGAGCGGCACCACCAGGGCTGGGTCGATATCGACCCCCGTCGTCACCGTTTCATGATTAACGGTCTTGTCGATACGCCGATGGTGTTCACCATGGAAGATCTAATGCGCATGCCCAGTGTCTCGCGCATGCATTTTCTTGAATGCGGAGCCAATACGGCGCTTGAGTGGGGTAATTCCGCAGTGCCCACGGTCCAGTATACCCACGGTATGTTGTCCGGATCCGAGTGGACGGGTGTGCCGTTATCGTTGCTACTAGAGCGTGCGGGTTACAACAAAAAAGCCCGTTACATCCTGGCCGAAGGTGCGGATGGCTCGAGCATGACGCGCACCATCAATATGGAAAATGCCCTCGATGATGTGCTGGTCGCGTATGGCCAAAACGGCGAAATGCTACGCCCCGAGCAGGGCTATCCGTTGCGACTGGTCGTGCCCGGTGTGCAAGGGGTGTCTTGGGTCAAATGGTTACGTCGTATAGAAGTGGGTGATAAACCTTACGCTACCAAGGACGAAACCAGCCACTATGTCGATCTGATGCCCGATGGTATGCAGCGGCAGTACACGGCTATTCAAGAGGCGAAGTCTGTTATTACCAGTCCCTCTGGTGGGCAGAAGTTGATGAATAAGGGCTACTACTGCATAACCGGGTTAGCATGGAGTGGTCGCGGCACCGTGACGAAGGTAGAAGTGTCGACCGACGGAGGACGCAATTGGCGCGAAGCCCGACTGGAAGGTCCTGCGCTGCCTAAAATGCTCACACGCTTTAACGCTGACTGGGTCTGGCAGGGGGACGAAGCACTGCTTCAGAGCCGTGTTCACGACAGCACGGGTTACATTCAGCCCCAGCGCGCTGAACTTGTGGCGGTGCGCGGTACCCGCTCTATTTATCACAACAACGCGATTCAGACCTGGCGTGTTAATCAATCGGGGGAGGTCGACAATGTTCAGTTGGGTTAAAGCCGGCCTTGCCGCTCTCGCAATCGTTACACCGGCGGCTGTTGCGTCGGATTACACAAGTGCCATTGATGCCATTGGTCGTCCTGCCACCGCCGAGGAGGTGGCGGCCTGGGATATCGATGTGCGCCCAGATTTTCAGGGGCTACCCCCGGGCTCGGGCTCGGTTGAAGACGGCGAGGCGCTGTGGCTAGAGAAGTGCGCTGTCTGTCATGGTGATTTCGGTGATTCTAATGAAGTGTTTTCGCCGCTGGTTTTGGGCAACATCACGCCAGAGGATATAGAGTCGGGGCGTGTTGCCGCGCTTACCGATCCCGCCGTGGTGCGCACGACCCTGATGAAAGTCTCTACCTTGTCGACTATCTGGGATTACATCAACCGGGCTATGCCCTGGAATGCGCCCAAGTCACTTAGCACCGACGAGGTATACGCACTGGTCGCGTACTTGCTGAACTTGGGCTACATCGTGGACTACGATTTTGTGCTGTCCAATGACAATATTCAGGACGTGCAAGACATGATGCCCAACCGTTACGGTATGACCACCGAGCACGGTCTATGGTCCGTATCAGGATCACCCGATGTGGTGGGCAGTAACTGTGTTAGCGACTGCGATGTGGACGTGACGGTGACATCGTTCCTGCCCGATTACGCCATGAATGCCCACGGCAATCTGCGAGATCAGGTGCGTGATTACGGCCCGTTCCCGGGAATACAGACGGCACCCGAGACAGACCAGGATCAGGCGGGCATGCCCTCGGCCAGCGAAGCGCCAGAGCAACTCCTCATGGCCAATGGCTGCACCGGTTGTCACCAGCTCGAAGGTCAATTGGTGGGGCCGGGCTTTGCCGATATTCAGGGCAAATATGGCCCTGATAAGGTGGAATATCTTAAAGGTAAGATCCGTAACGGCGGTGCGGGCGTTTGGGGCAGTATGGCCATGCCGCCTATGGCTGCTATCGACGACGCAGCACTTCAGACCATCGCGGAATGGCTAGCAGTCGGCAATTGAATCAACGTAGTGAGGAAAAAAACATGAGTTACAGCTTAGAGCAATCGGGCATTGCCCGGCGCAGCTTTCTTCGGGTGGGGGCAGTATTGGCCGCTACGGCCCTGATACCAGCGAAATTGTGGGCTGCCATTGCGCGCCCGGAAGGGGCTTTTAAAGCCACTGCACTTGATGCCACCTTCGCAGAGTTGGGCGGGACACCCGAGCCCCACGATGGCATTATTTTCACGACCCCCGACATCGCTGAAAACGGCGCCGTCGTGCCGGTTGAGGTATCGATAGATGAGAGCAAGCTCCCTGGTGTAACCAAGCTCTACGTCATGGTCGAGAAAAACCCTAATCCAATGACTGCCATGTTTATGGTTCCCGCGGGCACCAAACCCTTTGTGGAGACACGGGTAAAAGTTGCTCAAACCTGCAATCTCTACGCGGTAGCGGAAGCTAATGGCAAGTTGTATGTGGCATCAAAAGAAACCAAGGTCACCCTTGGTGGTTGCGGCGGTTAAGGAGAACTGAACATGGCAGGTCGTATTCGTATTCGTGCGCAAGTTAAGGGTGATAGCACTGAAGTCAAGGCTCTGATGCGCCATCCTATGGAAACTGGACAACGTAAAGATGCCGCAGGTAACCCTATCCCTGCACATTTCATTGAAGAGGTGATGGTCACCCACAACGGCAATACCGTCATGCACGGTTATTGGGGCGCCGCGGTAAGCGCCAACCCGTTTTTGGGGGTTCGCTTCGAAGGCGGTGCTGCCGGTGATGAGATCGTCGTCACCTGGCGTGACAACAAAGGCGAAACCGGCGAAGGCAAAACAAAAATTAAATAGGCAACCGCTAACCCTGTAACGCCCGGGTGTTGCGTCATCTGCAACGCCTTGGGCCGCACTGAGCACTGCTAGGAGTTGTGCATGGATCGTCGTGAGTTCAATAAGATGTTGGCACTGGGTCTGGCTGCAGGGCTGGCGGTTCCGACGTTGAATCGCAGGAGCTGGGCTCAGGGTGACGCTTATGACGTGCCTCGGTTTGGCAATGTGCACTTGTTGCACATGACCGATGCGCACGCCCAACTGCAGCCCATTTATTACCGCGAGCCACAGGTCAATATTGGTGTTCATGCTGCGAAGAATCGTGCGCCCCATTTAGTGGGTGACGCGCTACTTGAGGCCTACGGACTATCGGCTGGTACCCGTGACGCTCACGCATTTACCTATCTTGATTATGTCGCCGCTGCCGAGCGCTTTGGCAAGGTTGGGGGCTTTGCCCATTTATCGACACTCGTCCAACGGGTTCGAGCCAATCGGCCCGGTGCGCTCCTGCTCGACGGTGGTGATCTGTGGCAGGGATCAGCCACATCGCTCTGGACTAAAGGACAAGATATGGTCGATGCCAGCAAGCTGCTGGGCATCGATGTGATGACGGGACATTGGGAATTCACCCTCGGTAGCGACCGTGTACAGGACATTATCGAGAATGATCTCGATGGCCATATCGACTTTGTGGCCCACAACGTCAAAGACTTCGATTTTGGTGACCCCGTATTTGCTAGCCATACCCTAAAAGAGATGAATGGTGTGCCCGTTGCCATTATCGGCCAGGCATTTCCGTATACCCCCATCGCCAATCCCTCTCATTTTGTGTCGGGCTGGACATTCGGTATTCAGGAGCGAGAGCTTCAAGAGAAAATTGATGAAGTTAGGGCTGCGGGCGCACAGGTAGTTGTGTTGCTGTCCCACAACGGTGCCGACACCGATATTAAACTAGCGTCTAGGGTAACGGGTTTAGACGCCATCATGGGCGGTCATACCCACGATGCTATTCCTACCGCGGTCCAGGTCAAAAACCCTGGCGGTATGACTCTGGTCACCAATGCGGGCTCGAATGGCAAGTTCCTGGGCGTGCTTGATTTTGACGTGCGCAACGGCAAGGTGAAGGACTGGTCCTATCGGCTACTGCCCGTGTTCTCGGAACTACTGCCTGCTGACCCCGAGATGACCGCTCTCATTGAAAAAATACGCGCGCCTTATGAGCGTCAGTTAAGTGAGGTATTAGCCACGACCGATGGCTTGCTCTACCGGCGCGGTAATTTCAATGGCAGCTTTGATCAGCTTATTTGTGACGCGCTGATTGACGAACTGGAGGCCGACGTATCCCTGTCTCCTGGCTTCCGCTGGGGGCCGTCACTGCTGCCGGGGGATAACATCACATTTGAAGATTTAATGTCTCAGGTGGCTATTACCTATCCCTCGGTCACGCTTACCGAGATGAAAGGGGACTTCCTGAAGGTGGTACTGGAGGATGTGGCTGATAATTTATTCAATGCCGACCCCTACTACCAGCAAGGTGGCGATATGGTGCGCGTGGGTGGCCTCGATTACAGCATTGCACCCCTTGCGGCGTCAGGTCAGCGAATTGGTGACATGCGGCTAAACAACACGGCTATTGATCCCAATAAAACCTACAAGGTAGCAGGCTGGGCGTCGATGCAGCAGGTTGATGGAGAGCCCATCTGGGATGTGGTAGCTCGCTGGCTACGAAGCAAAAAGCACATTGACGCCGTCGACGTGAAGCAGCCGGTCGTCAAAGGCCTGGAAGGTAATCAAGGTTTTGTGATTTAACGCGGCAGGCGATTGCCTGCCGCCGGTTATCGGCACCTTTCCCCAGACGTCGATGCGGTTATCTGAAGTGCTTGCAGGCTTAACAACGGTTGTTCCGATAAGGATTGATGACGTTGTGGGTGCAGTGCACCGGTTTCCAACTGAAGCGTTTCGTTAATACCGGGGGCTTGATAATTCACATAGGAGTGAGCGCCGGGCTCTATGTCGAGCAATACACTGCTTGTAAAAACGGGTGTTTGCTCAGGTAGTGGCGTTAACCACTCTTGAAAGACATATAAAAAATCGTCATCAATCTCAGCACCCAGTGTGCTTAGCGTGGCGCGGCCGCTTTGGCTGCTGACGCTAAAATTGGCTTCAACATAGAGTGCCAATAGTGCCAATCCTTCCATGGACTCCACACTTGCTTCCGTCTCCATAGTCTCGAGCACACGCAGGGCATCGGACAGGTGTATTCGGTGAATAATTTCAAAGCCATTACCCGCCCAAGCGACTTCCGTCCACATGCCATGACCCCGGTGGGCGCTAACATCAAGTGCTACCAGCAGACCCATGACGAGTCCCAGTAATAATCGGTGACCATTCCCCAGTATCGATGGGCGTCGCATACTCATTGGTCATCGACCTGTTCAAGAGGCAAGTTCTCAGCCGGCTGATCCGCCACGTCTTGCTTGGCTTTGAGTTCAACCAGCAAATCAGCCATTAAGTTGCGGGTCTTCCGTTTAGATTTGTAAACCTGCAGGCGAGAGCTATGAATGCTCGGGGGGAATCGGTTGTTACTGTAGTCGGTGTCGGCTGTTTGGTGCTGTTTGTCGATCTCGATATACGCTATGGGTTTGTCTTCGATTAGCCGGTAAGTGACCTGTTCAGCATTTCTGCGCCAGATTTCGGCGGGTAATTCCAGCGCTCGATCAGAGCCGTCCTGGTAGTGGATATTCATCAGGATCGGCGAGGGTACGCCGCCCACATTCTCGAAATCTAGGAAGTAAAACAGCGCGTTCTCTTCTATGGCTCGATCGAAAACCCGTTGCTCCCAGCTGTCCAGCTTGCCATAGGCCTTTGCTGCCTCATTTCGATCTTTATTGGTTACGGTGAATCGGTCGTTGTTGCTGTAGAGGTCTTGCAGGGTTTCAATCCGACTTTCACGGGGCACGATACCCGCTGCGCGATTACGCTCTATGCTAATCGGAGCGGGTTTATCTCGAGCGGCTTCCTCCCGGTCTAACGGGTAGTCAATATCGGGGTCATTGGTTTTCAGGCGATAGGCGCGCACGTCAGTTATCGCGATATCGACGTGATCGGTACCGTAGAACCAGGCGCGCCAAAACCAGTCGAGGTCGACCCCGGAGGCATCTTCCATGGTTCTGAAAAAATCCGCCGGCGTCGGTCGCTTGAACTTCCAGCGTTGGGCGTACTCACGAAACGCAAAGTCGAATAGCTCTCGGCCCATCACCGTCTCGCGCAATACAGTAAGGGCTGCGGCAGGCTTGACGTAAGCATTCGGGCCAAACTGCAAGATGGAGTCTGACTGGGTCATCACGGGTACTTGATTGGTCGACGTCATGTACGCGGGGATGTAGTCGAGAATATTGGTTTCATCTCTGAAGGCAGGGTAGTCCTCCTCCCACTCAAGCTCGGCAACATACTCCAGAAAGGTGTTAATGCCTTCATCCATCCATGTCCACTGTCGCTCGTCAGAATTGACGACCATGGGGAAATAAATATGGCCCACCTCGTGAATAATGACCCCAATCAGGCCATATTTGATTCGTCGCGAGTAAGCGCGTTGTTCACTAGCGCGGGACTTCGCCGAGGTCGGGTCATCATCCGCATCCGGTGGGTCCGGGCGATAGCCGTTGAAGGTAATCATCGGGTATTCCATACCGCCCGATTCCCAGGTGTTGACCGATTGAGCGACGGGATAGGGATAGTCGAAAGAGAAGCGACTATAGACATCCATGGTATGGACTACCGCATGGGTCGAATAGCTAGACCAAACCGGCTCCGCTTCATTGGGATAAAACGACATTGCAAGTACCCGTTCATGCTTGGCGCCGGGTTGCTCGTGGATCATGGCATCCCAGATGTACTTGCTTGAGCTCGACCAGGCGAAATCGCGCACGTTATCTGCTTTGAAGTGCCAGGTTTTGGCGCCTTTGGCTGTGGTGGCTTCGTTCGCCTTGGCCTCTTCCGGGGTCACGATAAACACGGGCTGCTCGGGATTGGCGCTTGCCAGACGTTCTCGCTGGGTGCGACTTAGCACCTCTTTCGGATTGTGTAACTCACCTGTGGCGGACACGATGTGGTTGTCGGGTACGGTAAGACGCACATCGTAGTCACCAAACTCAAGGGTGAACTCACCGCGTCCTAAAAAGGCTTTATTGGTCCAGCCCTCGTAATCGGTGTAAGCGGCAAGTCTTGGAAACCATTGGGCTAAGAAGAAAAGCTGGGTGTTGTTATCGTCAAAATGTTCATAGCCACCCCGACTGCCGATGGCCACTTCCTCGACAATATTGAAGCGCCACTGCACGTTGAAGGTGACACTGTTACCGGATGCTAGTGGGGTCGGTAAGTCGAGACGCACGAGGGTATCGACGACAGTGGCTGTAAGGGGTTTACCTCGGCTGTCAGTAAACAGGACCTCCTGGTAGCCGTACTCGGTATCGGCCATTGATTGGTGGTCACGCAGGGTGCCGTAGCTCACCTGATCCTCGATGACTGTGCGCGATCGGCGATCGAGAGAGTCAGGCCGGAAACGATTTTGATCCAGTTGTAGCCATAAATAACGCAAGGTGTCTGGCGAGTTATTGCGATAGCTAATGGTGGCTTTGGCGCTGATACTGCGGTTGGCTTCATCAAGCGTGGCGTCGATGCGGTAGTCGGCTTGTTGCTGCCAGTAGTCCACGCCGGGCGCTCCCGATGCGGTCCGATAGCTGTTGGGGGTGGGGAGCTCTTGGCCTAGTTGTGCGAAGGCGCGAGCACCTGAACCCGCTTCATCGGCCGCCGCGGTTGGGTTGAGGCCAAATGTGGTGATGACAGCGACGAGGGCGGCCATCGCTGCGACAACGTTGCGAAGTTGTGAATACATAGCAGACAAATAAGGCAAAAAAAAGGGGGCGTAGCATAGCACGATCGACGGTTTACCCCATGCATCCAGTGAACCCCATCGATGCAGAGCTGTTAAAGGGCGGGTGTTGAAACGATGGTGCCCAGTGTTGGCCGGTGTTAGCTTGCTCTTGGCGCGATATGTCGATCTGATCCTTGTACGTCAACGTGGCAAATGCGGCCTTTGAGCACGGTGGTTGTATTTTGAGATGACTGCGTTGCTTATAGCTATGACGTCAATCTTTTGGGGCACGTGATATGAAGCTAGCGGTAGTGATGGTCATCTTATTGCGAGGCCCCATGACATCAGTCGGGTAGGCCCTCGGGGGAGAGCATCAACCACAATCGGGCGTACCAAAAGTAGCTACCCGGCTCATCGGTGCTCGGTGCGGTGCAGTTCACCTTATTGCGTCCGATTGAAAAAGAGGGTAACTCAACTGTAGCCCAGCCGTCCTTTAACTCGGTGGCAAGCGCCTCGCCCTTTGACGAAAAACAGGCAATTTGATGGGCGTTGAACTTTCCCTCCCCCCATTTGAAGCGCCATCGAGACGGCGCTTCTGCGTTCGCAGGGATCACCACCGCATTGGGGGTTTCGGTGATAACGGGCAGCGGCTTTGTTGTTAGCGCCCTTTCTAGTCGCTGCTGATCGCCCTGACCCTGGTAGAGGGGGAATCTTGGGATTCGGGTTTGAGGGACATTGACGTCTACCGCCCCCGACTGTTGAGCTAAACCGTACAGCTTTCGCTCTTTTAGGAGTGCCTCGGTTGCTGCGCTGAACTCACCATAGGGGTAGGCAAAGGCATCGATGACAGAATCCCCGAGTTTTGCCCGTAATTGCGCCATGTTGGTGTCGATTTCATCACTGCGCGAGGCCTCTTGCGACGGGCTGTGAGTTATCGCCAACAGTTCCAGGTGGGGGTGGTTGACCGAGTGCCCGCCGAAGCTGACCAAAGGGTCAAGCGCCATGTCCCGTAGTGCCGACCAGCTAAGAAACGAGCTAGCACCTGTGTCGACAACCCCACTTGCCACGAAGACGGTGAATGGCATCTTCCGCTGCCGCAACATGGGGTAGGCAACTTCACCGACCGATCGATAAGCGTCATCGAAAGTAATCGCCACTGGCTTACGGGGGAGCGGCCTGCTGTTGTAGATGCCGTCCAATAAGTGCTCGAGTGGTAGCACAGAGTAGCCGTCAGCAAGGAGATGATCGAGATGGGCACTAAACTGAGCAGGACTTACCCGTGTGCTATCGGGTCCGTTATCGGCTACCCGATGATAAAGCAGTATGACCCCATGGGGTGCCGTTCTTATCGTTGAAACAGTCGTTGTAACAGTCGTTGAAACAGGCGCCGACAGGGAGCTTTCATGCTCACCGGCCAGGGTCATCAGTGGCCAGAGCCAGCATCCCAGCGTCGCTAACAATCGTCGACGCAGCCCTTGATGATTTCCCACGGATATCGTCATCCGCGCTTGGGCACTAGCGATTCATTGCGTCGAATCATGGTCGCCACTTCTTCTACGTAAACTTCACCGCGTTCTGAGTAGCCAAGTAGTCCGGGTGTAAGCAGGGTTGCCGTCACTGGCCGATTTGCTTGCCGAGCTTGAGCGCGTAACTCCCTTAAATGAACATAGCGCGGATGGGTGTTGAGATTGTTCATGTAGCGACGGACTGATTCGGATACGGAGTCAAATTTAGCCACCTCGTGCTTCATGCCGTCGGGGCGCCGCTTGGGAATAACGCCACAGCCGGGTTGGTAGCACCACTGACCAAACAAATTATTATAATCGACCGCGAAGCGCGAGCGTCCCCAGCCAGACTCAATAGCTGCCTGGGCAAGGGCGAGTTGTACTGGGACAATATCAACACGCAGCCAGAGCTCGTCCACGGCATTAGCCGTTTGCGCAACATCATCGAGCTCGTAGGTGGTGGCTAAGTCCTTGAGTCGCCGCTTGGCCAGCCAGCCTAGTTCATCCCCCGACGCTAGTGTGTCTCGCCAACCCTTAACGAGCGCTCTCTGCTCCTCGATGATGCTGTTCTGTTGGCGCGCAATAGGTGTCAGATAATCGTAAAAAGTTTGTTTCATTAGGTTGACGTCATCGATGGCCGCTAGATCCGGCATCGGCTCTATTTTTTGCGAGCAGCCCACCAGGGTGAGTAAGTAAATACTCAGCAATAATGCTACGCCTGGTGCAGTCTGGCGGTGCTGCCGTTGTCTACTTACATTTGTCATCACTAATGTTTCCCTGGTTTTTTAACAACGCTCAAAGGTGTGTGTTCACGACAACGCGGCCTCGAACTTGACCCGCCAGAATTTTGGGTGCAAGCGATAGAACCTCGCTTAAGCCCACTTCGGTCATCATGGTGTGCAATAGCGCGAAGTTTAGTTCACTGGCAAGTTGCTCCCAAGCTCGCTCTCTTAGGGTGACGGGGGCCATTACTGAGTCAATACCTTGCAATCTTACACCCCGAAGAATAAAGGGCATGACGGTCGCTTGTAAGCCGGCACCACCGGCAAGACCGCAGGCGGCGACAACGCCGCGATAGCGGGTTTGGGCCAGTACCTTGGTGAGCATGGTTGAGCCAACCGTATCGACCGCAGCGGCCCAGGTTTCGGTCTCTAGGGGCTTAGCTTTGTCGGTCATCTCTCGACGTGACAAGAAACGACTGGCTCCCAGTTGTTGTAGGTAATCGTGTGTATCCGCACGCCCGGTGACGGCGGTGACCTCATAGCCGCGGCCTGCTAACAAAGCGACGGCTACGCTGCCAACGCCGCCGGCGGCACCTGTGACCACGACGGGACCATCCTCGGGACGAATACCTCCCTCCTCAATGGCCATAACACACAGCATGGCGGTTAACCCCGCGGTCCCCAAGCCCATGGCATCCCGTGCATCGAGGGCTGCGGGCAGTCGCACGAGCCAATCCGCATGGGTTCGTTGCCGTTGAGTAAAGCCGCCCCAGTAGCGCTCGCCGACAGACCACCCCGTGAGGATAACCGGGTCGCCGGGTAGAAATTTCTCTGAATCCGATGCCAGAACCGACCCCACTAAATCGATGCCAGGCACCATGGGGTAGCTGCGAATAATGTTGCCTTTGCCCGTCAGGGCCATGCCATCTTTATAGTTGAGGGACGAGTAATCGACCTTGACGATGACATCACCCGGTGGCAAGTCATCATTATCAAGTTCTTCGATCTCGGCGTTAATGGTATCGGCCTCTTGGCGCAGTACCAGGGCATTGAAGGTGTCCCCCATTGCTCGTTTACGCTGGCTTTTTGTAGTGACGGGTTGTACCGATGCGGCCAGGGTAACCGCCGCTGGCACGGCCAGTGCATCGAGGGCAATGCAGCCTTCACTCGTGACCGCTAGGGGATTAACATCGAACTCACTCAACAGGTCGCCCACCGCTGTCGCGAGGGATGAGAGTGCCATGATGGCTTCGACCACCCCATTGCGATCAAGCACAGGCCTGCCTCTGGCACCGTCCAGTATGGGCTTGATGGCAAGTTGATCCACCATCTCTTCCGCGGCAACCCTACTGACCGGTGCCAGACAGAGACGCCGGTCTTTATAGATCTCAATAAACACCCCGCCACCGGCGACCATGATGACGGGACCAAACTGCTGATCAACGACAATGCCCAATGCCAGCTCTAGTTGGATGGGTACCATTTTCGCAATCAGTACATCCGGGCCCAGCCGGGTGTCGAGATCTTGGTAAATGGCATCCAGAGCCATTTGATCGGCGACGTTAACGTGAACACCACCGACATCGGATTTATGCAAAATGCCTGGCATGGCTGTTTTAATGACCACAGGGTAACCGATGGTCGCCGCAACGGTCTGAGCTTCGTTCAGACTGCTTGCACAGCCGTAAGGGGCCGTTGGAATGCCGAAATCCGTCAGCATGTCTAGGCCTTCGGCTTCGGTGAGCATCTCGGCACGGGCTAACCGATTGCGCCATTTTAGGGTGACTGCGGGGTCAGGTGTTGGCGGTTGCTCTGCCTTTGGTCTGTTGATGAAGTCCCGATAATTCATGGCGTGTTTGACGGCTTTTAGTCCCGTCAGTGTGCCGTCGAGCACAGGTACCCCGGCATCGGTGGTACGGGTCGCTAAATCTTGCGAATCGGTGCCAATGTGATTGGTCAGCATGGCGACGGGTTTCTGAGTACGTCTTGCTACCCGTCGGCAAATGCGCGCAAACGACTCATGCAGATAGAAGCCTGAGGTCAAATCAGCGACGAATACCCCCATTGCCGTATCGGGATCATCCATCAGCGCTTGCCAGCAGTTTTCGAAAATAGCTTGATAGTTACGGCCGGTGCCCCAAGCGTCCAGTGGGTTGATAGGCTCAAGGCCATGATCCAAGTTCTCTTTCAGTACCTCCACCGTGTCGTCACCGATGCGTGCCATCGGTACACCGACGTCATGGGCCAGATCAACCAGTAGCTCGCGCTCACCCCCCGAGTCAAAGATGGACGCCAGACCACCTTGCGCGGGTAGTCGTCCACTTGATAGCAGTAAAGCGGTGCTTGCCAGCTCGTCAAGGGATTGCACGGAGATAACGCCGTAGCGCTCAAACAGGGCTTGATACGCGGCGTTATCACCTGCGATGGCGCCCGAGTGGCTCTTGGCAAGTTGTGCCCCTTCGGGGGTGCGCCCAGCCTTCAAAATAATCACGGGTATTTGTTGCTTAACAGCCCGCTGCAGGGCGGCTATGAACGCCTCTGGGTCTCGCACGGCCTCGAGAAAAATAGCAATGACCGTTGTCGTCGGCTGATGCAGGGCATAGTCCATGTAGTCAGCAACTGTGGTCACCAGCTCGTGCCCTGGGGATACCGCGAGATTAAATCGCAGCTTTTGGTCGTTCCAAAGAAGCGCAGTGAGTACCGACCCCGACTGGGCGATAAGCGTGACACCACCCTCTTTTAATTCGTAGGGTTTATGGAAAGGGAAGGCGCGCACCGCGTGGTCCATGTTGTAGAACCCCATACAGTTACCGCCCACGATTGGCAGATTGGCTTCCCGCGCCATATCGGCAATGCGTTGGCGCAGCGTCTTGCCGCCAGCTTCCACCTGTAATAGCGCGCTGCCAAAGATAACGAGGCCACCGGCGCCAATGTCGATGGCTTCGCGCACCTGTTCCTCAAGCTGTTGATTACTGACCCCAAGCACCACCAAGTCGGGTGTGTCGGGGAGATCGAGCAAGCTGCGGTAGCAGGGCAGACCCTCCACTTCCTCGTACAGTGGATTGACCGGGTAGATGGCGCCTTTGAACTTGGATAATTGCAGCTCAAGCACCATGTCGTTGCCGGCGACATTGGGCTTTGTTGTGGCGCCGACGAGGGCAACGGAAGTCGGTGCAAGTAGGCGTGATAGGCGATGATTAACTTCGGCCATGATTGTGACGTCCTTGGGGGATGTCGGGCCGAGTATAGGAGTGCCTTTTGTTACACCGCAATCGATAGGTCGTCGACGAGCAGCTTTATGTTGGCATTAATCGACAATGGGCAAACGCTTCGGGAGCGGTAGTGCTCTGCCCCCGAGTGAGTGGGTTTGATGTCTTGGCATTGATGTGGTGTTTAGGGCTGCAGAAGATCGATTGCCATCGCCGTCATGGCTGCGACACCCGTGCCAATCGCCTTGTCAGGATCGGGGGCAAAGAAGGGCGAGTGCAGTGAGGGCAGTGACATATCGCCCGCTTGATAGGCCTGCCATTTAGCCTCGGGGACGACTCCGACACGGATCATAAAGCTTGGGATATTGTCTTCGGTGCGACCATAGCGTGCGAAATCTTCGCCCCCCATCTCCTTGCTGACTTCAACGACATTGTCATCGCCAATGGTCTCGCGCATTACCGCGACACCCCTAGCCACGAGATCCGGGTCATTCCAGAGCGCGGGGGTGTACTCATCCTTGACTGTGACCACCGGTGCCAAGTCTGAACCGAATCCCAGTGCCTCGGCATTGTTGAGTGCAATACGTTCAATACCCTGCAATAACGTGTTGCGGGTGGCGTCAGAATAGGAGCGTACGGTCAGTTGTAGCTTGGCCTGATCTGGGATGATGTTGTGTTTGGTCCCAGCATGGATGGAGCCCACCGTTACGACCCCGGGCTCGACCGGATGAATGTCTCGGGACACCAGGGTTTGTAAATCCATAATGATGGCCGCTGCCAATACAATCGGATCCTTCGCATTATGGGGATAGGCACCATGGCCACCAATGCCTTTGATCGTAATATCGACGGAGTCGACATTAGCCATCATCCAGCCAGGCACATAGCCGATTTGCCCAGCCGGTAAATTGGCCAAGGTGTGCAGTGATAGGTTGTAGTCTGGTTTGGCAAAGCGTTCAAAGAGGCCCTCGCTCAACATGGCGCGGGCCCCTGCCCCTCGCTCCTCGGCCGGCTGTGCAATGACCATTAAGGTACCAGACCACTCGTTGCGCCTCTCCGCCAGTGCCAGTGCGGTTTCCGTGCCCACCGTCATGTGAACATCGTGGCCACAGGCGTGCATGACGCTGACTTCCTGCCCGGTTTGCTCTATGGCTCGGGCGGTGCTGGCGTAACTTAAGCCGGTTTGCTCTTCCACCGGCAGGCCATCGGTATCCATGCGTAACATAACAGTTGTGCCGTCACCGTTCCTTAGCAGCCCCACGACACCAAAGCCCCCGACGTTTTCAGTAACGTCAAAGCCCGCTTTGCGCCAGGTTTCCGCCAGTAGCGCNGCAGTCTTTTGTTCTTGGAAAGACAGCTCTGGGTTGGCATGTAGATGTTTGTAGAATGCCAGTCGATCAAAATCAGTACTGTGAGCATCGGCGGCAAAAATCCAGCCGATGAGAGCAACTTGGATCAAACGCACTGACATGGTGATGACTCCTTGGTGGTGTTGCGTCAGTCTACCAAGACTGCTCTCGGCAGTGCAGTCGGCGTTAGACCGTGATCCAGCTCTGGAGCGGATCTGTCGCTTCGGAAGACCTGTACGTCTAACCAGCAGCACACTAGCATCCCTGAATGTACTAGTCTGACCACAGATTGAATTCGGCGGCTGAGACTGTCCCGGTAAAGCGATCTTAATGTGAGCCCTGACGACAAAGAGCATTGGTAAGGCATTTATGAAAAAAGTTCGTGACGGCTTGGACCTCTGGCACTATGAATTTTGTCGATCGTTATTGGTGCGACTACTGGCGCGCAAACCCAGTCATGCCGAACAGCGGGTTCAATCGCGACACTTGTTGGCACTGCTTGCCAGCGAGTATCAACTTTCGGAAACTCGCCTTGGTGCCGTCGTTGACCTACTGTCAGTAACCCGTAGTACGTCAGGTATCAGTTTTTTGCGCAGCGAAGATGGTCGACCCACAGAGCTGGCCGTCAATTACGGTGGCATAGAGCAGTATGAGCAGGGTGGTGAATTTGCTGAATACGCTAGTTATGCGGCCGATCCGGTTATTGGTAGCCGTTGGGCACAAAACCCTGAAGAGGCACTCATGCTGACCTTAGCTCACGAGCTGGCGCACTACGTGGTGGCATTGATGCCAGGTGCTGGGCAGCATCAGCCCCACGGCGATATGTTTAAGCGGGTATACCGATTAATTCGGGGCTGCGCTTTGAACCCCATGCTCGACGAATTTGCGCAAGACGAAAGGCAGCGCGCCGCAGCGCGTCTCGAGAATCGACTGTTTAAAAAAATCACCGCGCTACGGAAGTTATCAAGCGACACGACTTCAAATGAGCATGAAGCAGAGCGTGCTCTGATTCAGTTACAAGCGCTTATGGCCAAGCATGGTCTCGATGACAACGTCGGCATGGGCTCGCCAAAACTCCACGTCGTGGAGCGTACTGTGCCGGTCTTCAAGCGTGACAACTACAAGCCCATCTTGCATGTAGCCTGGGCGATCAGCCAATTTTGTGGTGTTGAATCGGTTGTGCATCGTCAGCCATTGCAAGCGAGAACCGCTCACGGTATTGACCGCAGTTTCAGTTGTAGCTCGGAATATGTGTCCTATTTCGGAGCCGCTGCTGATGTGGCAATGGCGGTCTACACCAGTGAACTGATTTATCAGGCACTGTTTGGGGCCTGTGATACCTACCAGTCATCGGAAACCTACCGGCGGGAGCGCTTGGCTGGGCACCACCATCGCGCGTTGGTGTCTGCGTTTC
>PR_CR_10_Liq_3_inCRDRAFT_1000125_pt1 | contig 22070 bp, 21 predicted proteins | sample PRCRCaboRojoPR_2_FD_10240 | JGI IMG/M metagenome (IMG submission 10240)
CCCGAACAGCGGCTGGAATGGCGGGCAGCGCCCATGTATGGCTTTGGCAGCCGGGACCTGGCTGGCCTGGGGGCGCTGCATTACAATATTTATCCCCGAAAGCAGGGGGCAGTACACCGCGTCCGTTTGGGGCTTACCGGGCAGCGTTTCAATTCCAATATCATCTCCCGCTTCAATGAGCAGGAGCATATCGGTTACGAGCGCCTTCAGCCTTACCTGCGCTTTGATTTTGCGCCCGACCCCACAGACAATACCTACGCCCGCCTTCAATTACGCGGCATTTGGTTGCGTTCGGAAACCCTCGACTTCCGAAGCCCTGCCGAACCGCTGGCAAGAGACTATGAGACGCAGTGGCTGCAGGAGGCCCGGTTCACCTATGAGCAACGCCGGAAAATCAATCCCTATCAGTGGTCCGCTGCTTTGGAGCATCAGGCCTTTGAGAATGTCTTTGGAGAAGAGGACCGTTATGTAAAAGCCGCTTTTGAGATCGACTGGAACTTCAATTATAGCAAGCGGGAGGCGATCCACCTCCGGCTGTTTGGGGGGTATTTTCTGTACAGCACCTTCCGGGAATCGCAGGTGATTAGCCCGGTAGCTTTCAACCTCTCCTCCAATGGCAACAACGATTACCGCTTCGATGACCTTTACCTGGGGAGGACGGAGACGTCCGGTATTTGGTCACAGCAGATTAGCCGCAGAGACGGTGGGTTTAAGGTGCCGCTACCGCTTAATACCGGGCTGGGGCGCAGCAATAACTTTATCCTGGCAGCCAACTTCAAAGCAGACCTGCCCAGTCAGGCGATGCTGGGGATTCCACTTAAGCCCTACCTGGATATCGGCTACTTTAGTGATCAGCATTCCACTGGGGACGACCCTTCTTTTTCGGATCAGCTGATGTGGAATGGCGGATTGATGCTAGAGCTGTTTGACGAGCGCCTGGCGGTCTACTTCCCGCTCATCAGCTCTAAGAATATCGCGGATCAGCTTGAAATCAGGGGCAATTACTTCACCCGCATCGGATTTCAGCTGGACCTGCAGCGGATGAACCCCTGGAAGCTGCTGGACCGGCAGGAATTGTAGCAAAAATACCCATTGCATCCCTTCACGGGGCAATGGGTACTCGGTTTCAGTCGGGTAACTTATATTTGTTACTCTTCTTTGCAATCCAGGCACTGCAGCCCCGCTTCGGTCATTTGCCAGGTGCTGCCGGGGTTGTCGTAGATGCGGGGGCGATAGTTCACTTTGTCCGCATCGTCGATGTAGAAGCGGGTTTCTCCATCAAAGCGGATGAACTTACCCACCGGTATTTCCAGGATAGCCCGCACGCCCTGCACGCGCCACTTGGTACCACGCGGAATTTGGAAGTACGTCGGTACGGTAAGTGCATTAGCAGTGGTTTGCTCCTGATAATTGATGGCAGCAGCGAGTTCTTCGGCCATCGCCAGGTTGGTGCCCCGGGACTCCAGCCGCTCTTCCAGCACAAAGCCTTTGCTCTCGCCCTTCCGGATTTCAATGTCCACGTTATCGCTGATCAAGCCGTCGTGGTAAAAGAAGAGTTCGCCATCAATATTGAATTCATCATTGCCCGGCACCGCTTCATCGATCCGGAAATTGAGGGTATCGGTGGTGATAGCAGTGAGCTCAACTCGGCGGTCAAGGTGAGCTTCGTTGCTGAAATCACGTGCCATAAAGGCCATGACCCCGAAAAAGCTAACAATATTCAGCACCCAGAATGCGGTAAGCCCAATTTGCCAGGGCCGGCTCATACGGGTGCCGTACAAGGTGCGCAGTATGGTTAGCCCGGCACTAAGGAGCACCACACCGACAATCATCAGGATGTTGAAGGCGCCCAGCATGGTCACCATAGGCCACTCCGGCGCAAAGTAATCTACATAAGGCCAGAAGAAGACCCCACCGGTAAACATAGCAATCCAGGAAGCCAGCAGCCCCAGGGCAATCAGTGCCGCGCATACAATAAGCAGTGGTTTCCAGAGGTCACTGATGATTTGCACCAAAACCCCAACGACCTTGCCAATAAAGGAGACGATTTGCCGCAGTGCTTCACCTAGTGCTCCACCACCGGCTTCCCCTTTTTTTTTACCACCAAAATCATTGCCGAACTCAGAGACTTTATTGGAGATATGCTCAATCTCCTCCTCTATGATGCGGCCGATATTGGATACATTAATCGGTTCTCCGCGCATGGCGAGACGGTCGCTGGCGGTTTCCGCTTTAGGCAAAATGGCCCAAAGTATGATGTAAGCCGGGATGCCGAAGCCTCCGGAGATCGTCACGATAATGAAGATCAGCCGGATCCAGAGCGGGTCACTGATGCCAAAGTAGGCCGCGATACCAGAACAAACCCCACCGATTACCTCATCGTCGGGGTTGCGGAACAGGCGGCGCCCGGTCCGGTAATCATGCGTACGGTGGTGCGTCCGTTCGGAGCCTTCTTCCGACAGGGTTTCATCGATAGGCTCAGCTCCGAAATCTTCAGGCGTGCCCATGATAACGATGGCATCCCTGACATCCTTTAGCGTAACAATCTGCCGTTGCCCCATGCCTTCCTGAAACAGTTCGGCCATTCGGGCTTCGATATCCTGAGTAATTTCTTCGTACCCATCAGATTGCCTGAAGTGGGCGTGTATGGTGTCGAGGTACCGGGTAAGGTGTTCGAGGGCATCCTCGTCAATAGTAAATGGTACACCGCCCAGGTTGATTTGCTGTACCTTATTCATCGTGGTTGAAGTTTTGCGTGGAGTGATCGACCGCCTGCACCAGGGAGCCCCAGGTCTGCAGTAATTCGGTAAGGAATGTACGGCCGGTGTCGGTAATGGAGTAGTATTTTCGGGGCGGGCCCATATTGGACTCCCGCCAGTTGTACTCCAGCAGCCCCTGATCCTTCAGGCGGCTGAGCAGCGGATAAAGGGTGCCCTCTACGACGATAAGTTCTGAAGCTTTGAGCTCGGCGATGATGTCAGAAGGATATGCCTCCTTCTTCGCTGCAATCGCCAGCACGCAAAGCTCCAGAACGCCGCGCCGCATTTGTCGGACTAGCTGCTGTCGGGTTTTATTTAAATCTTTAGCTTTCATGTCCACAAATATACGACCTAACCAGGTACTATGCAACACAAAGTACTTGTTAACGCCCAGTATCTTCTATGAACGATTACCTCTCATCGATGAAATAAATGGCCCTTTACGACCGGACGCCCAAAAATCAAGACCGGCGGCCGCTTTCGGCGTATTGCTTTATTGCTTACCTTTGTAGTTCCGGACCACTAAGAAATCATCCTTATGAAGCATTCTGTACTATCTGCTATACTTGCTGTTTTTAGTTGTATTGGACTAACCGCACAGCCGGTCATTCAAAACGGCACCTTCCCTCAGGTTGGAGACTCCCTGCGTGTTTCTGTAGACAACCTGCCTTCCGGTATTGATCTGGAAGATGCTGCGGCGGATCAAAGCTGGGACTTTACCACGCTGCAATCCGCCTTTGTCAATACCACTCCTGTAGTGACGGTACAGCAGGCGGATGGCTACTTTGGCTTCCCCGGAGCAGACTATGCGGTGGTGGGCGATAATGCCAACTTCTTCTACCGGTCCACTGCCGGCAAAGTAGAACTGCTGGGCTTTTATGGAGAAGACCCTGCCGGGCTGGGCATAGAAGGTATATTCCGCTACGAGCCCCCGCTTATCGAACGGCGGGCCCCGATGGAGTATCTGGATGTCAATACGTCTGCCACCAATATCAGCTTTGCTTTTTCTGCCGATGATTTGCCAGATCAGGTGACGGACTTACTGCCCATTTCTCCAGATTCCATTCGCATACGCCTTAACTCCGAGCGCACCGAAGAGGCAGATGCCTGGGGCACGCTGACCATTCCCGGAGGCATCTATGATGTGCTGCGTGAAAAGCGAACAGAAGAACAGCAAGTTCGCCTGGATGCCAAGATTGGGTTCTTCAACTGGTTTGATATTACGGATATTGCGCTTGAACTGCTCCAACTGGAAGCGCTTGAGCCCCGTACCTCCATCAGCTACCGTTTTTTCAGCAATGAAGCGGTAGAGCCTATTGCTGAAGTACAAACCCTGAACGAGGGCGCAACCATTGGCAGCGTTACGTACAAGGCCGGCACTATTTCCAGCCTGCGCCCGGTCGAGACCGCTCAGCCTGGCGTATATGCTTACCCAAATCCAGCGATTGTGAATGTCCGTTTTGAGTTTGCGAACCTGCCTGCCGACCACTACACCGTGAGCATCTTNAACATCCTGGGTGTAAAGGAATGGTCCCGGCGCTATTACGTAGACGGTGGGCGCACGGAGAAAGTGGATATTTCTGCATTGCGCAAAGGCACCTACTTTTACAGTATCGCAGATAGCCGGGGCAAGACACTTGTTACCAAGCGGCTCATTGTCGTACGCCCGTAAGCCTTAGTGGTCAATAGACTTCCAGGGCACCGACTTGAAACCAACAAAGCTTATGAATAAATACCTTTTTATAGGTTTACTGCTGACAAGCCTGCTTTACAGCTGCGGCAGCGATACCGCAAGTGAAACAGATTCCGCTACAGCGAACACTACTCCGCCTCCTGCCGAAACCACTCCGGCGCCTACCTACCCCAGCATACCCGCGGATACGATCAGAGCGCTTTACAATGAGTGCGACTACATCGATTATGTGTTCTATTACACCAATTTTAGCGTTAGCCAAAAGGAGCAACGGGATATTCAAACGGCGATCACCTACATCGCTTCGGAAACCCCGCAAATCAACACCAACTGCCAGCCGGTTGGGCGGGTGTTCTATCAGGTGAATGGTGAAAACCGTTTAGAAGCCGACCTGTATTTCAACCCCAATCAGGGCTGTATCTATTATCTTTTTCTCCAGGATGGGCAGCCCGCTTACGCTAACCGCATTATGCCTGCCGGTATTGATTTTTACAACAAAATATTCCAAAGCGCACAGTCGGCGCAGTAGAACCGCTTATGGACCAGGAACAGTATGCCGTTATTGACCTCGGCACCAACACTTTCCACCTGCTCATCGCTCAGCCAGGTACGGATACTCCCATAAAGGAAGTTTACCGGGAGCGCCAGTTTGTACAGCTGGCAGAAGAAGGGATTGCCACAATAGGAGCGGCGCCCTACCAGCGTGCCCTACATACGCTCCACCATTTCCGTGCCGTACTTGATCAGCATCAGGTCCCCGTTGAGCAGGTCAAAGCCTTTGGTACGGCTGCACTGCGCACAGCCAGCAATGGTCCCGACCTGGTTCAAAAAATAAAAGCAACCACCGGCATTACCGTCACCACGATCAGCGGGGATGAAGAAGCCAGGCTGATCCACAAAGGCGTTCAGCTGGCAGTGCCTGATGTGGAGGACCGCCTGTTGATCATGGATATCGGCGGAGGCAGTGTGGAGTTTATTCTTGCCGAGCAGGACCGTGTTCTGTGGGCGCAAAGCTTTCCGATTGGTGTGGCGGTCCTGTACCGCGATTTTCACCGGAGTGAACCGATCAACTCTTCCGAGCGCGAGCAGCTACGCTCCTTTTTGCAGGAACAACTTCAACCGCTACGTACTCATCTTTCTGAGTGGCCTACCCCTTTCCTCGTGGGGGCCTCCGGTACTTTTGATGTGCTGGAACAGTTTGTGGGGCAACGACCGGAGACGGGCCACAGCAGCCGGGTTTCAAAGACCGCGGTTCAGCCCTTTTACGAGCAGGTCACCGGCATGACTTTGGAAGAACGCTATGCCCTGCCGGGTATGCCCAAGGCCCGTGCCGCCATGCTCAGCGTTGCGCTCATTTTGGTGGATGAGGTATTAAAAATGGCGAATACGGAGGAGATTATCGTTTCCGCATTCGCCATGAAGGAGGGTATGCTCAGTGAACTGATGCAATAGCAGCCTTACTTATCATCACCAAAGAAAGCCAGAATTTTATCCGCCAGCTCCAGCCCGATATTGGACCTTGCTTCCAGGGTGGAAGCGCCGATGTGGGGAGAGCAGGAAATTTTGGGGTGTTCCATCAACTCCTGCCGTGGCGTAGGCTCATTTTCGTATACATCAAGTCCGGCACCGCTAAGTTTGCCGCTGTTGAGTGCCTCGAGCAGCGCCTTTTCGTCAATCGCACCGCCGCGTGCGGTATTGATGAGCACGGCACCGTCCTTCATCTGGGCAATTTCCTCTGCGCCGATAATTGCTTTGCCACCTTTGAAGGGCACATGAATGGTCAGGTAGTCTGAATTAGCCAGCACTTCCTCCCATTCGTAGGTATCAAGGCGGACAGAAAGACGGACATTGCCGGAGTTGTAGACATTAATGCCGATATCGGCTTCATCCACAACCAAGTCGACCGGCATTACTTTCATGCCCAGCCCAACTCCGATACGCGCCACTTCCCGTCCAATCCGGCCAAAGCCGACGATGCCAAGTGTGCGGTTGTTCAGTTGCAGCCCACTGGAGCAAGCCTCTTTCATTTCCTTGAATTCACTCCCTCCGCGCTGCTTCATTTCCCGGTGCGCCAAATGTAAATTACGGCTGATAGAGAACATATGCGCAAATACCAGTTCCGCTACAGACTTGGAAGAAGCTGCAGGCGTATCCATGACCGTAATGCCTTTTTCGCGGGCATACTCTACGTCGATGTTGCTCAGTCCAACCCCTGCCCTTGCAATAATTTTGAGGTTCGGGCACTGATCGATGAGGGCCTGTCGGATTTCCGTAGCACTACGCACAATCACAACATCGTAGTCAGGCAGCACTGTTGGCAATTGATCGGGCTCTACTTTTTTGACATCTACCGTATAGCCGGCTTCATGCAATAGAGTTATGCCATCCTGGTGCAGCCCATCCGTAGCCAATATCTTTACCATGTATCTTCAACATTTAGATGATTGAAAAGAGTTGGTACCTAAAGAGCCCCTGCCGGAAAAGCAAGGTCCCTCAATGAAACCAAGTCAACCGAAAACGGGATTGGCTTTGTACTTCCCGTTCAGGTTCAGAATACTCCGAATAATAGGTCTTTTTATGGAAAACAACTAGCGTTTCACTTAAATTATGCGATTCGCTGTCTAATTCCACACTATGGTTGCCCATAGAACCACAACAGCACCCCCTCCGATAAAAGCGGGGATGCTGTAATTTAATTTTTTGTATTGATTTCCAGTGCCTTAAGCTAACTGTGGCACCGGAATACGATTAATTGTCCACTTTTTCGCTGTAAATGGGGAAGTTTGCTCCGGTGTAGTGGCTGAATTTTTTGCCGGAAGTGACCGGGAAGCTGTACTTCTTCATAAAGGTTTTGAGAACGGCGGCCAGTTCCAGCTCATCAACATTACGGCTGTCCGGACGTAGCAGGTAGCCCAAATGGTCGATACTGCCATCAGTATTCCAGAAAGCGTGTAGCCAGATTTTCACGCCTTTAAGGTCAATATCCAGCTTGTCGGCATGCTTTTGTAGTTCCTGCATCATGGACATCCAATGGTTGAAAGCATCTTGTGTGTCGTAATTAGCTACTTCCAGGAGCGTTTGCTGGTATTCCTGTTTGGCCACTTCGTACCCCTCTTCGTTCTGCCCTAAGCGGAACACCGCCGGCAATTCAGCGGATTGCGCCGTGGCTGCAGCAACCCAAATTGTGGATACCAGGAGAAATGAGCATAGCAATTTCATAGGGTAAGTCATTTTTTTGGCTTCCCGTCAAACGGGAACCCTGTCGTTTAAGTTTTTGAATTATGATTACATTTAGAGCGTGTTGGGACTTTAGTAATCGGTCTGTCCCAGTGCACCGGGACACTTTTTCGCTTATACTTCGCCCCGAAAATCCTCATCCGTACGGACTCCGGGTTTCGGCTCTCGTCTAATCAAAAAATTGCTAGTTTTCGACTAGAAGACCAAAATCCCAACACGCTCTTAAACATAATGTAAAGTTAGCAATATATAATGGTCGAAAGGCTTTTCAACCTGTTAAAATCACTTTGGCGCCTATACTGTACTGGGGCAGCAGGGGCGCTTTTTTATCGATTTTGCCCGGGGTATGGTCTAAAAAACAGGTATCGGAGCCAGATAATGCCTTTATTTGCAGTCTATGGTTATTGATGTCATATTTGCGGTTTTTGCCCTTTGGGGGTTTTACCTTGGATTTTCCCGGGGGATCATCAAGACGGTCTTCACGATCCTGTCGGTCGTGTTTGGACTGATGATCGCATTCCGTTTTGGGCCGGATATGACGAAGTTTCTGGAGTCTGCCGTTAATGACAACGCACTGATGTTCCTGGCCGGCTTTCTGCTCACCTTTGTACTGACGATGGTCATCATCCGCCTGTTCGCCAGTTTTCTGGAGGGCGCGCTCGAGTCTGCCAACATCAACTTTATCAATCAGGCGATCGGAGGGGTTGTAATGGCCGGGCTCATGGTCTTGCTGTACAGTGTGCTCCTTTGGTTTGGCGACCGTTCTCACCTCATCAATGAGGATGCCAAGCAGGAATCCATGACCTACACCTATCTTGAGGAGTACCCTGAAATCGTATGGTACTATGGAGGTAAAGCCAGGCCCATTTTAGAAGATTTCTGGGACCACTCTGTGGATTTTATGGACCGGCTGGAAGACGCTAAGGTGCAGCGGGAGGAAAGCGATCCGGTTATTTATGACTTGCCAGATGAAGATGAACCCAGGCGTTAAGACTATGTTTGGAGCACCTTTACGTTGCAAATCAGCGCTTTATGAACCATGGCGTCCGGTTTTTTCGGTCACTTAGCCCGCTAAACTCCCTTCAAAACCGTTAGCCAGAACCATAAATCACTGATTTTCACAGGTAAATCACCTCCAAACATAGTCTAAGAACCAATCTTCCCCATTTCCACCCCTTCGGAGTAAGCCACGCTGATATTGTGGCTGTGAAATGCCGCTTTGATCCGGCGGTAAACCTCAAACTTAACTTCCCAGAAATCATCCGGTACCACATACGGGCGTACGGCTACGACAATACTGTGGCTATCGTACGCTTCAATACCCACCTCCGGCGCAGGGTCTTCCAGAACTTTGGGAATGGATTGCAGCTGCTCCATGATAATCTGTTCTACCCGCGGGAAACTCTCGCTGTAGGGCATCGTCACACTCAGCTCAATGCGGATGTAGCCCTTCCGGGAATAGTTGGTTACGATATTGTCCACCACCTGTGCATTAGGGATGATGAGCGTTTTGCGCCCCGGTGTCACCATGAGCGTATTGAAAATCTGGATTTCCTCTACCTTCCCGAATTTATCGTCTACTTCAATCCAGTCTGCTACTTTATAAGGTTTAAACAGCAGGATGATAATGCCCGCTGCGAAGTTGGACAGGCTCCCCTGAAGGGCCAAGCCTACGGCAAAACCGGCCGCTGCAAGAACGGCAAGGAAAGAGGCCAGCTCCACCCCTACAAGGCCCGCAGCCGAAAACACAATCAATACTTTCAGGGAAACGCCCGCCAGTGAAGTCAAAAACGGGATCAGGCTTTTGCTCAGGCCAGCCTTTTCCATAGCCAGCGCGAGGCCTTTTGTCATACGGTTGACCAGCTTGAAGCCAATCCAAAGCACCAGGCCCGCCAGTGCAACCTTGGGCAGGTAGCCAATGAGCAGGCGCCCGCCTTCTTCCAAATAAGCAGCAATCTTTTCCATAGGAGCTTAAATTAAAGCCCCAAAAATAGTTTTGCCGTTTGAAAAACCGGTATTCCCGCCCACTAATCTTCCTGAAATTGTATGGAAAGCGATTCAGGTACAGAATCGCCACTGATTTGCACCAAGTAGGTATAGGCACCACTGTCAAAGGCGGTCGCCCCAACGTAGTCAATAGGCTGCAAAACCAGAGTATCACCCTCCACAATCGCCTCCAAATAGGCATAACTGTAAATATAATCGAAGGGCAGGTATTCAGTGGTAGCCCCCGGAGCGATGTCCTCATACACCTGAGAACCGCCGCCTCCGGGGGTCACTTGCAGTGCTGTAATTGTAAAACCACTGCTGTTGGTAATACGCAGGGCGGCACCATCGTGCCCCGGCAACACGCTGTCTTCCGAATTATCGCAGGCGAAAAACCCTGCCACGAAGGCAAGGATCAGCAATCTTTTCATCTTCAGGCCTTTATTGTTGCAATGAAGACGAAAGGTACAACGAAAAAGGTTGGATCGCTACTTGAGTTTAGACAACATGTCCCGTGCATTGGCATTATCCGGATTGATTTCCAGAGAGCGCTGATAGCATTCTCTGGCTTTAGCTTCCTGCCCGTTTTGGTAATAGGCCTCTGCCAGGCTGTCGAAGGCATTGGCAGAGTTGGGGTGCTGTTTGGCATTATAAGCCATCACCCGCAGCGCCTCCGCTTTATGCCCTCCACTCAGGAAAAAGTACCCGATTTGATTAACCTCCCACTCTCCCAGATAAGCGCCTCCGGAATTGGCAAGCTCATTGAAATGCCCGATGGCGGCTTCGGCACCTTCCCGCTGCAGGGTCTCCCGCACGACCCGCGCACCATCAGGCAGGGAGGGCAGGATCTCCAGTAATTCCATTTCCCAGGTCACTTCTTCTCCGGGAAGGTTGAGCGCTTTTTTGGTCCGCATCGCTTTTTCAAAATCCTTTATTGGGATATGGAAGCGGTACTTCCCGCCTTCCTGCATCACAGAAAAAGCCTGTTGCAATTCGGGAGAAAGCGCAGCGATACGCTGATAGTCCGGCACGCCGATCTGATAGGTGGAGACCAGTACCTGACCGTTAGAGGCCAGAAGCTGATTGTGGGTAAGGGCTCCGTGTTCAGCGGTAAGTGTGGGGCCGCTGCCCGGTTTGAGTTCTTCGTACGCCCAGCCATTTGGCGTTTGTTGCTGGGCATGCAATCCCAGACTCAGGAAAAAAAACAGGCATAGGGGGGATAGCCAATTCTTCATCGTGTTGCTTTTTTGGTGTTGGTTCAATAGACCTGGCTTGCAGCCGGGACATATTATAAATTTTCCTATAAAAATAGGTTATTTATACAGCCTCCGCCATTTTTTGTTCAATTTTAACATAAAGGGCAAGTAAAAAGACAGCCAATCAATGTCAGGCCCTTGGGTCTACGCTGAAGCGCAAATCAAGCAAGCGCAGGCGATAGCGCCTCCCCACCCGCACTTTTCGATACCGCACTAATTTGGCTAGTGCATACCCCAATCCGGCAGAGACGACAGTGACGGCCGCATCCGTAGTGCTATAGCTCGTGTACGGGTTGCCGTCGGTGGCATAACCGAGCAGTGCGAAGCCCGACCAGGAACCTCCAAAGATCATCAGGGAAGTGCCCACAGCTTTTCCCCATCCCCGTTTAAAGCGCAACTCCGCGATGTCGTGCACATTCACGTACCGGTCGCCAAAAACGATGAGGCTATCTTCTACCCGGATATCTTCAATATAGCCTTCTCTAAAGTACTCCTCTCCTTCGATCCGGTAATCAATTACGGTACCGATGTGGATTTTCTCCGTTTTCGGGCTGCCGTATTTCTCGATCTGCAGCACCTTTTGAGCCGTAAGGCCATAAGCGGAGCAGAGTAAAAATATCAGGGTAAACAGACGCATATCAAAGAGTTCGGTTTATCAAAAGAACATTTATTGGGCACTTGGGTTGGCTGACCGCTGCTTTTTAAGAAACCGCCGGATCATTACCTGAATAGCTTGCTCAATCTGCGAGAAGGGTAAAGGCTCCCGGGCCACATACAATAAGATAAAATCATAGCCTGTCGTATCCGATGGCAGTTTTTGATAAAGCCGATGCTTGTTCAGCCGCCAGGCTTCCCGGACCTGTCGCCGGATGCGGTTACGGTCCGTGGCGTTAGGGAATTTGCGCTTAGGCACACTGACGGTCACCCGGACCGGCATTTCCCCGCTTTCCTCACTTTCGCGAAAAACAAGGCGGATCGGATACTGCGCGAAGGAAGGCGACTTCCCCGAAAACAGCCGCTCAATGGCTTTTCGGCTTTTCAGGCGCTCGGCTTTTAAAAACTTTTTTTTCGGTTTCATTGCCTGTAATTACTGGGTTTTTCCGGGTTTATTAAAATTTTTTTTCGTTCCGGTTATGGAATTTGTGCTTTTCTCCGACAAATAAGTAGAAGCCCTGCTGAAACGGGCTGCATTTTTCACCCATTAAACCAAACCACTTATGGAAAAGCAAGTATTATTTACGGAAACTGTCAAAGGTGCAAGCCGTACCTATTTCTTCGACCTAAAGGAATCCAGCAATGGTAACCCTTACCTCTCGATTACAGAAACTTCCCGGAATCAGGAAGGGGAATATCAGCGCCACCGTACTCTGGTGTTCGAAAAAGACTTCGAGAAGTTCGCTTCTGCCGTAGCCAATACCATGAAGGCTTACGCCGGGCTGGAAAAGGCTGAAACGGCCTAAACAAGCGAGCTCTCTGACGCGAAAAACGCTGTTAACACTTAGTGCCCTGCTTCCTAATACTGAAGCAGGGCCATCAAAAACACCCCAAATGACTTATCCTCCCCAAAACCTATCGATCAAAAGCTGGGCGGAAGCGGACCGTCCCCGCGAAAAATTGCTGCATCAGGGTAAATCCGCGCTGTCTGATGCGGAGTTACTCGCCATTATCATCGGCTCGGGTACCCGGGAAGACTCCGCTGTCAATCTTTCCAAGAAGATACTAAAGTCCGTTAACCACAACCTTAATGACTTGGGGCGCCGCAGTATTGCAGAGCTTTGCACGTTCAAAGGTATTGGCGAAGCGAAAGCCGTCACGATTGCCGCTGCCCTGGAGTTGGGCCGCCGCCGGCAGCTTTCCCGTATTGCAGATAAGCCTCAGGTAAACTGCAGCCGGGACGCTTTTGATGCCATTGCTCCAATTTTGGTTGATTTACAGCACGAAGAATTCTGGATTCTCAACCTCAACCGGGCCAACCGGGTCATGGGCCGCAGCCGTATTAGCACCGGTGGTATGGCAGGAACGGTGGTGGATGCCAAAATTCTATTCCGCAAGGCCCTTCATGCGGAGGCCAGTGCCATCATACTCTGCCACAACCACCCCTCAGGCAACCTCTTACCGAGCCAGGCTGACCTGGACCTGACCAAGAAACTGGTGAAGGCCGGGCGGGCAGTGGATATACCGGTGCTGGACCACCTCATCGTCTCAGAACGCGGCTACTACAGCTTTGCCGATGAAGGGAAACTGTAACCCGCTGCAACTTATCGCCTACTGTCGTGTTTTTAAGACTATCGCGGGATTTCACCCTTTGGGCTGCATTTGTCAAATTTCATCCTGTACTTCGTTGCTCTTCAGTCACTTAGACTAGGCTATGCTCCTTCATCACGCCTTGTTCAGAATGAAATTTGACTGCACTCGCTCCAAAAACGAATTCCCACGATAGTCTAGACTATCCTGAGAATAATGTGACAACACCGGAATGGCATCAAGCGATAAGAATAAGGTAGATTACAAATTACTGGGCAGGGTCTTTGCACTGGCAAAACCCTACCGGACGGTTTTTATTGCCGCAGCGACCCTGGCAGTCCTCCTGGCTCCGATATCAACGGCCCGCCCTTACCTGATTAAGGTGATGGTAGATGACTACATCTTCTCTAATGATATCCCGGGCCTTTCCAAAATGGCACTGATTCTGGTGGGGCTGCTGTTCCTGGACTCCCTGTGCCGGTACTGGTTTATCTATTCAACTAATTTGCTTGGGCAGTCTGTCATACGCGACCTCAGGGTTAAGGTGTTCCGGCACATTACCAAGCTCCGGCTAACTTACTTTGACCGTACGCCTATCGGGACATCCACCACGAGGACCATTAATGATATCGAGGCTATTAATACCGTTTTCTCGCAGGGGTCTATTACCATTATCGCGGACTTGCTGACGCTGGTAACGGTACTGGGCGTCATGTTTTACACCAGTTGGAAACTGACCCTGATCTGCCTGACAACGATGCCCTTTCTGATCCTGGCGAGCTACATTTTCAAAGAGAAAGTCAAAAAGTCTTATCAGCGGGTCCGTTCGCATATTTCCACCATGAATGCCTTCTTGCAGGAGCGCATCTCCGGTATGCGGATTGTGCAAATTTTCAATTCAGAGCGGGAAGAGATGGATAAGTTTAAAACCATCAACCGGGACTACACGCAGGCTAACCTGGACAGCATCCTGTATTATGCGGTATTCTTCCCGGTGGTGGAAATTATCTCAGCGGCCTCCCTTGGACTGATGGTATGGTGGGGTGCTCAGGATGCCCTGAAAGCCAGTGGCGTCACTTTGGGGGCGCTGATTGCCTTCCCGGTTTACCTCGACATGCTGTTCCGCCCTATCCGGACGGTAGCCAATAACTTCAATAACCTACAGATGGGGCTCGTGGCCTCGGAGCGGGTTTTCAACCTCATTGACCGGGATGACCGCATTGAGGATCAGGGCGAGATCAAACCTGAAAAACTAGAGGGGCACATTAAATTTGAGAAAGTCCACTTTGCCTATCAGCCACCCGAATATGTACTGAAAGACATCAGCTTCGAGGTAAAGCCTGGAGAAACACTTGCCATTGTGGGCAGTACCGGCTCTGGCAAGTCGACGATCATCAATATCCTCAACCGCTTTTACGAAATTCAGCGCGGGGAAATCAGGGTGGATGGCACGCCCATTCAGGATTTTGATTTGGAGGCCTACCGAAAGCGTATTGCTATTGTTTTACAGGATGTGTTCCTGTTTTCCGGGTCTGTCCTCGAAAATATCACGCTGAGAGATGACCGGTTCTCCAGAGAAGAGGTCATCAATGCGGCAAAGCTCATCGGTGCCCATGAATTCATAGAGAAACTGCCCGGCGGTTATGACTACAAGGTGATGGAGCGCGGCGCTACACTGTCAATGGGCCAACGTCAACTGATCTCTTTTGTGCGGGCGCTGGTATTTGACCCCGATATTCTCATCCTGGATGAAGCGACCTCTTCTATTGATCCCGAGACCGAGTCGGTGATTCAATATGCCATTGAAAAGCTAATTGCTAAACGGACCTCTATCATTATCGCACACCGATTGTCAACCATCCGGCATGCCAACAATATCATGGTCCTTAGCCGTGGGGAAATACAGGAGTTCGGGCCTCACGAGGCGCTGCTCCAAATTGAAGAAGGGAAGTACAGGAAGCTCTACGATATGCAGTTCCTTCAGGTCGCAGAAGGAGAGTAGCGATCAGATTTGTTCTGCAGGACATCCAATGGCTGCAACTGGTAAATTTCCCCTGCTTCGCTTATCCATACCGCTACAGAACAAGCCTATTGAAAAACCGCCTGTGAAACTGCCCGGATCAGAAAGAAGCCATCCTCACCCTGCTTCTGATATAATGGCATTAGGATCAGCCCGTCCTCGATGGCTTCTATGGGACCATTGCGATCGAAAGCAAGGATCTCTCCCTGTTTTACCTTTTGAAAATTCTTGTAATCCGGCACCATGCGGAACTGATCTCCGGGCTGTATGGAATGGGTGGTAATCAGCTCTGATACTTTAGGCAGGCCGCGGGCGTACTCAATGAGCAGCGCATCGTGGCGGTTCTCCACATCCTCGGAGCGGACGCAGCCCACCGTGCGCATACAGTTGATAATGGCTGCGATAGCCCGGTTCACAGACAGGGTCTCCTCGTGCTGACCGGACTCAAAACAGACCGTAGTGGTTTCTATACCGATATTTTCCGTATTGAAATAATGCAGGGTTGTCCCCTGAATACCTTGCAGTAAGCCTGTAATCACCGGGGCGTGTAGCTCTACGGCAATATTCACGCTTTTGGGGTCATCGGTAGCGATGGAAAAAATACCTCCGTAGGCTGTGGTGGTGTGGAGATCGAGGACGATAACTTCATCAGGCTGATAGTCTTGGATTTCCTCCATAACGGCGGTATGCAGCTCCAGAATTTCAAGCTCTTCATGGCGGAGCTGACTGACCGGGGTATTCAAAACCCTTTTCACCTGTTCAGGGCGCCACTGCCGGTTGAGGTCCCGGTCAAGAAAGCGGACACCATTCTCAATCGCCCGCAGATTGCCCTTAAAGCCAACGATCCGCCCCCGAAATCGAAAATCAGGGTTCGATTCAGGTTCCAGTTCCAATAATTTGAAAAGAATACTAAGCGCCTGAATACCAGCCGGCTCATTACCGTGCATGCCACCGAAACAAATTAAGAGCGGCCCTTTTTCCTGGCCGGTATGTCTTCCTATTAATCGCTTTCCCTTCATTGCTCCTTGTCTCGTGAATCGCTGAAGACAAGCACACTGACCGCTTGTCATTCTATTTTGCCAATATACGAGAGTTCCCTAAAAAAAGGAAGCGGGAGCAGGAAGGGCATCATGGATTACGGTTTCAGGAGGCCACTGCAGGAGAAGATTTAGGGTTGGGAAGCCGCAGCTCCAGGTACTGTGCCTTAAAGCCGAGCTTCTGATAGATGGCAAGAGCCGGATTATCGGATTTGACATGCATGGCTATATCGCCATCTGCATATTTGACCCCCTGGTCAATTAGCTGCTTTACGAAGGCCTCCTTCTTCCGGTAACTGGATTCCACCGTTACGAAAACAAAGATATTTTTAGGGTTATAGGCTTCCATGCCGGTGCGATTCGCAATGATGACCCCGACAATCTGCTGATGATGCCTGGCAACCAGTACAAAACCGCCAAAGGACGGTTTGAGCTTCATAGCATACTCTACCGCTTCCCGGATACTGTCACACTGATTATGCCCCTCCTGCTCCGTAAGGAAGCGGACCACCTGACTTTTCTCCATTGGGCTCATACCTGAAAAGGCATCGTACAACTGATACTGATAATCCATTTTAAATCGTCTTTTCGCTCTCTCAAAGCAGTAAATAAATAACTGTTGAACCTGTTTTCCCGGAGCCGACCGATGCATAACGCAAAGATCAGGCGATAGATTGTCAACTGATCACGAGTGCTGATTCAACCGGGGCTACCAACCTGACTACAGAGATTTCCCTGTAAGAGGTTATCAGAATAGGCTCCGCTAAAAAGGGATTATAGTCTTGCTTGAAAGTTTTTGGGAAAGTGATTGCAAACCGCTTGGCTTTCATCACTCATCAGTGCTCTGTTTGGGGGGCTCCGTTGAGGAGCAGATAGCGTAGATAGTTAGGAATGTTCAGGGATGCTTTCATTTGACAGAGGCTGTTATTAGCCGTTTCGCTGCCTGAACTTACCGTTCTTTAGCTGGAAAGCGGCAATCCTCGGTGTCAAATCAGGTAAACAGAGTGTTGATCATAAAGTGAAGTTTTGTCGCTCTAAGAACGAACAGTAGACAAGTTAAAGATTATATTTAGCATTTCAAATTTTTGGCTCACTTCTTTCTGATTTTCAGCAGAGTATCACAACAAACATTAATATGAAAGCGATTTTAAGCCTCCTTATCCCTACCCTCAGCCTTTTCTTACTGCTCCCGGCCTCCCCTGCCTCGTCATGGCAGGACAAAGTGGAGCCCGCTCTGATGGCAGAACTCGAACGCGATGGCTATGCCTCCTTCATTGTCTTGTTTGAGCAGCAGGCAGAGGTATCCGCCGCTCGTCAGCAGGGCAGCAAAATGCAAATGGGGACTTATGTATTTGAGCGTACCCGTGCCATAGCTTCCACTGCTCAAAAAACAGCTATTGCCCTCCTCCGGGCACAGCAAGCACCCTACCGGAGCTTTCACATCGTCAATGCCATTCAGGCCAAAGGAGACATAACGCTGGTAGAATCCCTCGCTAGCTTACCGGAAGTCAGGGCTATCCAACCCAACCCAACTGTAGCGGTGGACCTGCTGCCCGAAGAGCGCGAACAACAAGTCCTCGATTTCCGCGAAGGTGTGGAATGGGGCATTGCGGCCATCGGTGCTGATCAGGTGTGGGATATGGGCTTCACCGGTCAGGGCGTAGTCATTGGCGGGCAGGACACCGGGTACGAATGGGACCACCCCGCTATCAAAGAGAGCTACCGCGGCTGGGACGTTACGCTTTCCCAGGCCGACCACAACTACAACTGGCATGACGCCATACACGAAATCGACTCCATGAATGGCCCGCCATACATCGCTGAAGCCAACCCCTGTGGATTGAGCAGCCTTGTGCCCTGCGATGACCACAATCATGGTACTCACACGATGGGCACGATGACCGGCACTGTTAGCGATGAAGGCAAAAGCATAGGTGTGGCGCCAGGTGCCAAATGGATAGCCTGCCGCAACATGGAGCGTGGCTATGGCAGCCCGGCTTCCTACATTGAATGCTTTGAGTGGTTCCTGGCTCCCACGGACCTGAATGGAGAAAATCCGGACCCTTCCAAAGCACCGCACGTTATTGCCAACTCGTGGAGCTGCCCCGAAATTGAAGGCTGTACACCTGCCAATTTTGAAACCATGCAGATTGCGGTGGATAACCTCAAAGCAGCCGGTGTAGTGGTAGTAGTTTCTGCGGGCAACAGCGGCAGCCAGTGCCATACGGTAAGTACCCCCGCTGCTATTTTCGAGAACAGTTTTACCGTTGGGGCTACCCGACAAACGGATACAATCGCCAATTTCAGCAGCCGGGGCACGGTCACCGTGGATAGCAGCAACCGGCTGAAGCCCAATATCGCCGCACCGGGCGTAGGTGTTCGTTCCAGCATCAGGAACGGCGGCTTTGCGACCTTCTCAGGTACAAGCATGGCGGGCCCTCACGTAGCCGGCGCCGTTGCCCTTCTGATTTCTGCCAATCCGGAACTGGCCGGTCAGGTGGAAGCTATTGAAAGCTTATTGGAAAGTACAGCCAGACCCATGCTTAGCGACCAGGACTGTGGCGGTGTATCCGGTATGGAAGTGCCCAATGCGGTCTACGGTTATGGGCGGATGGACATCCTGGCTGCTGTACAGGAAACGGTGAGCACTTCCAGCAGGGAAACGCTAACGACGGCACTGACTTTGCAAGCGGCCCCCAACCCGGCACGCGAAACAGTGTTGCTGACGAGTAGCATAGCCCCAAAAGTCCCGGCCACGGTACAGTGGATGGATGCACGGGGCCGGCTCGTCAAAACCCTGAACTGGCCTGCCCGGGCTTCCCAGCTGGAGGTGGACCTTCGGCATTTGCCGAAAGGCGTCTACATCGTTCAGGCTCGAATGGGTGCACAGCTTTACAGCACCCGGGTCGTGAAACAATAAGGTTTAGCAGGGTGTCAGGAAAGTTATTACCTTTGCACCCGCAAAAAATCAGGAGCTACCTGGTTTTAAGCATAGTATGGTTAGCAGCCGGGAGCGATCCCAGCAAGCCTGCAACTTGTGATTCGTTAACGTACTAACAAAACAACATGCCGATATTACACAACCGCGTCAACAACGACGAGCTGAAACGCCGTATGCTGGAAAGTGACGAGGCGCGCGTCACCCTGTCTTTTTACCAATACTACAACCTGGAGGACCCGAAGCAGTTCCGCAATGAGCTATTCCTGCGCTGGAGCAAGCTGGATGTTTTTGGCCGGATCTACGTGGCGAAAGAGGGCATCAACGGGCAGATTTCCGTGCCCGAGTCCAAATTTGAAGGCTTCAAAGCGGATATGTATAGCATTCCCTGGCTGAACGGGGTGCGCCTGAATATTGCCGTAGACGATGACGGCAAGTCCTTCTATAAGCTCAAAATTAAAGTGCGCGACAAGATCGTGGCCGATGGGCTTGACGATGAAAGCTTTGACGTCACCAAACGCGGCAGCCACCTGAGCGCCGAGGAGGTCAATGCACTGATGGACGATCCGGATACGGTGGTAGTCGATATGCGCAATCATTACGAAAGCGAAGTCGGTTACTTTGAAGGGGCGATCCGGCCGGATGTGGAGACCTTCCGCGAAGCCCTCCCGCTGGTGGAGGACATGCTGGAGGACCAAAAAGACAAGCCGATCATCATGTACTGCACTGGTGGCATCCGCTGCGAGAAAGCAAGCGCGTATTACCTGCACAGAGGCTTCCAAAAAGTGCACATGATTGATGGCGGCATCATTGAATATGCCAGGCAGTGCGATCAGCAAGGGCTCCCAAAGAAATTCATCGGCAAGAACTTCGTCTTTGATGAGCGTATGGGCGAGCGCATCACCAATGATGTGATCTCCCGCTGCCATCAGTGCGGCGCTCCCTGCGATACGCATGTCAACTGTGCGAATGACGCCTGCCATATCCTGTTCATTCAGTGCCCGGCCTGCGCCGAAAAGTACGATGCCTGCTGTTCAAAAGCCTGCAACGACTTTAAGGCATTGCCCGAAGAAGAACGGGAATCACTAAAAGGCAAGGTGGAGTTCAATGGCACTAAGTTTGGGAAAGGCCGGTATAAAGCGCTCCGGAAGGATGAGCCTTTGGATGTGAGTTAAGTTCCGCCTTCGCATAAAGCTATGGCGGAGGGACGGAGTTTAGAGGTGAGGGTTTAGGGGTGAGGGGCTTGACGGACGGATAGAAATGCTTAATTTGGAGGCTCACAAACGAAGCCAATGAGTATCAATGTCCGTTCCCGCCACGTTGACGGCGCTGAGGTCGCCTGGTTCGCCCCGCTCTGCAATGGGGATGACGCCTTTTTGAGCCGGCACGACTTCCGCTACAAAAGCAATTGGAGCAACACCTCTAATGTATTGCTGACTGCAGACCGCCTTGGCTTCCGCAATATCCTTTGCCCTTCTTCTTATCAGGTGGGGCAGGATGTATGGACTTTTGCCAGCGCGGTCGCTCCGCTTACACAACAGATTAATATCCTGACCGCCATCCGCTGCGGGGAGCTGCATCCGCCCATGCTGGCCCGCTCTATCGCTACGCTGGACCACATCCTGCGCGGCCGGCTCACCATCAATATCATTTCTTCGAATATGCCGGGGGAGGAGCTTGAATCTGCAGCCCGCTATCAGCGCTCCCGGGAGGTGATCGAAATCCTGAAGCAGTGCTGGACGCAGGACCATATCGACTTCAAAGGCGAGTTTTATAACATACAGCTGCCGACCACTGATCCGGTAAAGCCCTATCAGCAAAACGGCGGCCCCCTACTCTACTTCGGCGGCTACTCCCCGCCCGGCGTGGACCTCTGCGCGGAGCACTGCGATGTTTACCTCATGTGGCCGGAAACAGAAGACAAGCTTCAGCAGCTCATGCAAAACATGAGCGACAAGGCAGCCAGCTACGGCCGGGAAGTCGACTTTGGGTTACGCGTGCACGTCATCGTTCGGGAGACAGAGGCTGAAGCCCGCGCTGCCGCCCGCCGCCTTATGACTTATGTGGACGACCAACGGGGCGAAGAAATCCGCCTCCGCGCCCAGGACGGCAAATCCTACGGCGTCTCCCGCCAAACCGCCGTACGCGAGCAAGCCGATGACGAAGGCTTTGTGGAAGACCACCTTTGGACTGGGATTGGCCGGGCGCGTTCCGGTTGCGGCGCGGCTATCGTGGGCGACCCTGATCAGGTATTGGCTAAGATTCAGCGCTATATGGATATGGGTATCCGCGCCTTTATTTTCTCTGGCTACCCGCATTTGGATGAGTGTAATCTGTTTGGGCGCTACGTTTTGCCACGGATTAAGACCTTTTCCATGCCGGTGGTGCAGGGCAGGCAGCCGGTGGGGATGCCGGAAACGCCGCTAGGGGCGGGGGTGCGGGGGTGAGTTTACTGATGTACGACCTCCATAGGGATCGACCATTAGTAAAAAAAACAGCTCTCATCTTTTAATTGACGCCGTAGGTGTCACACTTGCCGGAAAAAATAAGAGCTGATGCGACAATCCGGTTTACGCCCCATATCGCTCCTCCAGCAGCTAATTATGCCCCTCTGATTCTTTCAGACGTAGTAAGGTGCCGACCTTCTCGTTTTATTTAAAGAAAGAACAGAAATCTTTACATTTGAGATGGGCTGTATAAAGAAAATCGACTTTTCTTTACACAGCTGGTTGTACCGACGACGAAGTAGTTTGGGACCAACCATGACTTCGTGCCTGCCCGACATGCTAAGGCAGGCGGGTCGGCATACCTGTGCGTACCGGCATACTCGTGCGTCGGGTTTGTGCATTACGCCCAAACCGCTCCGTTCCGAGTATATCTGAAAAAACAGAACCTAAATA
>PR_CR_10_Liq_3_inCRDRAFT_1000126_pt1 | contig 21927 bp, 23 predicted proteins | sample PRCRCaboRojoPR_2_FD_10240 | JGI IMG/M metagenome (IMG submission 10240)
AAGTTCTTCTATAATTTCTTGTATGCGCATTCCCCACTTAAAGGTAACTGCTAATAAGTCTTGTCTGACCCGGACTGCTCCTCTTTCGAAATATGTCACACCATCGATCTCTGCTTCGACATCTTCAGGCCTTCCCATAAGTCTAGTTCCGGTATCAAAAGGATCCGTTGATAATTTTGATAGACCAATTTCATTAATATTTCCAGGATCTTCTACTATTTCTTTAATTTGGTCTAGTGTGACTCCCGAGGACGCAGTAACACTATCATTAGACTGGTTATCAGTTACAGTTGCTCCTTGGTTTTGTTCTTGCGCTGCGGTTATTTGTGCAGACAAAGACTCACCGTTTTTTGGAAATGCTATTACATATTGATCCGGTTCTGGTCTATTTTCGGCATCTTTTTCTGCAAGTTGTCTTTCATTAAGAATACCAGTAAGACTAGAGAGATTATCTTGTTCTATTTGTAAGAAATCAGCAATTGTGCTGCCTCTTAATTGCACGTCTTCAAGAACTGTCTGGATTTCATCGATTAATGCTATTTCATTATAGGCGTATGCATTAACATCGTAGGTTGTTCCTTCTGTGCCGACACTAAACTCTATTCCAGATAATCTTAAAGGTATCCATCTAGTAGTATTAGGAATTTCTACATAAGTCCCGTCGTCGTTCCAACCAACAAACTGTACTCCTAGAATATAAGGAACATCTATATAGGATAAATTGCTATTTTCGTTAGCAGCCCTTTCTGGATATGCGTCAAAAGCTGTTACAGCTAGAGTTTGTAGCAAATTTCCCATAGAATACGGCTCTTGCAGCTTAAAATTAATCAGTGTTGCATTTGTTTGTCGTGTTTGACTGTTAGGAGCAAGAATCGATTGTATTTCAACATCGTCTATAAAATATTCAGTAGTTATACCAAATTCTTTTTCGTATGCAGTAGGTATTTGTTTACTTCCAGAGCCCCCCGATCGTGCTATAATCCTTTGAGGACCTTGTGTTCTATACGTATTATCTGGATCATTTAACTCGTTTGTAGTTAGCATCCCAAATGTAAGGATACAACTGTAAGATGTAAAACTGGAGAGAACATTAGGAAATAGCGAATTAGTTTCTTGGTCTTCCTGTATAGCAGGCGCTAAAGAATTATCCAACAGTCCGGTTGTTCCTAGCCTGTCGGCTCTAGGACCAACTGCTAGAGAATTACTGCTAATGTTAACTTGGCTTACCATTATAAACCTAACACTTCTCTCAATCTTGGTCCTTGCGGTATGTAGATTTCTAATCCGGGGACTAGATCATATATAGGATCTTTAATTATATCCATGTTTCTTTGTGCAAATACCCACCATAATTTATGATTACCATATATACCATAAGCAAGTAGATCTGGTCTATATGTAAATTGTGGCTCTACAGTATATAAAACATCGTCGTCGGATGCAGGTACAGGCCTGATTGATAATAAATCAAGATATTGGTCGTTAATAATATCGGTTTTATACCAGGGAGAGTTCGAAGTGTATTGTGCCATTAGATAAATCTACCTCCTTGGCCCTGTTGGATATATTCCCCTTTAACAAATTTATTAAGACTAAAATTGTTAACAGCATTTCTGCTGTAGGTTGGGAATACAGTTACAGAAATTTCTGATCTTGTAGGAACGTACGATCCTTGCGGACCTTCAGGAACTTGCAGATAATCAACGTCTTCCGGAAGTGTTATTGTGTATTGTTCGATTACCACAGGAACATTTTTGAAAATGTAATCACCATAACCGTTTAGTTTTACTACTGGAGGAGGTGCGCCTGTATTAGAACTTTGCTCACCGTAGGCCATTTTAGTTACAGATCTAAGATATTGATTGGCAGCAATCCAATATTTTCCTTCTTGGGCATTTTCTACCGTAAATGTTCCCGTTATTACAAATTGATCTACAGAGCTATTTTGGTAGATCGGAAAAGGATAATTAGAATGCGTAGGTGCCAACTTGTCATAATTAGCAGTATACGCAATATAAATATTAGGAGTATATGGAAAAACTAAACCTCCTGTATCTATCACAGGTGTCATTAGGCTTTCTTCGCCTTTAAGCAATTCTTCGTAGTTAGGAGGCACGCTTAATTTGACACGCCAATCTATTGCGTCACTATTAAATGTTCCTTGTGCTACAGAACCAGTAGGTGCTAAACCGTCTTTAGGAAGTCCGCCAAAAAGATCTTTTAATGGATCAGGGACTAGACTTCCTGCTGCTTTAGCAACTCCTCCGGCAATACCGCCAACTGCTTCAGGGACGTTAAAGGCCATAAATTACTCCTTACAGTATTTAGTTGACAAAATTAACTGCGTATATTATAATAAAATCAATAATTTAGGAGAACTCATTGAGAAAAGTCAATTACCTTAACAACAGAGATTTATTAAAAGAGATACACAAATCAAAAACTACATTTTGTTCCTTTTCGCAACCAGAATATCATCAGTACGACATTATTCTACCGTCGTTAGAAAAGATCAATATCAGAACAATCGCAGAAGCAAAAAGAAACAAAGCAAAACGACTTTCTCAGGCAGATTTTGAGGCAAGAAAACAGGCAGGCGAAAAGGTAAAACAGGCAGACTGCGAAATAGACTATAAAAAAATCACAAAGGGTGAGCTTATATTTCGCATAATGACATTCGATCATATTCCAGAAGAACCTGGCAGAAAAAAGAATCCAAAGACCATAGCAGACACAAAAACCAAACTAAACTTTCCTCCATTCCAGCACTGGAAATTTGATGAAAACGACAACTTGGTATGTGTAGGCAAGTCGCATTGGTCAGGTGATGTAGAAACAGGCGAATTTTCTAAAACAAAAGGTCAGGCCACAGATAAACTTGCTCGTATGTGGCTGAAGCTCGTAGACAGGTATGCAACAAAAGGCAATGTTCGTGGTTATACCTATAACGACGAAATGAAAGGGCAGGCTATTCTGCAGTTATCGCAGATTGGTCTTCAGTTTGATGAATCTAAATCAAACAATCCTTTCGCTTACTATACCGCAGCAGTCACAAACTCATTTGTTAGAATAATCAACATTGAAAAGAAAAACCAAAATATCAGAGACGATATCCTTGAAATGAACGACCTTAATCCTTCCTATACAAGAACCCACAATAACGAATGGGAACATGCTATGAGAAGAGAACAACTATGGAACAGCGATGACCCCAACGCTTGATATTGGGGTTGACTTTTTTCTTAAAGATCATAATATTATAACATATGTTTGATAAAGCAGCAGTATTCACAGACCTACACTTGGGTCTAAAATCTAACTCTCGTATACACAATCAGGACTGCGAAGATTTTGTAGACTGGTTTATAGAACAAGCAAAAGCAAACGGTTGCGAAACTGGTATATTCTGCGGGGATCTGCATCACAACAGAAACTCGCTTAATATTACCACAATGCAGCATTCGCTTCGCATACTTGAACGACTAGGCGCTGCGTTTGACCAGTTCTTTTACTTTCCTGGCAATCACGATCTCTACTATAAAGACAAGAGAGACGTGCATTCTGTAGAGTATGCAAAGCACGTACCTGGCATCACCGTTGTCAATGAAATGTTTGAAGACGATGACGTTGCTCTTGTTCCGTGGTTAGTAGACGATGAATGGAAACGAACTGCGAAGATGAAATCACGCTATATGTTTGGTCATTTTGAACTGCCGCACTTCTATATGAACGCAATGGTACAGATGCCAGACAACGGTGAACTAAAAGCAGAACACTTTCAAAATCAAGAATATGTGTTCTCAGGACACTTTCACAAGCGTCAGCAGCAGGGCAAAATACACTACATTGGCAATGCTTTTCCTCACAATTTCGCAGACGCCTGGGACGATGCGAGAGGTATGATGATTCTTGACAAGAAGAACAACCGAGAACCTCAGTATATTGACTGGCCAGATTGTCCCAAGTATAGAACGGTCAAGCTGTCAGAACTTTTAGAGCCTGACAAAAACATTGCTGTTCCAAAGTCTTACCTGCGAGTCACACTTGACTTGCCTATTTCTTTTGAAGAAGCAACATTTATCAAAGAAACTTACATTGAACAACACGGCTGTAGAGAAATCACTCTTATTCCGCAAAAGCAGATTGAGGAAATCTCCACAGACGTTGACATAGAATCATTTGAATCCGTAGATGAGATTGTCTCCAAGGAACTTACCGCAATTGAATCAGATTCTTTTGACAATAGAAAATTATTACAGATTTACGGAGAATTATAATGGAGATAATTCAACTATTTCCAACATACGTTTTTACAAAAAAATGTAATTTAGATTTGAAAAAAATTAAAAAAGACTGCTTAGACCACATTTCTAACACTAAAAGCAGTAGTATATCAAGCACAGGTTATCAACACTATAATTTTGACTGCAAAGTTCTTTCTAAAGAACTTAAAGAATCTATCCCTCAGAGAGAAGATCTTCCTTTAAAAAGTATTAAAAACAGTTTTTGGGTTAACATTAACTACAAAAATCAGCATAACATCTTACATTCTCACGACCCTTTTTGTGACAATGCTCTAAGTGGTGTTTTTTACGTACAAACTCCAAAAGATTGTGGAAATATCAGACTTTATGATCCTAGATATACACTGACAAGTGCACCTGATCTAAAATATTATAACAATGCAAGTCCGTGCCACATATTTACACCAGAACCTAATTTATTATTAATATTTCCTTCTTGGCTTCAACATTTAGTAGAGCCGAACAACTCAGATGAACAAAGAATAAGCATTTCGTTTAACATACAATTAGAATACTAAAATGATTAAATTTAAAGATCTAACCGTGAAGAACTTTATGTCTGTGGGCAATAGAACACAGGCAGTTGATTTTTCAAACGAGCAACTTACCCTTGTCCTTGGTGAAAACTTAGATCAAGGAGGTGACGATTCTGGATCACGCAACGGCACGGGTAAGACTACTATCATCAACGCACTTTCGTATGCGCTCTATGGCAGTGCGTTGACTAACATAAAAAAGAACAACCTTATCAACAAGACCAACTCCAAACATATGTTGGTCACGCTGCACTTTGAAAAGGACGGTGTGGATTATAGGATTGAAAGAGGTCGTTCCCCCAATGTGTTGAAGTTCTATATCAACGACGAAGAACAGAACTTCACAGACGAATCACAGGGCGATTCTCGTCAGACTCAGGACGAAATCAATCGTCTGTTGGGTATGAGTCACGACATGTTCAAGCACGTGGTTGCTCTAAACACCTACTCTGAACCGTTCTTAAGTATGCGACAGAATGATCAGAGAGCAATTATTGAGCAGTTGTTGGGCATTACTATTCTGTCTGAAAAAGCAGAAAGTCTCAAAGAACAGATCAAACAGACAAAGTTTTTAATCACAGAAGAAACCACAAAGATAGAAGCAATACAGGCTGCTAATTCTCGTATTGAAGAAACTATCAAAAGTCTCAACACAAAACAGAGTGCGTGGCAGACCAAGCACAACAAAGACTGTGAAAAACTGGAACAAGCAATAGAAGACCTTGAGCAATTAGACATTGAACAAGAACTGGAAAATCACGAAAAACTGCAGAGTTGGCAGGAGTTTAACTCTGCACTAACGGCTCTTAATAAAGAAAAAAGCACGCTTGAGGCTGCTCAACTACGCGCCCAAGACTCTGTGAAAAAGGTCGAAAAAGACATCTTAGATTTGGAAGATGCTGTGTGCTATGCCTGCGGACAAGAACTACACGCAGACAAAAAACAAGAAATTATCGACAAAAAAGCAAAAGAACTGCAGGACGCAGAAGCCTATCTCAAAGAAGTTTCTGACAAATTAGATGATGTTTTAAAAGGCATTTCTGAGATAGGCGAGCTTGATGCTAAACCTACTACATTCTACGAATCACAGAAAGAAGCCTATGAACATAGAAACAATGTAGACGGTTTGAAGAAAAGCCTAGAAGACAAGAAGGCCGAAGAAGATCCCTATCAAGCACAGATAGACGAACTTTCTAACGAAGCACTGCAGACAATTGACTGGTCACCTGTAAACGATCTAACAGACATGAAAGAACATCAAGAGTTTCTGCTGAAACTGCTTACAAACAAAGACTCATTTATCCGCAAGAAGATTATAGATCAAAACCTTGCCTATCTCAATAACAGATTGACATTCTATCTTGACAAGTTGGGCTTGCCACATCTCGTAGAGTTCCAAAATGATCTGTCAGTTGAGATTACACAGTTAGGTCAGGATCTAGACTTTGACAATCTTTCAAGAGGCGAAAGAAATAGGCTTATACTTGGCCTTTCATTTGCGTTTAGAGACGTATGGGAAAGCCTCTATCAAAACATCAATCTGCTGTTCATCGACGAGTTGATTGACAGCGGTTTAGATAGTTCGGGTGTTGAAAACTCTCTACACGTGTTGAAGAAGATTGGCAGAGAAAGAGAAAAGAACATATTCCTAATCTCTCACAGAGACGAACTTGTAGGAAGAGTAAACTACATTTTGAAAGTAATCAAAGAAGGCGGATTTACTTCTTATTCAGACGACATAGAAGTTGTATAATGCCCAAAAGAGTACCAGAGCGAGATAGAAAATTAGTTTATGACGAGGAGGATGACACACATGACATGCTCATCAAAGCGTACCTTGAATATTACAAACATAACGAAGCGTTTGAAAAAAGGCGCTCGTTTAGAACTTACAGACACGCTAGGCGTTGGCTTAGGGAAGTGCAATATCTATCGCGTGTAAGGCAAGACGAAATAATCAACTCATATAAGGCAACAAAACATCTCCGCGCTAAAAAACCAAAAGGCACCGACAATTCCAACTGATAGGCTTATATACGTCCATGTCACAATGGACTTATCAAGGCAAACCCGTGGACAGTATACCTGACGAATATGAAGGTTTTGTCTACTTGATAACGAATCTCACCAACGGGCGCAAATACATAGGCAAAAAACTAGCCAAATTCAAAACTTCAAAACCACCCCTTAAAGGCAAAAAAAACAGAAGAAGAGGATACCGAGAAAGTGACTGGCAGGACTACTGGGGTAGTTCTGACAAATTACAGGCAGACGTTGAAGCGTTAGGCACGGAAAATTTTTCAAGAGAGATACTGTATTTTTGCACATCACGCGCAGAAATGAGCTATCTAGAGGCAAAGGAACAGTTCGACCGCCGTGTGTTAGAGACAGAAGAATACTATAATGGTATTATAAATGTGAGAGTAGGCGGATCACGAGTTCTCATCGAATCACTACAAAGGCGCAACGAACAAGGCTAACAAGGACTACGCTGGCAAGGAATGCCCGTCTTGAGGACGCATGAAAGACTGCGTTCAGATTCTGACGTGTCCGCGTGAGAAGTATACGAAAGGCTTCAAAAGATTGGTGCTCTGAGAAAAAGCAACACCACGGCAAGTGATTTCGCTTGACAGGGATACACTGCCGCCCGTTGATATGACGAAGCTGGAGTAAGGGGTACAGGTCAACCGCCTCTGCTGCTGTAAAGCAAATCTCCTGTGTCAAGTATGGCTGACTCTACTCAGATGATGTTCAAGCCGTATCTTCGCCCTGTTGGGCGAAGTATGACCTCACTATCTAGATGATATTTAAGAAGCAGCACATACGTGCTGCCTAATGCCACTTGTTTGTGTTGTCTTATATCACAGAAAGACAGTTGTAGTTTGAGCGACAAGCGAAAACTTGTATTAGCGAAGCTAATACATAAATACTAAAATAACCTGGATTATGTTATGATTGTATCTGAAATCATTTATGAACAGTCGAATAGAACTGCCGAAGAAATATTCAAGGACGCACAATCTCTTCCTAGAAATCAACAGGAAATTCTTAAAAAGTTCTTGTCTGATATTCCAAAATTACCAGCAGGAAAATCTACAACAATGGACGGCGTTGAGTATGAATGGGACGGAAAGCAGTGGAGAAACAAAAAAACCAAAAGATTAGAGCCTTTTCCTGAATCTCCTAAATTTTTTCAGCTGTTTGATCCCGAAGTAATGAAGAGGACTGGTGATTTGTATAGAGATGCACAAGAATCTGGCGTTCTAGTAGAATTAGAAAAGTTATTCAGACAAAAATCTGTATCAAAACCAAAAAAAACAAACACAGGCAAAAATAAAGACAAAGACAAAAAAACCAGAACAGGAAATCTTGTACGAGATATGCAAAGAGCAACCGGAAGAGCAGGTCCGGCAAAAGATCCCGGCGACGGTCCTGACTAGAAGAAGGGCATTCCTGTTTTCTTAGAAGTTTCTAGATTATCTTTTATAAGTTCGCTAATCAGTTCTTTTTCTTCATAACTAAGAAAATGTGCTTCTTCGTAGGTAATAGAACCTCTCATATACCAACAGATTTTGATTAAATCATGTTTTATCTGTTTGGTTTCTTTTTCAAGATTGTCGACTTCTACGAGAATTTGGTCAGTCGGCCAGGCCAGTATTTTTATCCGAAAAAATTTGATTGATCAAATACAACAGGAACCTGATAGGTTTCCGGTGCCCCTTTTGCTTGATCTTCTGGATCGGTGTTGACTTCAAGAGGTTTGATAGTAAATTTTTCTTTTTCTTTTTCGATGTGAGATATTACGGCATTATAGAAATCTCTATCTGCTTTTTGTAAAAACTCATTTATATAGGTCTTTTCATTGACAGTTTCTGTTCCTATTTCAATAGAAGAAATACTTTCTGTAATCATGCTAATGTTTAGTTCGGTGAGTTTTCTAAAACTTTGATTGAAACGTTCTATTTTTTCCTGTTCAGAAATGTCTTCATTGTCTAACAAAGAAAAAACTCTCTGTTCTTCAAAGGTCTTTAGTGCATTGTTTGTAAATTCGCGATAAGACAAAGGTTTTAAATGAATAGTTAAATCGCCAACTGTTAGAACATTCTCAAATTTTACAGCAATCAACTGATCTAGTATCTGTCTTAGATCTAATTGATATGTTCTTTCTTCTTCGATTCCTGGAACTGTTGTATTAACGTCCATTTGTTCGCCATATGTAGCAATTCTAATAGCAACAAGAACTGCATCTAAGTCAATACTAGGCATGTTCCAGGCATTTTTAATATTCGGAATACAGCTTTGTATAACATCAACAGTGCTTTGGCCGTTAATAAGAGAATCCGGAGTTTTAAAAGATAACTCGTCTTTTGCGGTCATTGCAAACACAGGATATTCGCCATTTTCTGTAAATTCAATATCCTGTTCATTCCAATACCTTCCGTTGCTAGGTAATCTAACATATATTTTAGGTTGTCTAAAATATTTCTGGAGAGGATTACCTGTAGGCATACCGTTTTCTGACATGTTTATCTCCGAATAAATATATAAGCTTTGTATTTATATACGCAGATTATGTAGATTTTAATTATGGCAGAAAGAGTTACAGGCAAATTTGGCGAAGAAGAAATTGTTCTTAACAATGCTGCTTCTGAAGCGACTCTAGAAAAGTTACTAGAAGCAATAGACAAATCTGCCAAAAAATCCGATAAAGAAAAAACCGAACAAAAAGCAGAATTAAAAAGGTTCACTGAAAAACTCAAGGACGGCACAGCAACGCTTGGTGATTTCACTAAAGCCGCAGGCAGTGCAGCAAAAGCCGCTGCGGCAAGTGTGGGCAGAGGTTTCAACAACGTAGGCGACGCTGCTGCTGGTCTTGCTTCAGAATTTGCAACTGGATCTGCTAGGATAAGTGATTTTAGCTCTCATATTACAGGGCTTATAAATCAAATTCCTCTTATCGGAGGAGCATTAGGTGGTCCTCTCCAACTTTTTGCTAGTTTTGTAGATAACAATGTTGACACTTTCAGACAGTTATCAACTGTTGGCGTAGATTTTGGTAACACAATCTTTGCAACACAAGAAGCTGCGATAAGAGCAAGGCTTGCTCTCGAAACGTTTAGCGGTGCTGTCAGTCAAAACAGTAGAACACTTGCGCTACTTGGAGGAAATGCGTCAAGAGGCGCAGAAATCTTTACCAATGTATCTAGAAGAGTTCAAAACGAATTCATACCAAGCCTTGCTGCTCTTGGTCTTACTATGGAAGAAACTGCGGCCTACCAGGGAGATTACCTAGACATACAAACTAGACTAGGACTTGCTCAGCAAAGAGATCAACAAGCATTAGGTAATCAGACAAGAGAATACGTTAAACAAATCGATTTACTAGCAAAGGTCACAGGCGAGCAGCGTGAACAGATATCTGAACAGCTAAAACAACAGGCCTTAGATAAAAGAATACAAGGCTTGTTGGCCACTCTAGCACCCGAAGCAAAAAAAGTTCTACAAAACACTGCTGCGGCACTAGAAACACAATCACCTGACATTGCTAATGCATTTAAAAATATGGTTGCAACCGGCGGCGTTCCTATGACGGAATTCGGTAGAGATCTTGTGCGTCTTAATCCTAGATTGCAAGAACTTACTGCTGGTGTAAGAAGCGGAACTGTCAGTCAAGAGCAGGTATTCGAAGAATTTAGACGCACAGCTAGAATAGCAAACGCTCAAGGAGACTCGTTCCTTCAATTTACAGGCACTCTAGCTGCGTTAGGTTCTGAAGTTGGTTCTGCAACACTAGCTATGCTTGGTTTTGAAAATTTTGCTGAAGGATTTAATGAAGCACAGCAAGATCAAATAACAGCAATGGAAGAAGGTGGCAAGGCGTTTGCTACGTTTGAGAGTGCTATCGTTCAAGCAAGAAATGCAATTTTAGGGCAATTACTAGATAGCGGAATTTTTGATAGCTTACAGTCCACTTTTGCAGATTTTATAAAATATCTTACAGGTCCAGGATTAGGAGATATAGAAAGAATAATCACTCAATTTTCTACATATCTCGATGGGATGTTTGACAAACTAAGCGATCCGGATTATACCTTTGGAGATTTAATTGCAGAACTAGGAACTGACGCATTAAAATACATATCTCCTTTGTTTGTGCTTATAGCAAAAGAAGGTATAAAAGCAATAGGTATAGCAATAAAAGAACTGTTTTCCAATCCTGTTGTAGCTGTAGGAACAGCTGGAGCAATAGCAGCCTTATTTGGTGCAGGAAAAGTAATAGGAGCACTAGTAGGCGGCATAGGTTCGTTGTTTACATCAGCAGTAGTGAAACGAGCAATGGCCACAAATATAAATTCCATGTTTACAGGTGGCCGAAGAAATAGAGGAGGAGCACCTGCAGGCGGAGTTGGGCCTCGCGCACCGAGAGTAGGAAAAGGACTGGGACTGTTAGGATTAGGTTTTGGAGCGTATGACATAGCTACTACAGTCGGCAACGAAAATCTTACAAGACAGCAAAAAACAACAGATATTGCAGGAACTGTAGGGGGATTGGGTTTCGGTGCTGCAGGAGTCAAAGCAGGAGCTGCATTAGGATTAGCAGGCGGTCCTTTTGCTCCGATCACCGTTCCTCTAGGAGCACTTACTTTAGGAACACTAGGATACTTTGCTGGAGAAGATGTAGGCGAATTTGCAGGTTATCATCTATCCGGCGGCTATAGAAACGCTAACGGTAACACCACTTCGCCCGATAGAGTAACCGACGAACAACTAGAAAGATTAGATACACTCGTAAGTTTTACACCCAAGGTCAATAACTTATCAGAATCTCTAAACACATTTCAGTCGAGTTTCAATTCTATGGATCTTGATTATAGACAAATTGACAGGACTGTGAGATCTCTGGAAAAAATGACCGAACAACTTGAAGATATTAACGAACAACTGCAAGGCGGAAATGACAGCGGCTTTTTTGGATTTGGCGGAAATGATAGAAATCAAACAACAGCAGGTGACGTATTATCTAACTTCAATTCAAATCAAAGAGAACAGTTAGAACAGTTAAATAGAGTAATGACAGATATATTAGGTGTGTTATTACAGAGCAATGACATGAACAAACGTCAATTAAATGCTACTAGAGCAATGACTGGCAATCTATACTAACAGTCAAAGAGAATTTTATGAGCTGGAAAAAATACTTTCAGCCAGTGCCAACTGGCGACAATCAAGCAGGATCATACAGCCCCTTAACCGCAAACGGCGGCCAACAACCAGGTCCAGCAAGTTCTAACTATAATTCATATTTGCCTGATGTTTATGTAGGTTCGCCTAATAGGATAGAACGCTACGGTCATTATAACACAATGGATCTTGATTCTGAAGTTAATGCGGCACTAGACATCCTAGCTGAATTCTGCACACAGCCTAATGATCAAAACGGAACTGCGTTTAGATTTCAATTTCACCAAGACGCTACGAATTCAGAAACACAGATACTTTCCCAGTATCTAAAGCAATGGTATAAACTTCAAAAACTAGAAACTAGAATTTTTCGAGTAGTAAGAAACGTATTCAAATACGGCGACGAAATTTTTATTAGAGATCCTGAAACCAAAAAGCTATTTCACGTAGAACCAGCAAAAGTCAAGAGAATAATTGTAAATGAATCAGAAGGCAAGATACCAGAGCAGTATGTGATAGAAGACATCAATTTCAATTTCAAAGAAATGGTTGCTACTACGCCTTTTGAAACGAATTCAAATATTCTAGGCGGTGGATCAGGCTATTTAGAAGGCGGCGTAAGAGGTATGGTAGGATCATATCCTTCGCAGGCAGGTTCTCGTTTTCAATTAGAACAAGGCGAAACTGCGATTGACGCAGATCACGTGCTTCATCTTTCGTTAAGTGAAGGTTTAGATTCAAACTATCCTTTTGGTAATTCTCTTTTAGAAACTGTATTCAAGGTTTACAAACAGAAAGAACTGTTAGAAGATGCTATTATAATCTATCGTGTACAACGCGCACCGGAAAGAAGAGTGTTTTACGTTGATGTAGGCAACATGCCAAGCCACTTGGCAATGCAGTTTGTTGAAAGAGTAAAAACAGAAATACATCAAAGAAGAATACCTTCTGCTACAGGCGGAGGAACAAATGTAATAGACTCTGCTTACAATCCGCTTTCTACAAATGAAGACTACTTCTTCCCCCAAACAGCAGAAGGTAGAGGATCAAAAGTTGAAACACTGCCAGGCGGCACAAACCTTGGTGAAATAGATGATTTGAGATATTTCACTAACAAACTCGTGCGCGGCCTCCGTATACCTTCTTCTTATCTGCCAACAGGCGCAGAAGACGGTGCTACTTCCTATAACGACGGTAGAGTAGGCACTGCTTATATTCAGGAATTGCGTTTCAATACCTACTGCGAACGACTGCAAGGCTTACTGATAGAAGGATTCAACGAAGAGTTTAAACGCTATCTGTTAGAAAAAGGTGTCAATATCGATACCAATATGTTTGACTTGGAATTCGAACCACCTCAAAACTTTGCTTCTTACAGGCAAGCAGAACTTGATAACTCTCGTGTGCCTACATTTACTCAAATGGCAGCAATACCTTACATCTCAAATCGTTTTGCACTAAAACGCTTTCTTGGACTTACAGACGAAGAAGTTGCAGAAAACGAAAAACTATGGCGTGAAGAAAATGACGAAACACTTGACGCAGCACCGTCAGACGCTTCTGCTGAAATGCGAGGCGCGGGAATTAGTTCTGCAGGTATTTCAGACGATCTCGAAGGCATAGAAGACGAAGCACCAGCAGAAGGCGGAGAAGAAGGCGGATTAGACGCAGAAGGACCAGAAACAGCAACAGATACCGGGCTGGGCGGAGAGCAAGGAGCAGCACCACCAGAAGGCGGATCACCTTCCCCGTAATAAATACTACTATGATACTGCGCGAACTATTTTACTTTGACAGAAAAACAATGGAACCTACTCAGAACGATAGGTATGATCCTGCCTATGACGATTCTATTGTTGATCTAGACGATGTTAGAAAAACTCGTCTTACTCTAAAACAGATCAATAGAGTAAGAAAAGCCGCAGAATTACATACTCAAGAAAAAGAAAAAGAACTTGATTTTGTTCGCCAGATGTATGGTGCTGCTGCCCAAGAGGAAGAAGGCGCCGTCCTATAAATGGCAAAGATTGACAAATCTCAATACACAAAATCAGAATGGCGAAAACTGCGTGAAGAAAGACGCAGAGAAAAGCAATCCAAAATACTTGCCCAGCAAACTCCTCCTCCAGTAGACAAGAATAGATCAAGCTGTGCTTTTGTGTTAGGCAACGGCGTCAGCCGCAAAAATATAGATCTGCACGCTCTAAAGCAGTATGGTGTTGTCTATGGTTGTAATGCTCTGTATAGAGAATTTGAACCTAATTATCTTGTAGCAGTAGATGTGAAAATGGTTCTCGAAATTAATAAAGCAGGTTACCAACATCGAAACGAAGTCTGGACAAACCCTAACAAAAGTTATGCTAAAATACAAAACTTAAATTATTTTTATCCTTCAAAAGGTTGGAGCTCTGGACCTACTGCTCTTTGGCTTGCTTCTCAACACTGGTATGAAAAAATTTATATTTTAGGATTTGACTACAAAGGACTTAGCGACGGTCAGAAATTTAATAATGTGTATGCCGATTCTATGAATTATAAACGCAGCTCAGAAAGTGCGACCTATTTTGGAAATTGGCTAAGACAAACAAAAAATGTAGTTCAAGAACACAAAAATATTCAATATTATAGAGTAATAACATCAGAAAATTACTGTCCAGAGGAACTAAATAGATTTGACAATTTTAAAACAATTTTTCGTGAAGATTTTGAAAAAATCTTCAATTTAAAGTAAATTCTCATCAAAATGGCTCGTTTTGAGCCGAAATCCCCACGGTTTTAGTGCTTATATGTAAATAATATTGACAGCCTAGCCTTAGGTAACAAATACAGGAGTATACAAATGGCAGACAAGAACAAATTTGAAGAAATGCTTGAGCGCCTTATCAATGAAGACAAGACAGGTGCTGAAGAACTATTCCACGAGATCGTAGTTGAAAAATCTCGTTCGATCTACGAAAACCTTTTAGCTGAAGACTACGACGAAGACGTAGAAGAAGCCGAAGATCACGACGAAGACGATGACGGCGACGAAGAAGAGACCAAAGAAGGCTCTTACAGCAAGAAAAAGAAAATGAAGAAAGAAGAGGAAGAAGTCGCAGAAGATTTTGACCTTGATGAATTTGAAGTCGCCGAAGAAGACGACGAAGAAGATCCAATAGCTGCTATGGGCGGCGACGAGACAGATGATCTCGAAATGGACGTTGACATGGACGATAGCGAAGAAGGCGGCGAAGGTGAAGAAGAACTCGAAGACAGAGTTGTTGACCTTGAAGACGCACTTGACGACCTTAAAGCCGAGTTTGAACAGATGATGTCAGACGAGGACGGTGAAGAAGAAAGTGACGAAGAAGAAGGCGACATGGACATGGATATGGACATGAGCGACGAAGAAGACGACGAAGGCGAAGAGCCTGAAGAAGAGTCTTTTGAGCCAATGGACGAACTACAAACCATGCGTGAGTATGTAGAAAAAGTCACCGCTAAGATGGGCGACGACGGTGCTAACACTCAAAGCGCAGTTGCCGGTCCTAACGACATGGGCGGCACAGCAGAAAACATTGCTCGTGACGACACAGCAGAAGCAGGCGAAGCAGGCTCCGCTGGCGGTGCAATGAAAGGTTCCGCACTTAGTGACACATCTGCCAAAGACATGAACACAGGTAATGTAAATGTTCCAGGCGGAAAAGCAGGCAAGTCAATGAAGAACATGCCTAAAGGTCACGGCGCAGAAAAGAAAGGTTCCGGTGAAAGCGGTGCAGACGCACAGTCAACACTAGGATCCAAATAAGGACGTAACGGATGAGTAAATCACTCACAGAACAATTATCCTTTGATCAAGCAGGCATTGTTGTAGAGAATGCCAACGAAGGCAAAGACCTTTACATGAAAGGTATTTGTATTCAAGGAGGTGTGCGCAATGCTAACCAGCGCGTATACCCTGTAAATGAGATTGGCAGGGCTGTCAAAACTCTCAACGATCAAATAAGCGGAGGATATTCAGTTCTAGGTGAAGTAGATCATCCCGACGGCTTAACTGTAAATCTAGACCGTGTAAGTCACATGATTACAGAAATGTGGATGGACGGTCCTAACGGTTACGGTAAGATGAAGATTTTGCCAACCCCTATGGGACAACTGGTTCGCACAATGCTTGAAAGCGGTGTGAAACTTGGTGTCTCCTCTAGGGGTTCAGGTAATGTGAGCGAAGACGGACGCAATGAAGTTTCGGATTTCGAAATTATTACAGTAGATGTTGTCGCTCAACCAAGTGCTCCTGGGGCTTACCCAACGCCCATTTATGAGCATCTTATGAATGCCCGCGGTGGGTATAAGGCTTATGAAATTGCACAGGCAACTAAAGAAGACCCCAAGGCACAAAAGTATCTAAAAGAATCGTTGATTAATATAATCAACAGACTCCAATAACAGGAGAAATTATATGTTGGACGCACTAAAAACTCTATTCGAAAACGATGTTGTTTCTGAAGACGTGCGTGCTCAAATAGAAGAAGCTTGGGAAGCCAAGATCAAAGAAAACCGCCAGCAGGTAACTGCTGAACTGCGTGAAGAGTTCGCTGAAAAATACGAACACGACAAGCAGACAATGGTTGAAGCAGTTGATCAAATGGTATCCGAGCGTCTTGCTTCTGAAATCGAAGAATTTGCGGAAGACCGTAAAGCACTTGCTGAAGCAAAAGCTAAGTATGCAGTTAAAATGCGTGAAAACGCAGACCTGCTTAAGACTTTTGTTCAACAGCAACTTGCTTCTGAGATTTCAGAGCTACACGAAGACCAAAAAGCAATGGCCGACAAGTTCGGTAAGCTTGAAGAATTCGTAGTTGAAGCACTGTCTAAAGAAATTGCAGAGTTTTACGAAGACAAGAAAGACCTTGCAGAAACCAAGGTTAAGCTTGTCAAAGAAGCAAAGCAAAAATTTGCCGAAGTTCAAAAGAGCTTTGTGCAGAGAAGTGCTAAGATGGTCGCTGAGACAGTTGAGAAAGGTCTTACCAAAGAAATGTCTCAGCTCAAGGAAGACATCGAAACTGCACGACAGAATGACTTTGGTCGTAGACTATTCGAAGCATTTGCTAACGAATATGCTACTTCCTATATGAATGAGAAGTCAGAAACTGCTAAGTTGATGAAAGTTCTTGACACCAAGGATCAACAACTTGCAGAAGCAAAAGCCACAGCAGCTAAAGCCAAGAAGCTTGTCGAAGCTAAAGAAGCCGAGAAGAAGCGTCTTGTTGAAGCAGCTGAAAGGCAAAAAACAATTGATGAACTAATTGCTCCTTTATCAAAGGATCAAAAAGATATCATGACAGACTTACTGGAAAGCGTTCAAACGCCAAAGCTACGCAAAGCGTTTGATAGGTACCTACCGGCAGTGATTGACGGTAATACTCCAGCGAAGCAGAAGGCACCACTAACAGAAGGCACAGAAGTAACAGGCAATCGTGATGAGTCAGTCACAAAACAAACAAAAGCAAACGACGGTAATGTAGTAGATCTTCGTCGTTTAGCAGGAATTAACTAAGGAGACTAAAAATGTCAGAACTACTAGAAAGTCGCTGGCAGGACACCAAGAAAGCACTCATGGAAGGCCTAAACGGTAACAAGGCCAAGATCATGGAGACTACTCTTGAAAACACTCGTCAGTACTTGTCAGAAAGTGCTACAGCGGGTGCTACTTCTGCCGGTAATGTTGCAACTCTTAACAGAGTTATCCTACCAGTAATTAGACGTGTTATGCCAACCGTCATTGCTAACGAACTCGTTGGTGTTCAGCCAATGACAGGACCAGTTGGTCAGATTCATACACTTCGTGTACGTTATGCTGACTCTGTTGACGCAGGTACTGGTACAAGCACAACAGCAGGTGAAGAAGCACTTTCACCATTCAAGATTGCTGAAGCATATTCTGGTAACGAAAGTGATCCAGCAAGTGCTGCTGCTACTTCAAGCCTAGAAGGCCAAGCAGGTAACAGACTCAGCATTCAAATCTTGAAGCAAACTGTAGAAGCCAAAACTCGTAAGCTCAGCGCACGCTGGACTTTCGAATCTGCTCAAGATGCTCAAGCACAGCACGGCATCGACGTAGAAGCAGAAGTTATGGCTGCCCTAGCACAAGAAATTACTGCTGAAATTGATCAGGAAGTTCTTGCTTCCCTAAACAATCTAGCAGGCGCTGCTTCTGAAACTTATGATCAGACAGCAGTATCAGGTACTGCTACTTTCGTTGGTGACGAACACGCTGCTCTAGCTGTTCAGATCAACAGAGTAAGCAACTTGATCGCTCAGCGTACACGTCGTGGCGCAGGTAACTGGGCTGTTGTTTCACCTTTCGCTCTTACAATTCTACAGAGCGCAACAACATCAGCTTTTGCACGCACCACAGAAGGTACGTTCGAAGCACCAACTAACACCAAGATGGTTGGTACGCTAAACAACGCAATGAACGTATATGTTAACACATATGCAAGCGATAGCGCACCAGTGCTAGTTGGCTATAAGGGTTCAAGCGAGAGTGATGCAGCAGCATTCTACTGCCCATACATTCCGCTAATGAGCTCCGGAGTTGTATTGGATCCAAGCACCTTCGAGCCAGTCGTATCATTCATGACACGTTATGGCTACGTTGAGCTTTCCAACACAGCATCGTCCCTCGGCAACGCAGCTGACTACCTCGGTAAGGTTGCGATTTCCAATGGAGATGTAAGCTTCAGCTAATAGAATATTTTGAAATATTCGGAATAGGGCCTTCGGGCCCTATTTTTTTGACCTATCAATAAATATACTTTTGTAAAAGGAAACGGCAATGTTTCTCAGCGTAGAACAAACTGCTTCTCAAACACTACCTGCATATGTTGTAAATTCTTGCGACCAAATTACAATAACACATCTTCCTACACAGCCGTTAACACGCGCTATCGACGCAGTAAAAAAAATTAATGATCAAGCAGGTGTTTCAAAAGCAGTTCCACACATTGCAGCAAGAAATTTGTATTCGGAAGCCGAACTTTTAAATTCCTGTCAAGCATTTAAAGAAGAAGGCGTAGACACTATTTTAATAATAGGCGGCGATAAAAGGCACGGCGCTAGATATACATCGTCTTATCAAATTTGCCAAGAATTAAAAACATTTTCTTTTAGAAAATTATGCGGCGTATATCCACAAAAAGAAACTGCATTAGAGGTTAGAAAGAAAAAATATACATCTTTTTCAGAAGGTATTACTCAATTATGCCTCAAAGTAAATGTTCTGAACCAATTCCAAGACGCAACTAGAATTGGTGTTCCTAGCAATTGTTCAATACAAACCCTTTTAAAATTTGCAAAAATATGCGGAGCAAATAAGACTGTAAAGATATTTTTTGAAAATTTATCTGGAGTCAAATATATAAACCAAAAAGGATTTAACACTAAAGCATTTGTTGACAGCATAACAAATCAAAGAATACACGTCTACAATTTTGGACGCATTGAACAAACTGTGCGTTCTCTCCTAGACTGATAAATACATTTGTCTATAAGTGTGCCGCAAGGCGGACTTATGCTGTACCCACAGCGTAGCAGCTAGAACCTGCATCGGACTTCTAACGAAGGAGAAAACAAATGGGAAGACCATTATCAAGAAGAATGTTTGGACCTATCAATGATGCAACGACTCGTCCAGACGTAAACACAGCACCATCCCTAGACGGTGAAGATCAACACGGCAACACACTAACAGGAAACGTTCAAGAATATCGTCAAGGCTTCAACATGCCAGTTGATGCAGCAAGAATTGTCGGCGGTAATGCAGACTCTGCAGGCGATGCAACTCCATTTATCCTTGCTCAAAGAGCAGCTCGTCGTTTCATTGTAAGAACAAGCGACGGCGACGGAACCTGCAAATTAGTAGACGGAGAATCTGCTCTCAACGAAGGCGAAATGGTTCTCAAAGGCTATGTCGACGGTGCAGGCGACGGTGTTGCAATTAGAAAGATCTCAGGTCGCAAGGCTTACGATTTTGATTCTAATGCTTACACATGGTATGTCGGTGCTAAAGCAGGCGAAGATAGCACCATAGGCAACACTATTATTCTAACTGCTGTATAATGATAGGGGAGTTCGCTCCCCTTATCTTTTAAGGACACCAAATGCCTAAAGTTTTAAAATCTTACGATAGCAATTACAAAATAGCAGTAGTATCCGGCGGTACGATTACGCTTGACACCGGTGACGATGCCGGCACCGTTGTAATTACTGGTGATTTACAAGTTGATGGATCTACTACTACCGTTAATTCTACTAATTTGCAGATAGATGATAATGTTATTGTAGTTAGTTCACAGGCAGACATACCAGAAGAAGATAAAACTGCAGGTGTGCCTGAAGTATTCGATAAAAAGTCAGGTATAGAAATAGATAGAGGTTCTCTAGTTAATGCTAGATGGATCTACGATGAAAATGTAACCTGGCAATTAGGATCGTTTCCAGGTACCGGAACATTTTATGCCGAGCAGGGATTTCAAAAACTACCAATTAATACACCAGGAATTGTAGCGCAAGGTGATTTGTACATTGATACAGGTGCAGGTGTTATTTCTGTTACTAACACAAATAATTATGAACAGAGAATTTTTAATTATGAAAATAATAAAATAACACCGGATAGCAATGGTCTTATCATAAAAGATGATGATAGCATACCAAATACAAGAGCTCTTGTTGATTTTTTTGATTATGCGTTTGAAGATATACTTCGCCCTATAATCGCTGAAGGTAACACTTCTGTAGAAACAATTGACGAGACACATCCTTTGTTAAATATTGTGGCAATAAATCCAGATGGCAATAATACCACAATTATACAAACAGAGGATCGACACGGTTTTTCAGATACCGACACTGTTACAATTTTTGGAGTAGAGGCAAACGGAGATCCTGTAGAAGGTCTTAACAGCACAAATATACCGGTAGTTGAAGTGATTAGTCCTAATGTAGTAAGACTTAATATTAGTATTCCGGGCGGTGACATTTCTAATTATATAGAAAATTCTGGAACAATACAAAAAAGTACTTTTGAAGAAACACGTATTAAAATTACTGCCGAAGGGGTAAACAATGCTAATTTTTATTCTAATAGAATTAATCTAGAAGACATAGAAATTCGCGGATCAGAAATTTTTACTACTGCAAGTAATCAAACGTTGACATTAAAATCTTCCGGTGAAGGAACGGTGAAAATTGACGATATTTTAGAAATTACTTCTATCCCGTACGATGAAGATTTAACAAATCCACCTCTGCCTCCTAGCGAAGGAATTCGGTTATACACTGGTCAGCCTAATACAGGAAAAACCGGATTATACTATGTAAATAGTAACGAAATAAGAGACGAAATAATTAGTAAGAATAGATCCTTACTATTTTCAATGTTGTTTTAAGGTAAAAACATGGCAATAGAAAACGCAAGATTAACAACCACCCAAAAAGACGTCCTAGTAGTACCAGCCGGTAAAAGCTATGCAATTACTAATATCTTAGTTTGTAATACGAGTTCTACAAATTCAGCTAGTTTCGATATGCACTTTATTAAATCTGGACAGGCACTAGGATCACAACTTACTATAGTTGTAAAACAGCTTAATTTACCACCTACAGAGACGTTTACATTTGATTCCGAAAGGATAGTTTTAGGTGAAGGAGACAGTTTGAGCTTTGAAGCAGAACCTGACGTAGGCTCCGAATTTACAGATTTAGCTGTAACAGTAAGCTATTTGGAAGTATAATGAGGCTAATAAAAGCACAGAATACGAACTTACGTAATATCTACGGAAGAGGCGTAAAGTACGACATCAACGATCAAGTAATTGTTGACAGTGCCAATGTGCTTTTGATACCTAAAGGTTCAGAAGCAG
>PR_CR_10_Liq_3_inCRDRAFT_1000127_pt1 | contig 21686 bp, 13 predicted proteins | sample PRCRCaboRojoPR_2_FD_10240 | JGI IMG/M metagenome (IMG submission 10240)
GCAAAAAAATCTCCAGCCAGCCTTGACAACAAGGTCAAAGCAACCAAATTTTGTTCTGATCGGGACTCCCGAAAGTAATTTTCAGGGTAGACCCTAAATAAGAGTAACAACTACGCCCCCGTGATCGACCTCCTAATCGTCCTAGCCTACTTCACCCTCATTTTCCTGGCGGCGCTCAGCGGGCGCACCGGGGCAGATGTTACCACCGAGGAGTACTTCCTCAGCAACCGCAACCTGCACTGGCCCTCCGTTGCCCTATCTACCATCGCCACTAATATTAATGGCTACCAGTTTTTGGGCATGATGGGCTCGGCTTACCTGTACGGGCTGGCGCAGGCGAGCTTGGAGATCAACGCCATTCAGGGCATCCTTATGGCCGCCTTCATCTTTGTCCCCATGTACCTGAGCGAGCGGGTAGTCACCATCACGCAGTTTATCAAAAAGCGATTGGGGGAACGGGTGGCGCTGTTTTACACCGGGGCAAATATTGCACTGTTTTCCACCATCACGCTGGGTGCGGCGCTGTTTTGGGGGGCGTATGCGGCGGATTTGGTGTTTGCGGAGTACATGAGCTATCTGCATTCGGACCGCATCACGCGGATTGCCATACTGGTGGTAGGATTGGGTGTTTTCTCCGCCACCTACACCTATCTGGGCGGGCTGAACGCGGTGGTGAAAACCGACATTATTCAATTCACTATACTGCTCCTGGGCGGTTTTGTGGTACTCTTTGTATCCATCCATCACCTGGGCGGCTGGCGGCAGCTCTACGTCAAAACACCGGAGCTTATGCACTTGCACCTCCCGGCTGACCATGAGAAACTGCCCTGGACACACATTTTTGGCCTCTTCCTGCTCAACATCAACTACTGGTGCGCCAACCAAACCGTCATGCAGCGTTCCCTGGCCGCCAAAAACCTAAAGCAAGCCCAGATCGGGCTGATGGTAGGCGGGCTGACCAAGTACGTGATGGCGGTGCTGATCGTTATTCCGGGGATCGCCCTGGTGGGCATACTGGGGGAGAATGGCCTGGCAGAGCCTGATCTGACCTTCCCATATTTGGTAAAAACCTACCTGCCCGTAGGTGTCAAGGGCGTCATTCTCTGCGCCCTCTTTGCCTCACTCATGAGTACAGTAGACTCTACCTTCAATTCTCTCGCGACCCTCTGGTCAATCGACATCTACAAAACTTACATCAAGCAAGACGCGACCGACTTAGAAGTGGTCAATGCCGGCCGGCGCGTCATCCTTGTCACCCTTTTTACCGGGATAATGATGGGCCTGGTGCTGCTCTACGTCAAGTTTGAAAACCCAGCGGCTGCTTTCACCCACACCCTGAACGAGCTGCGCTACTACATCAACTGTGGCATCGTGGTGCTGATCTGTGGGGCGGCTTTTCTGCTGCTGCCCAACCACCGGTTTGCTCTGATTTCATTTTTGAGCACGATTCCGCTGCACCTATACTTCCAATACTCCTTCCCGGAGATGAACTACTTTGTGCGGGCGGGCTGGGTGATCGTTATTGCCTTTGCGCTGCTCAGCATCGGTAGCTGGCGTGGCGGCTGGCGTTCCTGGCGGGAGTTATTACATCCCGGCTCCTCCCGTATCCGACTGATCGGGTGGGGGTTATTGGGGTCGTTGGTGGTGTTGCATGTGGTGTTTCATTAGGTTTGGGGAAACACATAGGCACATAGTTTTGCAGCCTCCGCATGAATAATACACGCCTATGTATTCTATGTGCCTGTGTGTTAATTGACAAAGCCCCGACAAGGTTGCTAAGCACCATCCCGCCCTGCCATCTCCGCCCGCACTGCCTTCAACTTCGCCTGAAGGCTTTGCCCATTTTTCGCCACAACGGCAATTATCAGCAGGGGGATAGCCGTATAGAGCAAGCCAAAGCCATTTTTCAGCAGTCCGTAGATCATTACTCCAGCTAAGAAGCCGATAAACACATTGCCTGTGAGATTTTGTCTTTTCAGTTTTTGCTCCTCTGTACGCAGCGCTTCCAGCGTCAGCTCAGTATAGTCCTTTTGGTCTGTCATAATACTCCGTTTTGTCAACATTTGGGCAATCTATCGTTATTATGTGTGCTCCAAGAACCAACAAACCTTTGGCTCGTTACCCAATTGTTGAAATCAATCACCAAAGTAGTTTTTTTCACTCAAATCCACTCACTCCTTTACAACACCCCTGGTATGAAAAATTTATACTTCTTTCTAGCCTTATTATGTACGTTTACCCTAACTGCACAGAATACCTACAATGCTCCGGAATTCGGAGACCTGGAAATCAATGATTGTAATGGCATTCTTTACGACTTCGGTGGGCCCGATGCGCCATACACCGATGATAATGAAGCCTACATCTACATCAATGGCACCTCCGGTGAGGCGCTATCCCTTACTTTTACTCAATTTGATGTAGAGGATCACTTTGACTTTCTTACCATTTATGATGGCTCTTCGACGAACAGCCCATTGGTCGGCACCTATACCGGCTTGAATCTACCCAACAACGGTAACCCTATATTGCTTTCGGGCACCAGTTGCCTGCTGGTATTCACCAGTGATTACACCATAAACGCCGCAGGGTTTACCATGAACTTCGATTGCATCGACTTTACGGAGCCTCCTGTGGCAGCGGCAGCCTTCCCGGCCCTGAGCTGTACCGGCTCCGTCGCCTTTTCGGATGCCTCTACCTTTTTCCCGACCAGCTGGACATGGGATTTTGGGGATGGTAATACTTCAACGGAGGAAAACCCGGTCCATACCTACGATGAGCCCGGCACCTATGATGTGCAGCTGGAGGTTTGTAATGAGAATGGCTGCGATACCTTCTCTGCCAGTCAGGCGATCACATTTGACCCGGAAAGCTTTGCCTGTACCAATGGCATCAATATGCCCACCCATGGACTGGAATCTACCACGCTTTGTAATGGCGCTTTGTATGACGATGGCGGCCCCGATGGCAACTACACCGAAGGCAGCAACGGGCAGTTCCTGATCGCACCTCCGGGGGCGACGAGCATCACGGTTACTTTTACAGCTTTTGACTTAGGCGCTTCCCCCACCAATAATGATCAATTATCGCTATTTGCGGTGAACAACGACATCTACACACCGCTGGCTACCTACTTAGGTGACAACCTGCCCAACAACGGGCAGCCCATTACTTTTCAGACCCAGGCGCTGGGACTGTTCTTTTTTGCCGACCACCAGGGCAACTTCCCGGGATTTGAAATGATTTGGGAAGCCAATGGTATCGCTAATCCGCCTTCCGCTTCCTTTACCGCTAATCCCACGGATGTACCGTTCGGCACGGCTATTCAGTTTACAGACAGCAGTACCGAAAACCCCGGCGCATGGTTCTGGGATTTTGGTGATGGGAATACCTCAAATGAGCAAAATCCGAGTTATGTTTACCCGGAAGCCGGCACCTACAGCGTTGTCCTGACCGTAACCAACTGTAATGGCTCGAACACCAGCGTGCCCCTGGAAATCACTGTGCAGGAGCCGCCCGCCCTGACGGTTGACCCGGGCAGCTTCCTCATTGAGTTGGAGGCCGGCAGCAGTACCACCGAGATACTCAACCTCTGTAATGTGGGGCAAGGTGACTTGGTTGCCGCATTGAGCGGTCAGAGTGAGGACAACCAAACGGGCTACGTATTGGATTTTACCACCTCTGCGGCGGGGGGAGGATTCGGCTGGCAGCTATTTGACGAAGATAACGTCGTGGTCGCCGAAAACAGCCAGACCTACGCGGCTAATTCCACCTACAGCGAAACCATCAGTGGTCTAGATGCTGGTGTTTTTTATTATTTCGGGATTACGGGAGTACCCGAAGACGTGATCGCTTTCCAATCATTTACGCTTAGCGATTTGGGAACGGGTACTGTTTGGTTCTCTGGTTTTGTAGAGTTTGTCCCTGACGAATTGTACTACTTTCCCTCGCTTACTACGGGGACTGGTGGTAGTCCGGAATGGCTGTCACTCGGTGAAATCAGCAATTCGCTCGCGGCAACTGCCTGTGAAGAGGTAATGATCACCTTCGATGCGACGGAACTGGTGGACGGCACCTACGAAGGTTCGATCATAATCAACAGTAATGATCCGGATCAGCCAACGGTGACCATCCCGGTGACGCTGATTGTAAACGGGACACCGGAGCTGAGCATTTCCACCAATGACCTCGACTTTGGGGAAGTACAAATAGGTGCTACTGCCACCCTTAGCTTTGCTATAGAAAATACGGGTACCGCCCCCACTGAAGTGAGTGGATTAGAGGCTGCTCTGCCTGGCTTTGAAGTAGAAAGCCCTAACAGCCTTACCCTGGCCCCATTTACAGCACAGACCATCAGCGTTTCGTTCACGCCGGGCGAGCTGGGTGTTTTAACCGAAACCCTGACGCTTGTCAATAATGCCGGAGATGACCTCTTGGTTAACCTTACCGGCACGGGTATAGCTGCTCCGAGCCTGACCGTCAACCCTACTGCGTTCACGGTTGAGCTAATTGAAGGGCAGGATACCACTTTGACCGTAGATGTAGGGAACGTCGGAGAAGCGCCCCTTGATTTTACGATCAATACACAGTCCGGCAATACCGGTTTTGTATTCAACTTCACCACCGACGACTGGGGAGAGGAGTTTTCCTGGGTCCTCATGGACAATGGAAATAATACCGTTCAAAATTCTGAAGGCATCGTATATCAGTCGAATACAGCCTACAGCGTAGAACTGTCCGGTCTATCTGCGGATGAATCCTATACGCTTCAGCTACTGGACAGCTGGGGAGATGGCGCACTGCCTAATTACAGTGTGGTTGACCTGATTTCCGGGCAGGAAGTAGCCTCCGGTACCTTCATCGGGGACGGCTTACTACAGGAACTGGTCCCCCTTGGTAGCCCGGCCGCGGCTGATTTTACGGATATTTCGCCCACAAGCGGCACTGTAGCGGTCAACGAAAGCACTGCGCTACAGATTGATCTGGACGCCACAGGACTCGCCACCGGTGTTTACAATCTGGTGTACGAACTGGAAACCAATGACCCGCTCCAGCCTATGGTGCCCATCAATGTGACGCTCTTTGTCATTGCTCCGGTGACTGCGGGTATTGAGGCGCCCGCATTCATCTGCGGCACAATACCGGTGCAGTTCACGGATGTTAGTACAAATCAGCCCACAAGCTGGACCTGGGACTTTGGAGACGGCACTACCTCCACCGAACAAAACCCGGTGCACACCTATACCGAAAGCGGCACCTACACCATCGCGCTGGAAGCCTGCAATGCGCTGGGCTGTGACGTCATCACGCTTGTCGATTTTATTGACGTAGAACTTGATTGCTTTTCTCAAAACATACCAGCAGAACCGCACGGCTTTGAGACCGTCACGGTCTGCTCTGGCAATCTGTACGACTCTGGCGGACCCAATGGACCTTACCAGGAAGGCAACCTCGCTGCTGTTACCATTGCACCGCCCGGAGCCTCTACAGTGAGTATCACCTTTAGCGAATTCAATTACCAGGAGCACGCAGATTTTGTGTTTGTATATGATGGCTTTCCCGGTACAGGCACGCTCCTAGGGTCATTCACCGGCAATGAATTGCAAGGGCAAACTTTAACTGCCGCCTCTGGTGTACTCACTGTGCAGGAATATACCGATCACTTTGTAAACTTGAGTGGTTTTGTTGCCACCTTTACCTGCGACGCAGTGCCAGCACAGCGGCCTAAGCCTCAGTTTTCAATAGCAGATACGCTTGTTTGTGCCAATGAGCCCATCGTGTTCATTGATGAAAGCCTGCAAATCCCCACTTCCTGGTTCTGGGAGTTTGGCGATGGCGGCGTCTCAAATGAACAAAACCCCGTCTATTTCTACCCAGAAAGCGGAACATATACCGTAACGCTCACCGCCTGCAATTCAGAAGGCTGCAATACCATCGTGCAGGACATCAGTGTCACGATCGATAGCAGTTGCGTGATTGAAAATATGCCGGTGAACGTGCAGCAGGTGATTACAGGCTGTTTCGGAAGCCTTTACGATTCGGGCGGTCCGGACAGCAACTATGTAGATAATAATACGGGGGTAACGACCATCCTCAGCCCGGTAGGCCCCATTACTTTAGAGTTTGTGGCGTTCAACTATGAGAACGAATTTGACGGTGTAGCCGTTTTTGATGGTGCCGATACTGATGCTCCTCTGCTGGGTTTCTTCACAGGCAATGAGCTACCGGGGCCCATCACCTCCAGCGGTACGGTGATTACCATCGTGGAGAATACAGACTTTACTATAAATGAGAGTGGCTTCCAGATTAACTACAGCTGCCAGGGCACGCTGAATTTATCAGGCTCGCAGATTACCGTAGCCAATGCAGAAATATGTGATGGCGTGCGTTCCTTCGGTGTCAACTCTACTACCGATGTAAGCAGTTGGAGTTGGGATTTCGGAGACGGGCACACTTCCACGGAGGCCAATCCGGAGCATACACTCGGGCACAGCGGCATTCACCACATTGAAGTAACGATTTGTAACGGGGAAGTCTGTGAAACACTCGAGACTATGATCTACTCCAATAAGCTCACTCCTGAAATTGATGCCCCGGATACGGTGGCACCAGGCCAGGAAGTCCACTTCCACGGTCTAACCGAAGAAGCCACCCACTGGCACTGGGACTTTGGCAACGGAGAGACTGCCGATCATGCGACGCCAATGACCATCTACGAGGAACCGGGATGGCACGATGTACAGATCAACCTCATAAATATGGATGTCCATGAGACTTGTGATGCCAGCCATACCCACTCCATTTTCGTAGATGCTAATCTGACCAACACCAGAAATGTCACGGTACAAGATTTCACGGTATTCCCCAACCCCACCACCGGGCAGCTCAACATTCGCGGTCTGGAGGCGCTGGGAGATGGCTATGAAATCCGTATCCACTCTGCAGTCGGGCAATTGGTGAAAGCACAGCCTTTGACACCGGCGCTATCCATAGCGGAGCTCCCTTCCGGTATTTATGTCATGGAAGTGGTCAGCGGACAGGAAGTGATTGGCCGGCAGAAGGTGATCAAGGAATAAAAGGCAGGAGATCGAAACGAGCTTGATAAGGGACAGCATCCTGTTGGGGTGCTGTCTTTTTTTCAAGAGGGGCTTCTTTTTCAAAACCCCAGTTAAGTTTCCACGGTAAAAACTTAATTCAACAGGATTTCAGTTAAGAAAAATGCCTTAAAACTTAACTCAAAACTTTTTCAGTTAAGCAACGGGCGGGTAGCCTCTCCCCTACCTATACCGTTTGAGAAAGGAAAGACACCCCAGTCAGCTCCTCCGAAGCCACCCACAGAGCAGACCAGTCTGCCGGCTGCCCGATAGAAGGAGGTAGGTCGACAAGTTTGGGCGGGCCCGTGATTTCGCCCCATTTACCAGGGCCGTAGTAATGATCAGGTTCCACGGTCTCTCCGACAGCGGCGTAGAGTTGAGGATGGGCATTTTGATCGGGGGTGGGCAGGAGCGGCAGAAGTACCTTTTCGGCGATAAACTGAAAAACGGCATTGCTCTCCACATTGCGCCCAAGGTTGGTGGAAGCACCGCCCGGGTGGGCTGCCACAGCGATGGTCTGCCCTTCCGGCAGGCGGCGATTGAGTTCCAGAGTAAACATTAGGTTGGCGAGTTTGCTTTGCCCGTAGGCTTTCCAGGGCTGGTAGTTGCCGGGGTCTTTGAAAGAAGAAATATCCATCTGACCATTACGGGCCGCCAAACTGGATACATTGACGATGCGGCTGCCAGGAGTGCCCAGCAAAACCGGAAGCAGGTGGCCCGTCAGCGCAAAGTGCCCAAGGTGATTGACACCAATTTGCTTTTCGAAACCATCCTCAGTAGTGCCATAGGGCGTGGCCATGATGCCGGCATTATTCATCAGGACATCCAGCTGCCGGTATTTAGCTTTGAAGTTTTTGGCGAAAGCCTGTACCGATTCCAGGCTGCCCAGGTCCAGCAGCATAAGGCGGGCAGGCATCGTTTGTACGGCTTCCACCTCCTTCAGGGCAGCAGCGCCCCGCTCTTCTGACCGGCAGGCGAGAATAACCTCAGCCCCCTTTCGAGCCAGCGCTTTGGCGGAAGCGAGCCCCAGCCCACTGTTGGCTCCGGTGATGATGACAACTTTGCCTTCGAGGTTGGGCATATCGGCGAGTGTCCAGTTCTTTTTCATGGTGCTTGATTTAACGGTTAAAAGGCAGACCGTGATTGATTGTTGAGTTTTTACTTCGATTATTAGTGTAGCGCCTTCCAGAGGCTTAATTATTAGTATTTTTCGGACAAAAAGAATGCCCACCTGTCTGAACTGTAAGCAGCCCATCGTCGAAGATGCTCATTTTTGCCACCACTGCGGCGCCAAAGTTGTCCGGGAAAGGCTGACGCTGTGGGGATTTTTTGCACAGCTTGGTCAAACGGTATTCAATACCGATTCCAGTGTCTGGCGAACGTTGGGGCACCTGTGCTATGCGCCGGGAAGGGTATGCCGGAGCTACATTGAAGGCGTCCGGAAGCGCTACCTCAGGCCGGTGAGTTACCTGTTTTTTGTTGCAGGTCTTTACGGATTAACGCTTTTGCTGTCGGATGGGGATATCCGCTATTTCCATGAAGATTTTGCGCTGGGGTTTACCAGCTTCGATGATGCCACCGGGCTGTCAGAAGAAGAGCGGGCACGGCGATTACGGCCACTGGCATTGGTGTTTATTTTGCTGTCGATCCCAATTTTGTCCCTCATCAGCCGTATACTCTATCGTCGGGCAGGGTTTAATTTAGCAGAGCACCTGGTGATCAATGCCTATTATATGGGGCAACTCCTTTTCCTGAACTTAGTGCTTAACCTTGTAAAGGTACCTTTCCCTTCCCTTGAGGAGAACACGATTTTTTATCACCTGTTTATGATTGTATTTCTGGGCTACGCCTGGGTGCTGCAGGTTCCGGCTTTTCGGCTTCGTGGGGTTTGGACGGTTATTAGCCCGTTGTTTTTCCTGCTGGTCATGCTTTTTATTTTGGGGCTGTTTTATGGGTTTGGCGCTGAACTGCTATTATCAAGAGCAGGCTAGTGGATTGAGCCGTAGATGATTGACAGTTAACGCCTAGCACCAGTAAGCCCTCAAGCATGAAAAGACTGTCAACTATTTCGGTCTAGTCGCATTAGTCTGGACGTGCGATGATCGTCGGCCAAAGTATCAGGCATCCAGCGGTGACAGTTGGGATAGCACGGTCTCCGGGACTTCCCGCTGTATGGCAGCAAACCAGACTCTTTCCTCAAAGCGGATGTGCTGCTCGAGCAGGCGGCCGAGTTCATCTAAATCACCGGTCGTGGCCGTATCAGAGAGTTGTTGGATTCGCGCCGAAATTTGCCGGTGCTCCGCCTGCACCTGATCGCTCATGGCCTGCAACTGTTCGTGGTACGCCCGGGTGGCGGGGATCAGCACGGTGGCTTCCCAGTTAAAATGCCGGCTTAAGCGTGCTTCCAGCTCTTTTTTGGCGAAAGACACCTTGCCGGGAATGTCCGTGGGGAGCCCCTTGTAGTCAGGCACATCGCGCTTCAGCAACTGCGCCAGTATCAGCCCTTTGTGGTGCTGCCGGGACAAAGGGACTAGAGCGGGATGGCGTTTTAGCGGTTTCCGATTCATACCGGGAAAATACAAATTTTCTTACCTTTCGATAGCGAATAAAGTGCCACAAAACTTTAACCCGTATGAAGACCTACCTCCTCATTTCTTTTTTCAGTGCAATCCTCCTGCCGGTATGGGCACAAGGAGACTTACCCTACGAAGCACGCTATTTTGTCAATGCCGCGGGGGACAGCCTCCCTTACCGTATCCTCTTTCCGGAAGGATATGAAGAGCCGGGGCAGGACTACCCTTTACTGTTGTTCCTGCATGGTGCAGGGGAACGCGGGCAGGACAACGAATCGCAGCTGACCCACGGTGCCCGCACTATTGCTGATAGCATTAGCCATTATCCGGCCATAGTGGTATTCCCGCAGTGCAAAAAGGAAGGCTACTGGGCAGAGATTGAGCGAACCGCAGAAGGCTTCAGCTATATTTTTCGGGAATCCCCCAACCCAAACCTCCACCTGGTAATGGCTTTGCTGGACGAACTGCTTGCAACGGAGAGGGTTGACACCAACCGGCTTTACCTCGGTGGGCTTTCCATGGGCGGTTTTGGTACCTTTGAGCTGCTGGCCCGGCGCCCCCAAACCTTTGCGGCTGCTTTCCCGATTTGCGGGGGAGGGCTTCCATTGCTCGCCCCATTGTATGCGCCCCATGTAGCGATGTGGATTTTCCACGGTGCCCAAGATCAGGTGGTGCCGGTAGCAGAATCCAGGGAAGTGTACGAGGCTTTGAAACAAGCAGGCGCTGCTGTGAAGTATACAGCGTACCCTGAAGCACGGCACAACAGCTGGGACAATGCTTTTGCGGAGCCCGGGCTTTTCAACTGGCTGTTTAGCCAACGGAAAACAGACTAACTAAACATGCTGATTTACCTGCTTTACGGTGTTGGAGTTTACTTATTGATTTGCATTGTCTTTTACACCATGCAGGACTACTTCTTTTTCCGGCCGGAGATTTTGCCGGGTAATTTCCAGTACGAGTACCCCTTCCCATTTGATGAAGTGCACTTTGAAATGGAAGATGGCGGCTACATCAACGGGCTACACTTCCGGGTGCCCAATGCTAAGGGAGTGGTCTTTTACCTGAAGGGCAATTCCCGGAGTCTTAAAGGCTGGGGGAAGTTTGCCAAAGATTTTCTGGGCAAGGGCTATGACTTTTTCATGATTGACTACAGGGGCTTTGGTAAGAGTGCCGGTAAACGGACCGAAGCGACGCTGTACAACGATGCGCAAACCGTTTACAAGTGGCTTAGTGAGCGCTATCCCGAGGACCAAATTGTGCTTTATGGCAGATCCCTTGGCAGTGGCATCGCGGCGCGAATTGCCGCCTGGAACAAGCCACATCTGCTCATTCTTGACTCGCCTTATTATTCCTTTTTGTATCAGGTGCGGCAATATGGGTTCTGGCTGCCCCTGAAGTGGGTGCTGCGCTACCAAATTCGTACGGACTTTTTCATCAAAAAGGTCACCTGCCCTATTTTCATCCTGCATGGCACAAGTGACCGGCTGATCCATTTCCGGCAAGGCAAAATGCTCCATGAAGATGCGCCCAACAGTGAGCTCATTGCTCTGGAAGGCGGTGGCCACAATAACCTGCCTGACTTCCCGGAATACCACGAAGCCCTTTACGAAATCCTCCACGATGAGGACCGCTACACCCGGCTCGTGCCCCCCTCAAAATAAAAAACGCACTCGTCCACGAAGAACGAGTGCATTTCCAAACAAACGAACAAAGACCAAGCCGCAATACTTAACGGCTGATCACTAATCTTTGACTAACTGGCTCCTGCCCCTCTGAATACATAGTGACCAACAATACCTGATTGTTGCCCCACTCATTGGTATTTAGGGTGAGCTGACCGGCATCACGCATCATATAGGTACCAAGCGTTTGGCCCATCATATTGCGCACCACTACGGTGGAAGCTACAGTTGGGTGATTTAGAGCAACCGTCACCTGATACCGGGCGGGGTTAGGGAACAAGCTAAACTGAATATCCGTATCGAAAACCTCAGCACCGGGAGCGCCCATCGGGAGGCTGCCCGCCAGCGTGACGGAAGAACCGTTGGTGAAGCCGGAGTTTTCGTTGCTGCAAAGCGCTTTTACCCGCCATTGCACCGTACTGCCCGCTGGCAGGTTATCGTCGGTATAGGTGACTGCTGGAATATCTATGGAAGTCGGGCTGAAGCCAATTGGCCGGTATTGCAGGCGGTAGGCGTTTGCGTTGGGTACAGGGTCCCATTCAAAGGTTGCACTAGTAGCCGAGTTCGCAAAGGCATTAAGTCCCGTTGGGTCAGAGCAGCCTTCATCCAGATCGCAGATGTCGTTGTTGTTGGCATCAATCAGCGTACCGGCACAGTTACAATCCGCGCCGATCACATCATTCTCCGTACAGTTATCGCCATCATCACAAGGCGTGCCAATGAGATCATCATCCATTCCGGGGCATTGATCGTCGCCATCACAGACCCCATCGTTGTCTGAATCCGGGCAGGCGTCATCAGTGGTGGTAAAGTTTTCAACTGATGAATAGGGAGAATCTTCGCTACTGCAGAGCGCCTTCACCCTCCACAGGTAGGTCGTGCTTGCGCTCAGCGTAGTCAGCTGCTCGCTGTTGCCACTGATGTAGAGCGTGACAACGCTATTCATAGGCATTCCCTGCTCAAGATACTGCAACTGATATTCGTTAGCACCGGACACCGGGCTCCAGCTCAGCAATGCGGTATTGGCGGTAAGGTTGGCCACCTGAAGGTTGGCTGGGGCTACACAGTCGTCAACTTCATCCAAATCACAGATGTCGTTGTTGTTGGCATCAATCAACGTACCGGCACAGTTACAATCTGCACCATACACATCATTTTCCGTACAATCATCCCCATCATCGCAGGGCGTACCGATGAGGCTGTCATCCATTCCGGGGCACTGATCATCGCTGTCACAAACCCCATCGTTATCTGAATCCGGGCAGGCATCATCCGTGGTGGAAAAGTTTTCAACCGATGAATAGGGAGAATCCTCGTTGCTGCAGAGTGCCTTCACTCTCCACAGGTAGGTAGTACTGGAAGCAAGTGCAGTCAGCTGCTCACTGTTGCCACTGATGTAGAGGGTAACGACGCTATTCATGGGCATCCCTTGCTGCAGGTACTGTAATTCGTACTGATTAGCGCCGGACACCGGGCTCCAACTCAGCAATGCGGTATTAGCGGTTAGGTTAGTGGCCTGAAGGTTGGTTGGGGCTGTACAGGGCGGTGTGGCGGGCAGGCAAAAAGCGGTAGTCTCCTGGCTATCGAAGCTACCCCCACTGGCTAACACAGTATTTGTGGCGTTGTCGGTGAGCACGTAGCTGCCGTTACCATGCCCGCAGCAAATACCGTCGCCATAGGAATCGAATATATTGAAGCTGAAGCATCCATCTGTCAGACAGATTTGCTCGTTCACGGTGGTATTTTCCTGACCGCTATAACTGCCTCCTGATGCCAGGACATTATTGCTGTTGTCCGTTACTGTCCAGGTGGTTTCAGCCGGATAGCCATCCAGCGTGATTGAAAGTATAAGGGTATTGTCGCCCGTGGAGAAACTGGAAGTAGCCTCGTCATTGGCAGGCTCATCATCCGCTCCTCCGTTGGGTGTGTTGGTAGACGCGGTAAAGGTGTGGCTACCATTAGAGAAGTTGACTACAGGAAGGGTGACTTCTTCTGCCTGACTACTGCTCAGGCTACCCGTCCAATTGTAATTTTGGGCAGGGTTGCCATCCAGGGAATAGCTAATTGATACTGACGTTAAAGTTTCGGAACCATAATTATACAGGGAAACAACCGGGCTTACCGAATTGCCACAAACGCTCCCTTTGGGCGTTTCGACGGAGGCAATCCCTGCATCTGTGGTACTGACTGCGCTACAGGGATCCAGACAGGAAGCATTGTAGACCTCGCTCCGGATCAGGTCGCCGGGCTGAGGGCCGAAATTCTCTATGAAGGAGATACCAACGCCGTTCACAAGGTGGCAATAACTCATAATGGTACCCTCATCGGGTGTTTGCCCGTTATCGTAGCAGCCGTTAGGCGTATAGCCGGCTGCCGGGCCACAGTTATCGATAGGCGAATCGTCGCCATTCCAGGCGCAATCATGGGTATGAGGAGAGCCCAGGTTATGCCCGATTTCGTGGGTCACTACATTGACGGTCCAGCTATAGGTAGGTACGGTACTGTAACTGGAGTGAATATCGCTATAGGCTACACCGAATGTGGAGCTGCATATTACATCAAGGTAGGCGATTCCACCGCCGCCCTCGTACCCAACAAGGTGAGCCAGGTCCGCACCATTGTAATCGCCATTGAGGTGCTGCCGGAACTGCACCAGATAATCAAGCGTGCCAGGACCGGTGTAGGGGTCGGTGATATCCCAGACAAAAATTTCATTAACGACCAGGTTGATACTCTCATCAGCATATAATGTACTTACCTGGCTGAAGACTCCGGAGACATAGTTTGCAGCCTGCGTTACCCCTCCTTTGCCATCGTGGATATCCTTATCTACCTCTACATACATCTTCACGCAGTTATTCGGATTGGGTGAACGGGTGCCCCCAGGCTGTCCCCCACCAGGACGGTAATTGGGCAATTCTTCCGCGTAGCAGCCTTTCAACGGCGGTTCTGCCAAAGCCTCCGAAGGGTAAAGGATGTGAACGCCCGCTGCATTTTCCACCTGCCCGAGGTTGTACTGTTGCCCCCGGAATTCAATGACTCCCAGGATTTCGTCTGGCAGGATCAACAGCATCGCCAGGGAGTGGGGTTCGCCATTGACGATGCCCCTGTAATGCAAGCCCGGATCAAAGGGAATGGTTCGGTTGGGGTCAGAAGCTTTCCGCAGTTTGAAATCGGGAGATAAGTATTCCGCCTGGTACAGCTCAAGTAGCAAGGGCTGCCCGTTGTGGTCTTCCAGACGGATTTTCAGCTCCTCCGGTTCATCCCGCCTGACCTGATGCAGGTTTTTCTGGTGTAATGAAAAGTAAGCCGCCTCTTCGACTTGCGCTTTGACCCTTGCTGCCCAGGGGCCGCCGGGGACCTGGGGCAACAGCAGTGGCCTTTCCGGTGCAACCGCAAATGCGGCTTCACGACGGGCTACCTCATCAGCGATAGGGTGGTTATGATTTTGGGCAACAACAGAGGTATGCGCCAATAACGCGCTGAGCAATGCCCAGCAAAGGGTAAGGGAGATTTTGTGCATGGTTTATTTTGTTTAGGTTAATAGGTTTTCAGACCTGACCACCATAACTGCGTCACAAGCGACCTCAGCCTTTCAACCACTTTATTAAACTATACCAGATTGATAAATTTTGCAAGCCTGTTCAGGAAAAAAAGCACCTAAGGAAGCTCATTCGCGACAATTCGGGCGTTCCGTGCACATTATACACTGTCAGGGATAGCAGGATAAAGCCTGGACGGCGTCCGTCAGATACACGGCATCACCGCCAATCAGGTTTCACCCTGTCACGATTTTCTCATTTTCCGGAGAACTTCCTTTGGCCCTCCGTAGTTATATGGATCACAGCGTGAAGCGGCTTAGAAGGATTTGCTGAAAAAATTTCATCCTTTTTCTTGCACATCAATTCGAAGCCGTTTATCTTTGCAATCGCAATTGAGAAAAACGCTTCTCAAGCTGGTTTTTAAAGACCCATGGTGTAATTGGCAACACAGCAGATTTTGGTTCTGTCGTTCTAGGTTCGAGTCCTAGTGGGTCTACTAAGATAAAACAAATTGATTGACGAAAAAGCCAGATTCCTCGGNGGTCTGGCTTTTTTATTGCCNCGAAGCCCCGCCCACTTATTGTTTTATTTTACACCTTTTTGTTTTATTTTTCGCTTTTTTGGCTTATATTTCACACCTACTTCACACATCTCAGCTAAATCAAGTAGGCGTGAATATCAAGAACGTTCTCAACGGCCAGATTAAATCTGATGGTACAACCAGTATACGGATATACGTTTCCCAGGGCCCCAAAAGGAGGTATCTTCCCACCGGGATGTCTATTGATCCAAAATATTGGGATAAGAAAAAGGGAGAGGTTAAAAAAAATTATGCCCTTTCCAGTAAGTACAATAGACAACTATTGATCCAAAAGCGCAAGATAGAAACCTTCCTTCTCGATGGCGGCAATCTCGATCTGTATGGAAAAAAGGAAGAGAAAGGCAGTATAATCGACTTTATGGAAGCCTATGCCAAAAGTAACAACGGGCTGCGCCCCACGACAGTCAAAATGTACCATACTGCAGTCAGGAAGTTTCGGGAATACGCACAGGATCGAGGGAAAGATGACCTGCTTTGGTCTGAAATCACTCAGGACTTCTACTACGACTTTTCCGAATGGGTTCTTTCTGCCGGAGTGACCAATAGCGCCTTAGCGAAACACCTGAAAGTGCTCAAAAAAATAATGCGCCTCGGAAAAGAGAAGGGGCTGCACGATAATGATGCCCATCAACAAAGGTGGTTCAAGGTACAGGAAAACCAAAAACTGAATAAGATCTACCTCAACCAGGAAGAAATGCACATGATTGAGGCACTGGATTTATCTTCCATGCCTTCCCTGAAAAAAGAGCGCGACCGGTTTCTTCTTGCCTATTATTTCCTGATGCGCTATTCAGATGTTGCGGCACTATCCCGGGCTAACTTCTTCGAGCAGGATGGAGATGTGTACCTAAACTACACCAGCCAAAAAGAAAATATAACCGCCACCGTGCCTGTAAAGAAGTCAGCCTGGGCTATCTGCCAGGAATACGATTTCAACTTCAGTTTCACCGCAAACCAGGTTGCTAACCGAATCCTCAAACAAGTTACCAGCATGGCTGGCATTACCCAACTGGTCAGACAAGGGGCAAGAACGGAGCCCAAATGCCAGTTCGTGACCTTCCATACAGCTCGCAGATCAGGGGCGACCAACCTCCGGCTCATGGGAGCTTCTTTAAAGACCATTGCCGATATTGGTGGATGGAAAAAACTAACCACCGTGAAGCGGTACCTTCGGGCCAGTGGAATGGATAGTGCGAAGTTGGCTAAGAAGCTTGGTTTTTTTGATTGAGTTGAGCCTACCCCAAAAACTAGTGGTCTGTCAACATAAAAGATGGGGGTTGGCTATGGAAGGCTCATGTCTTGACTTTAAGATAGACCGCCTTGAGTTTGATGCGGGCATCACCGACTTTCATTTGCCAGTCAACTTCTCGTTGAGTTAGATTGACATCCGTTGCCCATGCGGCAATTTCTTCTTTTAAAGTTTCCAATGTCCCTATTCGCCGGTTCTTAAGGCACTGCCTTGTCATTGCGCTAAGCTCATTCTCTGCAATATTAAGCCAGCTGCCATGTTTTGGTGTGTACATAAAATGGATGCGCTTGACATAGGCTCTTGCTTTTTCAGGCGTGAACACCTCATAGAATGCCCCTTTAGTGTGGGTGTTCAGATTGTCACAAACTAGTGTGACCTGTTTGCAGTCAACGTATCGGGTATCAAGCAGATATGCAACTTCTAAGGCCCAGTCGGCTTTGGTCCGCTGATCGCGTGCTGTGGCTTGGCGCCAGCCTGCCAAGGGTTCGCAAAACATAAAGATACTGGCTGTCCCAGCCCGCTCGTATTCATAGTCGACCCGTTTAGGGCGTGCTTTAGTAGCCTCAATGGGCTTGCGTGTCTCCTTTACGAGCTGGACTGGCTGTTCATCCATGCACACCATCGGGCGCAGAGGGTCGTAGGGCAATTCGTAGGTATCTAGCACCTCTTCCATACACGCCACAAACTCTGCGTCTGTTTCTGGTGGGATAACCCAATACTCAAGGCTCTGCTGCGAATTCATACCGTTTTTTTTAGCGTATTGCGTACCGTCTCGTGGCTGATCTGCTCAACCACTCCCAATTCCACCACCTTGCGGGCAAGCAGCCGCAAAGACCAGTTGGCATAGCCTTTGGGAGCAGCCCCAAGCCGCATGGCAATGATGGACGCCTCCTGTTTTCCATCAAGCAGCTTGGGATTTGGCGGGGTGTCCCGCTTTTTACGGTTCAAACATTCCGAAAAACCATACTCAACGAAGCGCCTGCGTGTATTTTCTACAGTGCTGACGCGGCAGCGGTAAGCCTCCGAGATTTGCTTATCGGGCCAGTTCGCGCCGTTAACATCGGCCTGTAGAAGAATTTGAGCCCGGCGTACTTTTTGATTGCTCCCTTTTAGCTGTGTAGTGACCCGCAGAGCTTCTTCGCGCTCTGATTCGCTTAGTCTGATAATGTATTTTTTATTCATCGCAACTGAGGTTCGTTGCAGGTAAGTTCAACCTTTTAGATGTCTTTTCCAACCCCTATCTTTAACTTTGACAGACCACTAGTGCATCAGCAAGACTTCTCCATCATTTACCCGCCTCATCAACAGATGGGCGTGCTGCAGACAGGAACAGGCCGGGGGAAATAATCAATTCCCCCGCTCCGTCAATTAATCTTTATCCTTCGGTAGCAACAGGCGTATCTCTACCCGGCGGTTTTTAGCCCGCCCGGCTTCCGTATCGTTTTTCGCCACCGGCATACCAGAGCCTCTACCGACTGGCCTGAGGCGTTCTTCAGGCAGCCCAAGATTCTGCAAGTAGCCGGAAACTGACTCCGCCCGCTCTTTTGAAAGACGCAGGTTGTAGGGCTCTGCCCCTTCCTGATCAGTATGACCGGATATTTCCAGTACCCACGTACGGTCCTTCACCAATTCAAACAATTGCTGAAGGTTGAAATAGGAGGTAGAATCCAATTGTGCACCATTTGTAGGGAAATAAACTTCTATTGGTGCCGCTTTGCCCTCCTGTACCATAGCCTTGAGGGTTACGACATCCATCGTATCATTTAACCGGATCACCTCTTTTCCTGCGGGCAGTTCAGCGACAGTAGACTTGGGGAAAATGCCAGGACGATTCACCTCAAACTTTACCTGTGCCACAGAATCCGGCAGCACATACTGGAAACGGCCATTAGGTTGGGCAGACACCTCGGCAATCACCGCGTTCGATTTGGCATCCCGAATTACGATTTTGGTATCACTGGTAATAGGATATTCGCTGGTCACTGCTCCGATCACCGTCTTCTGGCGCTGGGGCCGTGCAGCTTCCGGGATGCCCGTAGCGTAGAGGTCGCTGTGGTAACTCCACCCCAAATCATCGGAGGAGAGATAGCCAATACTTCCGGAAGGGCTTAGCGAAAGATTGTACCCCCAGTCGTGGTAAATAGAGTTAATTTCTTTCCCCAAATTGACAGGCTCCGTCCAGTTGCGCCAAGTGCCATCCAGCCGGCGGCACATAAAGACATCAGTTTCGCCAAGGCCACCGTGCCCGCTGGAGCTGAAGTAGAAAGTCTTCCCATCAGCATGCAGGAAGGGGGAACGCTCCTGTTCATCGGTATTGATAGCAGGACCGATGGGAAAAGGATGCCCGAACTGCCCGTCTTTTTGCCTTAAGGCGACGAAGATGTCAATATCCGAGGGGCGGTACAGATTCTCCAGGGCCTCTTTGGAGGCTGCGAAGATGAGCGCATTCCCATCCGGTGACAGCACGGCCCTGCCCAGCCAGGGAAAGGCATTCACCTCGCTCTTCAGGGAATCAGCGGGGCTCCAGCCATCAAGTGTACGGTGGCTGGTGAATAGCTTACCGTTCCGGAAAAGCAGCATGGTGTTCCCATCGGCAGTGATGGACAATAGTGCTTCATTCTGCTCAGTGGAAAGAGAGGCAACTACTTTAGGCTGCTGCCATTTTCCAGATTCATAGTCGTAGGTGGACTCCAGGATTTCAGTGCCCATTTCAGCATCAGGGCTGGAATAGTACAGGACTTCACCCGATACATCAATCACTGGTGAACGTTCATTGCGGCCGGTATTCAGCTCGTCGATTGGGTAAAGGTGCAGACTATCTGCAGGCCGGCTCAGTATAGCGGTAGCATCTTCCACCCAGCGCTCTTTGGTGGTATAGTATACAAAATTAGCCCGGCAGCCGGGCGGGCGCTCATCCGGGAACTGAGGGCCGCAGGCGCTGATGAGGCGGATCGCGGACGCCCATGCCTTATCACGGCGCAATTGCTCCACCACCCGTTGCATCAGTACGTAGGTACGCTGTGCCGGTGCCCCGCGGTTGATGACTTCAATGAGTCCGTCTATGTCATCGGGCGCAAGGCCCCAGCGCACCTGATTATTGACTTTGGTAAAACCACGGACTTCCTGAAGGCGGGCGGCCTGTACCTCCGTCAAAGCACTTTGATCAATACCGGACATCTGACGAGCCACCGCCTCTGATGCAAAATCATTAATCATAGAGAGCGGGTAATCATTCAGAAAATCGAGTAAAGCTCCGATACCGGGTGATTTAGCAGCCTCTACAAAGGGGTCGAGATAGCACTCAGCGGCAATCCAGTGGCTGGGGTGATCTTCTGCCATTTTTTTCAAATCTCCCAATTCATAGACTTTGAGGAAAGACCGAATCAACTGACCTTTGATACGGTTTTCAAAGCCCAGATGATTTTTGCGCAGTAGGTCCCCATGCCGGTTAACCAAAGCAGTGAGGGTTTCGTAAGATAATGAATTAAGGCGTTCCATTTCTGCATTTACAATAAAGCTCCGGACACCTTCTGCACGGCGTTGATTGAAGCGGGACAGGGGCGGCACCTCATCCATAAACTGATCGTATACCAGGATTTCACTTTGCTCCTTTAGTACATCCAGAGCCATTTTAACCATATCCGACTGTGCACGCCGGAGGGTATTAGGGCTGATGCCGAGTTTACGCTGTTTGCGCTGTTTTTTGGAAGGAAGCGACTGATAGATTGAATCAGCAGCACTGATATAACTCAGCGCAGACTGGATTTCAGGCAGGGAAAGCGTCTCCTCTAAAGTCAGCAGACGGCCCATTTCCAAATGAGCAGCAGCGCCCCATTTAGCATGAGAAAGGTGTCGCTCAAAAGCTGCTGCTGCCTCGTCGTAGGCTTTCATTTTGATGTACTTGCGCCCTTTTTTGACTTGGCTGAAAAGAGGGAAGGCAAGCATGCCACAGAGCACTATAAGGACTGTAGGCCGGAAGGAGGGTAGGTATCTCATGTTTACCGGGGTTGTTCATTAATTTTTCAAATATATGATTTTTTCACAAAATCCTGACTTTGGATACATGGTCCTCAGGGTAATCGCCAAAAGGCTCCTGTAGCCGCGCACCTCCTGCCTGCCTCCACAAAATCCCTTAGAATACTATAATTTCCAATAGGACAGCCCCCGCAAATTCCCTACTTTTGTGGCTTATTAGCGACGGAGAAAAAAATCCCGTCAAACTGCCTAAGTATCCCTGAACTCAAAACAAACAACGCATGTACCGTACTCATACCTGCGGAGAGCTCCGCATATCGCATGTTGGCCAGGAAGTGACCCTTAGCGGTTGGGCGCAAACCGTACGCGACAAAGGCTATATGGTATTCATTGACCTGCGCGACCGCTATGGCGTGACGCAGCTGCTGTTCAATGAAGACATTTCTTCTCCTGAATTACTGGTAAAAGCCCGGGAAGTAGGCCGCGAATTCGTGCTGCAAGCCAAGGGTAAAGTAGCCGAGCGGACTTCGAAAAACGATAAAATCCCAACGGGTGAAGTGGAAATCGAAGTCACCGAACTGATCATCCTGAATGCGTCAAAGGTGCCTCCCTTTACCATTGAGGCTGAAAGTGATGGAGGCGATGATCTGCGTATGAAGTACCGCTACCTCGACCTGCGCCGCGGACCGGTACAGGAAAATATCATGTTCCGCAGCCGCCTGGCCATTGAGACCCGCAAGCACCTGGCGGATGAGGGCTTCCTCGAAATTGAGACACCATTCCTCATCAAGAGTACGCCGGAGGGGGCACGCGACTTTGTGGTACCTTCCCGTATGAACCCCGGGCAGTTCTATGCGCTGCCGCAGAGCCCGCAGACCTTCAAGCAAATCCTGATGGTCTCTGGTTTTGATAAGTACTTCCAGATTGTGAAGTGCTTCCGGGATGAGGACCTGCGTGCCGACCGGCAGCC
>PR_CR_10_Liq_3_inCRDRAFT_1000130_pt1 | contig 21316 bp, 18 predicted proteins | sample PRCRCaboRojoPR_2_FD_10240 | JGI IMG/M metagenome (IMG submission 10240)
ACCCCTTACGTAGCGCTGCTATGCGCGGGAACATCCGCCTTGATTAGCCTCAAAATTCGCTCCCACTCAACCCATAAATTAACACTTGACAGACCACTAGACGCATGGGAGATAAGGTTGGAACAAACAAAGGCAGAAATGCGATTTACAAACAACTATGCTGAATAGTTACAAGATTTTCACGAATCCATCAAAACCGAGCCGCCGGCTGCACCGACTGATCTGTGAATTGCCCGGCCTGGTACTTAAAGTAGCCCGCTACGGCAATCATAGCGGCATTATCGGTACAGTATTCGAATTTGGGAATGTAGGTCTGCCAGCCTTCTTTTTGGCCCATCTCGGCCAGCCCACTGCGTAAGTCCGAGTTGGCGGATACGCCGCCGGCAATTGCGATCTCTTTTATGCCGGTGCGCCGGGCTGCCTTGCGGAGCCGCTTAAGCAGAATGCTTACGATCCGGTCCTGTACGGAAGCACAGATGTCATTCAGGTGATGCTGAATGAAGTCCGGATCCTCTTTAATTTGTTCTTTAAGAAAATAAAGGATGGAGGTTTTCAGCCCGCTGAAGCTGAAATCGAGGTCCGGTATTCTCGGTTCCGGAAAGTCGTAAACGGGTTTGCCCTGTTGCGCCAGCTTGTCGATAATCGGCCCGGCAGGGTATTCCAGTCCAAGTAATTTGCCGGTTTTATCAAAGGCTTCCCCCGCGGCATCGTCCAGCGTTTGTCCGAGTACTTCCATTTGGTCAGGCGCATCCACTTTAACGATTTGGGTATGTCCACCGGAAACAGTCAGGCAGAGGAAAGGAAATCGGGGTTTGGGTTCTTCTGCAAAATGCGCCAGCACATGCGCATCCATATGGTTGACCTCAATAAGCGGGATGTCAAGGCTGAGGGCCAGCGATTTGGCGAAAGCCACCCCTACAATGAGCGAGCCCATCAGGCCCGGCCCGCGGGTGAAAGCCACGGCATTGAGGTCCGTTTTTTTGATACCCGCCTGCCTGATAGCCAGGTCCACAACCGGAATAATATTAATTTGGTGGGCACGGGATGCAACCTCGGGCACGACCCCTCCGTATAAACGATGCGCATCCTGATTGGCAACGCAATTGCTCAGGATTTCCCCATCCATAAGCACAGAAGCAGAAGTATCATCGCAGGAGGACTCTATCGCCAGAATGGTGGTAGGCATAGTACTGAATTCATTTTATTTACCGCAAACATAAGTAACAATCCCAAAATCAGTATAGATTATGGCAGCGCCAGCATTAAGTAAGAAAAAACAACGCTCAGCGTCCAATACTTCATCAGCAGCTCTGCGGAGCACGGATGCGAACTGTGTGGTTTCGCCGGGTACCCACATTGAAGGGGACTTTAAATCAGAGGAGAACATCCGGCTCGACGGCTCCGTCAAAGGGACGGTTCACTGTAGCAAGCGCCTTGTAGTCGGGGAGAGCGGGGCCATTGAAGGCGAAATAAAGGCAGGCACAGCGGTTATTTCCGGGCGGATCACCGGTAACCTTACTGTAGATGGGGCTTTACAGCTTACCAGCACCGCAAGAATTGAAGGAGATATACAGGCGAGGCGTATGTCCGTGGAAGAAGGCGCAACCTACAACGGGGCCTGCCGGATTGGGGAATAAGAAGCTTTTGTCTGTCCTCAGCTAGCAGGCTGAAGGTCAGTAAGATTTGCTGAAGGAAAGTCTAAACCGATACCTTTCTGCCACAGGACGGTAAAATTGCTCGCGGGCTGATACCAGTTTTTCGGGGGAAATTATTTATACTTGCGTCAAAACAAACCGAAAAATGAGAATAGTCATTAACCTGATTCTAGCCGCCATCGTAGTAGGTTTGGTCTGGGTACTGATCAGCAGTATTCAGGAGCCTATCGCTTTTAAAGCCGAAAAAGAAAAGCGGGAAAATGCTGTGATTGACAAACTGATGAAGATCCGTACGGCTCAGGAAGCCTTCCGGAACATCAAGGGTGGTTTTGCGCCTTCCTTTGATTCTTTGTCTTATGTGCTCAAGAACGACAGCTTTGCCATTATCAAAGTGATTGGTGACCCCGATGATCCAAACTTTACCGGCGAAATCATTTATGACACGACTTATCTCCCCGCTTACGATTCCATCCGGGCGGTAATGGGAATGTCATTAGATTCTCTGCAGTACGTGCCTTACGGCCGTGGCAAATCCTTTGACATCAAAGCGGATACCATTACTTATCAAAGTACAACGGTACCTGTTGTAGAAGTAGGGGTGCGCCGTAAGGAGTTTATGGGGGCCTTCAAGGATCCGCGTTTTGCGCGCTACGACAGCGGCTATGACCCCAATAGCGTACTGAAGTTTGGTAACATGAATGCACCAAACCTTTCTGGCAATTGGGAAAGATAGTCCAACAGCTCATATCACCAACTTTTGAACCAAGTCATACAAAAACCTATGAACTGTCCATCCTCGTGGGGGTGGACAGTTTTGGTTTTGCTGTACTTAGCGATCAGCAACGGCTTCTGGCACTTCGGCAGTACAGCCTGGAGGGCAAGCCGCTTAGTACGGAACTGCTGGAGGCGCTGTTCCGGAAGGATGAGTACCTGTCTGCCACTTACCGTAATAGCCGCCTCGCTTTCGCCACTCCCCGGCTGGTGATGGTGCCGGAACGGCTTTACAATCCTGATCATCACCACGTTTACCTGGAGGGGAGTGTACGGCTGTCCGATCATGATGCTGTTCGCGCTGATCATGTTACTTCCTTTCATACCTGCTTTATCTATGCAGTAGATGGGAGGCTTGAAACTAAGGTGCAGCGTTTGTGCTCAGGGTGCAGGGTATTTCACCTGGGGCATGCGCTTTTGGAAGGGCAGCGCCGGTTCACGAATAAGGCCGATGGCGTTTATTTCCATCTGCTGGACGGGCACTTGTTCGCGAGTGTTTTGCAGAATGAGACACTGGCTTTTTTCAACGCTTACCCTTACCGGAGTGCGAAGGATTTCGTTTACTATGCTATGCTGGTTTTCGAGCAGGCTGCCCTGAGTCCTGAATCTACGCCGGTATACCTCAGCGGTCAATTGGTAGAAGCTTCGGAAATCTACCGCCTGCTTTCCCGTTACCTGCCTGTAATGGAGTTCATGGACAGCCGGGCGATCTTCCGGTTTGATCTTGAAAACGATCAGGAAGTTGCTTACCAATACTTTGATTTGCTCAGCCTGAGCTTGCTTTAACCATATACTTATGCGGATTATAGGAGGAGCCTTCAAAGGACGGCGTTTTAACCCACCTGCAAAAAACTGGCCGACCCGGCCTACAACAGACTTCGCCAAGGAGGGCCTGTTTAACGTTTTGTACAATACCCTTGATTTCGAATCCCTCAAAGTCCTTGACCTCTTCGGCGGTACCGGCAACCACAGCTACGAGTTCATCTCCCGTGGCTGCCGTGATGTGACGTACGTAGATAAGTTTCCCGGCTGTGTCAAATTCGTTAAAAAGACTGCACAGGAGATGGGCATTGAGGACCAAATCCGGATCGTGCATAGTGACGTGTTTAAATTCATGCCATTGGACGGGCAGCAGTATGACTATATCTTTGCCGGGCCGCCTTATGGCTTACCGGTCATTGACAGTATTCCTGACCTGGTCTTTGAGCACGGCTTACTGGCACCCGATGGCCTCTTTGTAATGGAGCATAACCCCAACCATAGTTATCAGGATCACCCCAACTACGAGCAGGAGCGGCATTACGGGAAAACGATTTTTAGTTTCTTTGGTCATGCTGCGGATAAAGAGGCCTGATCTTCCTTTTTAGCTCAATGGGAACTACCCACCGGGCTGAAGTGTTGTCCAATCGACGCGGTTCATAAAATCAAAGGAATCTTACTTGCATGCGGCTATGAAATTGTTTTACCTACTACTGTTACTGGCCTTTCCGGCGCTTACCCAAGCTCAATTTGACTTTGCCGGCACCTGGACCGGTACGCTCACTCAAAATACCGGAGGGTATGCCCCGGAGTATGAATTTACGCTCTACTTGCAGCAGGAAGGGAAAAAGATTACCGGTCGGTCCTACGTCAAATACGGAGATATCTTTGCGGAAATGAAGCTGGAAGGGCAGTTGGTTGGCGATAAAGCCATTCACTGGGAGGAGAGTAAGATCATCGACCACTGGAAGCACGAAAACATGGAGTGGTGCTATAAGGAAGCGACGCTGTTCATCGTGGCTCAGGGCAAGGAGGACAAGCTGGAAGGCCCCTGGAGTGGTAATACCGGGGAGTCAGAATGCATCCCCGGCAAAATCATGCTCAGGCGCACTTCCCCCCGTGCGTAAACCTGTTATACAATTGGGCAGCACAAAGCTGCACGAAACTCCTCAAAAATTGATACTTTTGCCGCTTTGCCGCAATACCCTGTTGAATGAATATTACAGATACAATTCAAGCTGGCGTGGTACAGGCTGTTAAGAGCCTGTACGATGCTGACGTTACTGCCGATTCCGTGAATTTGTCCCCCACGCGCAAGGAGTTTGAGGGTGACTACACGGTCGTTGTCTTCCCTTACACCAAGCTGGCACGTAAAAAGCCGGAGCAAATTGGGGAAGAACTGGGGCAGTACCTCAAAGATCAGGTGGCTGAGGTCGCTGACTTCAACGTCATCAAAGGTTTCCTGAATTTAGAGGTCAGCGATAGCTTCTGGACTGCGTTTCTGGATGATATCTACGCGAAGGAGGACTTTGGCCGGCAGCCCGGCAACGGGCAAAAGGTGATGGTCGAGTTCTCTTCTCCCAATACCAACAAGCCCCTGCACCTGGGCCACATCCGGAATATTTTGCTGGGCTGGTCGACTTCCCAAATCCTTGACGCGGCAGGTTACGAAGTCGTGAAGGTGCAAGTCGTCAATGACCGGGGCATTGCCATTTGCAAAAGCATGCTGGCCTGGCAGCGGTTTGGCGGAGGTGCCACACCGGCCTCCACCGGGCAGAAGAGCGACCACTTCGTCGGGCATTACTATGTGAAGTTTGAGCAGGCATTCAAGGAAGAATACCAAGCCTGGCAGGCTTCCGAAGCGGGCCAACAGGCCTTTGCTTCCTGGAAAGCCGATGAAAAAGCGGTGAAAAAAGCCGAAAAAGCGCTGGAAGAGAAAGCCCGGAAAGCTAAAGCCAAAGCAGAACGGGAAGGCAAGGCGTTTGACGCTTCGGAGTACACGCTGGAAAAGCATTTCTTCGGGGCCATTTACAAGAACACCTACTTCAACGAGCACAGCGAGCTCGGGCAGGCCGCCAAAGCCATGTTGCTGAAGTGGGAAGCCGGCGACGAGGAAGTCATCGGGCTCTGGAAGCAGATGAACGGCTGGGTATACGAAGGTTTTGATGAGACCTACGAGCGGCTCGGTGTGGAGTTTGATAAATTGTACTACGAGTCCGATACCTATCTGCTGGGTAAAGATACGATCAAGGCAGGGCTTCAGGAGGGCGTTTTCTATGAAAAGGAAGACGGCTCTGTATGGATTGACCTGACGGATGCCAAGCTTGATCATAAGCTGGTGCTGCGGAGTGATGGCACATCTGTTTACATTACGCAGGATATTGGCACGGCACAGGAGCGGTACAAAGACTTTGGCGTGGACAAAATGGTCTATGTGGTGGCCGATGAGCAGGATTACCATTTTCAGGTCCTGTTCGAAACCCTGAAGCGGCTGGGCGAACCCTATGCTGAAGGGCTTTACCACCTGAGCTATGGCATGGTCGACCTGCCTTCCGGTAAAATGAAAAGCCGGGAAGGGACCGTGGTGGACGCGGATGACCTTATGGCCGAAGTAATCGCCGAGGCCCGGCAGAATACGGAAGAGCGGGATACCCTTAATGACCTGAATAAAGAGGAGCGGGAAGCCATCATCCGGCAGATCGGGCTGGCGGCGCTGAAGTTCTTCATCATCAAGGTGCAGCCGCAGAAGCGGATGGTCTTTGACCCCAAGGAATCGGTGGATATGCAGGGGCAGACCGGGCCCTATGTGCAAAACGCCTATGTGCGGATCCAATCGGTCCTGCGGAAGGGAGGCGAGCAGGATTTGCAGGCTGCTGCCGAATACACCAAACTGGAAACCATTGAAAAGGCACTCGCTGGTCAGTTGTATGCTTTCCCGGGAGTGATTCAGGAAGCCGCAGCCAATTACGATCCTTCAGGGGTGGCCAATTACTGTTATGACCTGGCCAAGCAGTACCACCGGTTTTACCATGACTTTAGCATCCTGAATGCGGAGTCAGATGCCGCTAAAGCCTTCCGGCTAAAACTGTCACAGGCGGTAGCGCATACGCTGAAGACCGGAATGCAACTTCTGGGCATTGAGATGCCGGCCCGGATGTAATTTCCGATTTCAAAAAAGACTATTAGAATCCAAAGATATGAGCAACGAAACCAAAGAATCGCTAAACTTCATTGAGCAAATCATTGAAGAAGATATCAAAAATGGCAAACACGGCGGGCGGGTACATACCCGTTTCCCACCGGAGCCCAATGGCTATCTGCACATTGGGCACGCCAAGGCTATAACGGTCAATTTCGAAATTGCTCAACGCTACGGTGGCAAAACCAACCTCCGCTTTGACGATACGAATCCCACTACCGAAGAAACGGAGTATGTGGAAAGCATCAAGCGCGATGTCAAATGGCTGGGCTTTGACTGGGAAGGGGAGGCTTTGTTCACCTCAGATTATTTCCCGCAATTGTATCAGTTTGCGGTGGACCTCATCCAAAAAGGACTGGCGTATGTGGACGACTCCTCTGCCGAGGAAATTGCGGAGCAGAAGGGCGATATTGGCGTACCCGGTAAGGAAAGCCCATACCGGAACCGCAGCGTGGAAGAAAACCTGGAGCTCTTTGAAGGCATGAAAGACGGGAAGTTCCCGGACGGTTCCAAGGTGCTGCGCGCTAAAATCGACATGGGGCACGACAACCTGTTGCTTCGCGATCCGGTGCTCTACCGTATTAAGCGGGAAGACCACCACCGCACGGGCAGTGATTGGAACATTTATCCTATGTACGACTTTGCCCACGGGCAGTCGGATTCCATAGAGGGCATTACCCATAGCTTGTGTTCGCTGGAGTTTTTCCACCACCGGCCCCTGTACAACTGGCTGATTGAAAAGCTGGAAATTTTCCCCAGCCGGCAGATCGAGTTTGCGCGCATGAACGTGGCCTACATGATCACGAGTAAGCGAAAACTCCTCCGCCTGGTTAAAGAAGATCATGTGCACGGTTGGGATGACCCCCGTATGCCAACGCTGTCCGGTATGCGCCGCCGGGGCTATCCACCCATGGCGATCCGGACCTTCTGCAACAAAGCTGGTACGACCAAGCGGGAAAACCTCATTGACCTCAACCTGCTGGAGTTCTGTGTGCGCGATGAACTGAATAAGACAGCTCCGCGAATTATGGCCGTCCTTGATCCGCTCAAAGTGGTGATTACCAACTATTCGGAAGGGCAGGTGGAACAAATGGAAGTGGAGAACAACCCGGAGGATGAGTCGATGGGCACCCGAGAGATGCCATTCTCCAAAGAGATTTTCATTGAGCGCAAAGACTTTATGGAAGACCCGCCGAAGAAGTTCTTCCGTATGGGCCCCGGCCGAAATGTTCGCCTCAAAGGGGCTTATATTCTGCACTGTGAGGACTATGTAAAGGATGAGGCTACAGGCGAAATCAAGGAAGTACATTGTACGTACTACCCCAACAGCCGCTCCGGTGAGGATACTTCCGGCATCAAGGCAAAGGGTACACTGCACTGGGTTTCCATCGCGCACGCCCGAAAGGCAGAAGTACGGCTCTATGACCGTCTATTTACCGATCCTACGCCGGACCGTCACGAGGACAAGGACTTCCTGGAGTTTCTCAACCCGGAATCACTGAAGGTACTGGAAGAGGCTTATGTGGAGCCGAATGTTGGGCGGATGGAAGCCGGGCAGCAGTTCCAGTTCTTACGGATGGGCTATTACTGCGTTGATCCCGACTCCACGGCTGACCATTGGGTATTCAACCGGACGGTGACGCTGCGGGACACCTGGGCGAAGCTACAGAACAAAGGTTAGCCTGGCTGAAAAGCGAAAGGCATTAAAACCCCGGGGATCATTGATTTTCTCCGGGGTTTTCTTTTGGTGGGTGGCGGTCTTCTTTCTTTTCCATCAGGCGCAGAACCTCCTTGAACTCTTCGATGTCCTGCTCTTTTCGGTCTTCAAACATGCGGGCCATGTTTCTGCCGCTCATGAACTCGCCGCTGCGGTGGATGCCCCGGAGAAAAGAATCGTAGCCTTTGCCGTGGTGGTAATAGCCGAGGGGCGCGATCACGTAACTGGCCACGAATGACCCGCAGGACTGGCACTGCACAAAAACCTTATCTGACTCGCCGATTTTCCGGACCAGGATATTCCTCATATCCGTGGAATCACAGAACTGGCAATGCTGAGCGTGAAGTTCCATAGGTTAGGGTTTAAAAGAATAGGGGAATATAGAAAATACTTGCGATCGCAGTACCGATCAAAGCCAATAAAGTTAGTATTAAGCCTGCAATTAGCATATCCTTCGCCTGCAAGAGCCCGGAACCGAAGGCAATCGCATTGGGCGGAGTACTCACTGGCAGCGCCATAGAGGTAGAGCACATGATGGCGATAGCGATGGAGAACAGCAGTTCATTGCCAGGCAGGGAAACGGCAACCGGGATCAAGAGGTTGGCGGTAGCCGTATTGCTCATCACCGTGGTCATCACAGCTGCCATCAGGAGCAAAATGGCAAAGACGAACATAAAGCCCTGATCCATAGGTATGGCATGAGCGATAGTGTCGGTCAGCCCGCTTTCGTCCAGTACCACGCCCAGGCAGAGGCCGCCACCGAGCATGAAGAGGATGTCCCAGGAAATATTCCGGAAATCAGCTGTGTTGAGCAAGCCAATGCCGAAACTGATGACGATGCACAGGAGCCCCACAAATCCGGTACTAAGCCCTGTCATGCCACCGGTAAGCCATCCCAGAATGGTAAGGACGAAGATGACCATAACTATCTTTTGCCTTACGGTAAAGTTATCTGCTGAAGCCGGGTCTTCATCTATGGTGATTTCAATTGTACCGGGAGGATAAAGCCGCAGCAGCAATTGCCAAAGCGCCGCAAGCAGCAGTAGTAGCAAGGGGATGCTGATAACCATCCAAAGGGCGAAAGATATTTCTATGCCGGCCCGGTTGAGGTATTCCATAGCGATGGCATTAGGTGGCGTACCAATAGGCGTACCCAGTCCGCCGATATTGCAGGCAAAGGGGATAGCCAGCGCAATAGCCTTAGAGAAGGTAGACCCAGCCGGGATTTGGAGAATTAGCGGGCCCACAATAGCAAACATCATTGCGGCCGTAGCCGTATTGCTCATCCACATAGACAAAAGGGCGGAAATAGCAATCAGGCCGAGGAGGACCCGTTCGGGCGCGCTGCCGGTCTTTTGAATCATCCAGTTGGCGATGCGCCTGGCCAGCCCGAACTTATTAAGCAGGGCAGAAAGCACGAAGCCGCCCATGAACAGCAGGGTGATGTCTCCAAAGAAAGCCTGAAGGAAATCATCCTTTTGTGCATCCCTGCCCAGTCCATTGAGCACAGGGAGCAGCCAAAGCACACTCATAGCGAGTACGCCCAGGCTGGTAATGTAGAGGGGGACCGTTTCCGTAATCCATAAAAGTGCGGTGATCAAAAGAATGGTCAGCGCCACAGATTCGCCTGGCCCAAGCCCTAAAACAGCCCGATACAGGCCGAATGAATGGGCCAATAAAAAGGCAATTGCAATGCTTAGTGCAGGCAAGTGAGGCCGGAGTCGTTGGAAAATCAGTTCCATCTCTATAGAATTAAGCGCCAATAATAGGTGATCTCACCGGAATGCCAAAGTTTACCCTGGCTGATATTTATCACTTTGAAAATGAGTGTGTTCTGTATTGTTTTTCCCTAAGGGGGATTTACCAACTATTGACGGGTGAATTGCCAATTTTATCGAAAAAAAACGAAGAGAAATGCAAGCCTGAGAAAATTTACTATATTTATCCCGCGACAAAAAACAGGGCATTATCACAAATCTACACCCCGGTTCATGCCCTTAAGCTTTAAAGTACACAAGAAAAATAGCGATTCATAAGGCAGGATACTGTTGGCTTTTTCAGTTCAGCAGTACTAAAGGTACATATACTACAGACGTATGTGTAGCTCAATTATTATGTCAAAGTGGCTTATGCCGCAATGCTTTGCATTCATTAGTTCATTAAACTCAAAATTGTATGAATTACGCTACAAAGTTCAGCATGCTGCTGGCTTTGCTGTTCACTACTGCAACAGCAATGGCTCAGTTCAATGTGACTGGCAACGTAACCGATGGGAGTGGGGAACCTCTGATTGGGGTTTCTATCATTGTCAAAGGTTCCACAACGGGTACCGTTACTGATTTTAACGGTGATTTCAACCTAAATGTTAAAGGGGAGCGTGCAGTCCTGCTGTTCTCCTACACCGGCTTTGCCTCCCAGGAAATAGAGGCCACTCCGGACAACAACCGTCTGAGTGTTACCCTGGAAGAAGACATTGCCGACCTTGAAGAGGTAGTGGTGACGGGCCTGGCCTCAGGCGTGAAACGCTCTAACCTGGCCAACAACGTATCCACCATTTCGAGCCAGGAACTTACCGAGGTGACCACTCAGCAGACGATTGATGGCGCCTTGTACGGTAAAATGACCGGCGTAAACATCATTTCCAGCTCTGGTGCGCCCGGTGGTGGTATTGCCATGCGCCTGCGGGGTATTTCCTCCCTGACGGGCAACAACCAGCCGCTGTTTATTATTGATGGGGTCTACATCAGCAATGCGGAAATCCCGAGTGGTTTGCGTTTTGCTTCCGGTGCGAACTCCGGCTCTGAGGAGAATGCTTCCAACCGTCTGGCTGACCTGAACCCTGAAGATATTGAAAGCATCGAGGTCCTGAAAGGCGCTTCTGCCGCTGCCATCTATGGTACCCGCGCCAACGCCGGTGTGGTCATCATCACGACCAAGCAGGGGCAGGCGGGTAAAACCAAAGTACGCTTCGAGCAGGACTTTGGTGTGAACACCATTCAGCGTTTCGTAGGCCGTCGTCAATACACGGCAGATGAGGTGGAAGAAGCCTTTGGTCCGGATGAGCGGGCTCGTTTCGAGCGAGCCGTAGCAGATGGTGAAGTGTTTGACTACGAGCAGGAGATTTATGGCAATGACGGTTTCATAACAGATTCCCGTTTGTCCATCTCCGGTGGTAATGAGAAAACGACCTTCTACTTCAACACCAGCTACCGGGATGAGGAAGGTATTATTGAAAATACTGGCTTTGAGCGCTTCTCCATGCGTTTGAATGTGGACCACCGCATTTCTGATAAGATCAAAATGGGCGTTAATGCCAACTACATCAACTCTTTTGCGAGCCGGAGCTTTACCGGTAACGAAAACGAGGGTGGCCTTAGCTACGGTTACAACCTGGCATTTACACGCGACTGGGTGAACCTGTTCCCGGATGCGCTGGGCAACTACCCGACGAACCCTAATGCGGCAGGTAACCCTATTTTTGTTCGCGATAATACCTGGAACGAAGAGCGTAATAACCGCTTCATTTCCGGTGCCAATATGGAGATCAATCTTTATCAGACCGACCGTACGATCTTTAAGCTGACGGGTAATGTAGGTATCGACTTCCTACAGAACGAGACGTCCGTTTATGTGCCGGAAACCCATCAGGCTCAGGCGGGTGGCAATAACGGCTTTATTGGCGAGGGCCGCAATGGTTTGCTGAACTACAACTATCAGGCATTTGCCGTGCTGGATCACTACACCGAAAGCAATATCAATTTTAACACACAGGTAGGGGTGACTTACCTCAATTTCGACCGTGATCTGGTTCTCAACCGGGCCACACAGCTGATTCCGGGACAGACGAACCTGCAGAACTCTGGTGCACAGCAAATCAGCCAGGCTTTGGCTACAGAAGAAGACTTTGGTTTTGTTGCTCAGGAGCAAGTCAACTGGGACGACAAAATCATTGGTACTGTAGGTATCCGCTTTGACAAGTCGAGCCTGAATGGTGACCCCAATCAGTTTTTTGCCTTCCCACGGGCATCGCTGGCGGTCAACGTAGCTAACTTTGACTTCTGGAGCATCAATAGCATGAACCAGTTTAAGCTGCGCGTGGCTTACGGTGAGACAGGAAGCAGTGCCTCCTTTAGGTCGCTGTTTACGACGCTGGCTTCCACCAATATTGGCGGACAGGTTGGTATCCGCGCAGGTGGCAGTCTTGGTGATCCAACTCTGGAGCCGGAAACGTCTCAGGAACTGGAATTCGGTGCTGACTTTGGTATCCTGAACAACAAGCTGAACCTCGGCGTAACTTACTACATTCGCGATGTGGAGAACCTGCTTTATGAGTTTGACATCCCATCATCAAGCGGCTGGGCAGATGAAACCCGTAGCGATTTCGACCTTCGTAATCAGGGGCTTGAGCTACAGCTGGGCTTTACTCCGGTCAACCGTGATAAGTTCCAGTGGAATTCTACTGTCAACTACTGGTACAACCGTTCGGAAGTGACCCGCCTGGGCGTGCCGCCATTTGTTCCGACCGGTGTTGCTTTTGGTCTGGGGCTGGGCACCTTCTTTATTGAGGAAGGAGAGCCTATCACACAGCTGAAAGGAAGTGGTGCAGAAGGGCCTGAAACGATCGGTGATGTGGAGCCTGACTTCCAGTTGGGCTGGTTCAACCAGATTAAGATTGGCAAAAACATCGATTTTACCTTCCTGACCCACTGGAAAGAGGGCGGCGATGTACTGAACCTGTCCCGCCTGCTGACGAACCTCGGTGGTACCACCCCTGAGGAATACGATGATCTGGTCGGTTTTGTGGAGGATGCTTCTTACTTCCGTCTGCGTGAGGTTGGTTTGTACTACACACTGCCTAAGTTCAGCAATACCCTCAGCCGTCTGCGTGTTGGTGTCTCAGGCCGTAACCTGCTTACGCTAACTGACTACAGTAGCTACGACCCTGAAGTGTCCACCAAAGGAACGACGGGCCTGTCTACAGGCATTGAGGTAACGCCTTTCCCAAGTACGCGTCAGGCCTATTTCCACATTACTGCTGAATTTTAATGAGGTCATACCGACCAATTGTTGAACTAAAAAGGAAACATTCCTATGAAAAATATAAATCTGATCATAAGCACATTATGCCTGCTGGTCCTTGGTGCCTGTACCATCGACGAGCAGTTTGATCCCAACGCGCCTAGTGTGAGCGCTATTCTTTCCGAGGCAGAGCCTAATGAGCTGGACCTCTTGGTCTACGGGGCAGAAGCCCGGATGCGTACGGCCTGGGACACGTATATTACCTCCACGGGGTCAGTCGCCCGGGAGCTATATCTGTTTGATGCAGACCCTCGTAATACAGAGGACCTGCTGGGCAAAGAAGGGCGCAGCCTGGATAATAACACCTTTTACCTTACTGCGCCATGGGGGACCCGCTATCAGGTAGTGAAAAACGTAAACCTGCTGCTGGAAGCGCTCCCCAATGCTCAGGGGGCTTCTGAAGCAGAGCTTGCCGGCTACCGTGGCTATGCAAGAACCGTTAAAGCACTGATGTTCCTGCAGGAGCTCATGCGCCTCAACGATAACGGCATTCGTGTGGATGTCGCTGATCCGGAAAACCTGGGGCCATTTGTCAGCAAAGCAGATGCTTTCACTGAAATTTTCAGCCTTCTGGACGATGCTTATGATGATCTTCAGGGTGCCGAATTCCATTTTACACTCTCGGCAGGCTATGCCGGTGGCTTTGACACACCGGAAGGTTATGCTGAGTTCAACCGTGCCATAGCAGCCCGTGCGGCTACTTACGCTGAGCAGTACGGTCAGGCGCTCAGCTATCTGGAAGATTCCTTCCTGGACCTGGATGGCGATATTGCCGTTGGGCCGGAAATGATCTTCAGCACCGCTTCCGGTGATGTACTGAATCCGGTATTCAAAATTCCAGGGCAGAGCGGCGACCAAATTATTGTCCACGACTCCTACATCGAAGATATCCGGGAAGGCGATATGCGGATGTCCAAGTTCCGCCCACGGGTTGATGCTACTTCTCAGGACGGGCTAAACGGTACGCACGAAACGGCTTTGTACGAGTCTGCACTTTCCCCAATCGATATTATTCGCAACGAGGAGCTGATCCTGATTTATGCAGAGGCCAGTATTCAGGAGGGCAACCTTGATGATGCAGTGACGGCACTGAACGTGATCCGCAATGCACATGGATTGGGTGATTATGACGGCGATGTTAACCGCGATGCACTGATCGAAGAGATGTTGTACAACCGCCGCTACTCTTTCTGGGCGGAAGGGCACCGTATGTTCGACCTGCGCCGCTATGGTTTGCTGAATGCGGATAACCTGCCGATTGACCGGCCTGGTGATCAGGTATTCCAGCAGTTCCCGATTCCGCTCAATGAGAATCAGTAATTGACAAGCAGGCGTCTTAAGCGCTAATTGCAGTATGCCCCGGGAGCGAAACAACCGCTTTCGGGGCATTTGTATTTTTATACGTTGCCTGCGCTGAAACTGACCGTTCCGTAAAGCTTCCTTTCAAGCGGGCTGCACTTATGGCAGATTGTTCTATCTTTGCCTGTACTACAGCAACAAATCAAATCTCCAATCTTTATTACCCCGGTCAGCCTTAAATCAATTTCCAGGTATTGGAAACGGGCGGTCTGATCTATGGGACCGGACTCCTTGTGCTTTTTTTCCGAAAAAATGAATCGCTATGAATATTCGCTTAGCAGGTTTTGGTCTCTTTTTGCTGCTGTTTGGAAGGATAGGTTTTGCTCAGGATTGTGATAATTTCACCATCACGGTATCAGCGGACACCACACTGTGTACGCCTGGCGAGCCAGTGCCGGTTGCTGCTTCTTTTTCTACTACTCCATTTAATGTTCAGTGGTCACCCGGTGCCGGGCTGGCTGACCCCTCGGCTGCTGTAACAACTGCAACGCCGGCAACGACCCAAACCTATACCATCACCGCACAGGCCATAGGTGAGAATCTCATTTTCAATGGCGACTTTGCGCTGGGCAATGTAGGGTTCACTACCGATTACGGGCAGGGTAGCGGTGGGCCAAACGGGCCCCTGCATAACGAAGGCGAATACCTGATTAGTAATAACCCGATGTCTACCCACGAAGACTTTGCGCCCTGCGGTGACCACACCACCGGCAACGGCAATATGATGGTGGTGAACAGCTCTGATCAGCAAAACGATGTCTGGTGTCAGGTGGTGAGCGTAACGCCCGGCACGGACTATGCCTTTTCGGCCTGGGTCGCTTCGGTGACTACCGAAAACCCTGCGAACCTGCAGTTCTCCTTCGATGGGGTTTTGTTGGGCAATACCGCAGCAGCCACCCCGGTTACCTGCGAGTGGGTGCCCTTTTACGCCACCTGGAATTCGGGGGGCGCCACTGATGTGGAAATTTGTATCACCAATGTCAACAGTGAGTCTACAGGCAACGACTTTGCACTCGATGACATCAGCTTCGGGCCGGTTTGTGAAGCCACTGCGGAGATGACCGTTACGGTGGGAGAAACGCCGGCCCCGGTACCCTCTGTAGATTGTGAAGCAACCACGAACAGCATACTCTTGTCCTGGTCGCCTACGATGGGGGCAAGCACTTACCAAATGGATGTGCTCGACGGGCCGGTAGGGACCTTCACTTCCGATACGACTTACCTGATCGAAGGGCTGACCGGGAATCAGCCGGTCAATTATGAGCTGTTTGCGGTGTCAGCAGCTGGTTGTGTTAGCGACGTGTTTTCTGGTTCGTGTATAACGCTGGAATGCCCGGATTACCTGTTGGAGCTCGAAGGGGCAACCGAAATTTGCGAAGGGTCGCCTCTGGAACTGGCCCTGTTGATTGAGACAGAAAGTCCGGGCCCTTTTACAGTGGAGTACACTTATAATGGGCTCGCGAATACCCTTCCGGGGCTGCAAGCCGGGATGAACACCTTGTCTGTGCCGGTTCCCGGCAGCGGGAGCATCGCCATTTCCAGCTTTTCTGACAGTAGCGCCCCGGCCTGCACTTACGATGGCTCCTTTCCGGCTCTGGATTTTACTGTCGTGCCATTTCCAGCCGCTGGGGTGGGGAAGGACCTGGACTTTTGTGCGGCACTGGACAGCTTGTTAGACCTGAACGCCATTTTGGCGGGAGCTGACGCAGGCGGGACATGGGCGGTTACCGGAGGGGATGTGCCCGTTGGTGCCCTTAATGCATCCACCGGACAATTAAACCTGGCGCAGCTGGCCACACCGGGAGCGGTTCAAATTGCCTACCTGCAGAACAATGGGGTTTGCCAGCCGGATTCTGCCTTTTTCAATCTGGATATTCTTCCAATTCCTGTAGTGGAAACCGGTGGGCCGTACAGCCTCGACTGCGATAGGGAGGAGGTCGTTATTGGCAGTCCCGCTATGACTGGGTTTGCTTATGCATGGACCCCCCTGAACGGGGGCGTACTTTCTGATATCGGCATCGCTAACCCCATTGCCTCGGAAGCGGGCGATTACGTGCTGGAAGTTACGAATACGAGCACCGGATGTGCCAATGCCGACACTATAACTGTAGCCGACAACCGCGCTACCCCTGAATTGGTCGTCAGTGTCACTAATCCGGGCTGCACGCCAGATGGTACAGGAAGTCTAAGCGTGGATAGTGTTATTGGTGGGCAAGCGCCCTATTTGTTTGGCTTAAATGACCAACCGTTGCAGCAGTCTCCGTCGTTTGCGGGGCTGGAAGCGGGAAGCTACAGCCTCCGTGTTCAGGATGGCGGTGGCTGTGAAGGCGTTACGCTATTTGACTTAGAATCTGAGGCTCCGGCAGGTTTCCGGCTGTTCTCACCCGGGCAGGGCGCTGAGCCCATCATTATCCCGGGCGATTCTATAGACTTGGTAGCGCAACCGCTGGATGCAGGTACGGAGCTGCCCGATAGTTTGGTTTGGAATCCGGCAGTATGCCAGGGTTGTGCAACGGTGCGGGTGAGCCCGGACCGCACCACCACCTACACCGTTACCGGCCTAACAAGTGATGGCTGCACGGTTACCGCAAGCATCACGGTGGAAGTGAATAATGAGGAGCGGATTTACGTGCCTACTGCGTTTTCCCCCAATAACGATGGCATTAATGATGTGCTCCGGCCCTACGCCGGCCCTGAATTTGTCCGGGGTGTCAGCTTCCGCGTTTTCAACCGCTGGGGCAGCCTGGTTTACGAAGCAAGCGATTTCCAGCTTTCTGCCAGTCAGTTGGGGTGGGAAGGCTTGTATAAAGGGGAAACAGCTCCGGCAGGTGTCTACGGGTATCATTTGGTGCTGGAACGAGGCAATGGCATCACCGTTGAGCGGTCAGGCGAAGTGAATTTGATCCGGTAGCCCGTTAGCTAACTCCCCTTTTTGAGGGTGAACCCAAAAGTAGAGCCCAGGCCCGGCGTACTCCGCACGTTGATGGTCTGCTTGTGCGCCTCAATGATGTGCTTTACAATGGACAAGCCCAGGCCCGAACCGCCACGCTCCCGGGAACGGCTTTTGTCCACCCGGTAGAAGCGGTCGAAAACGTGGTTGAGGTGCTTTTTGGGGATGCCCAGCCCATTATCCGCGACTTCGATGAGGATGTTGCCGTCCATATCGTAGAAGCCGATGCGGGTACGGCCATTTTCCTCACCGTACTTGATGGAATTGCTTACCAGGTTGGTAAGTACCTGACGGATGCTCTCCCGGTCAGCCTGTACCTTAAAGCTTTGGGAAGCCCCGTCCTTAAATTCCAGGGTGATGTTCCGCTGTTTGGCTTTGAATTCCAGGTCTTCAAAGACTTCTGCCGCCAGGGCGTAGATGTCGAAGCTTTGAATTTCCAGCATGAGTTCGCCTGATTCGAGGCGGGAGATGGCTTCCAGGTCTTCTACGATAATATGCAGGCGCTCCAGGTTTTTGGCGGCTTTTTTGAGAAAGGTGGTGTTAACGTTCGGGTCTTCCAGTGCGCCATCGAGGAGGGTATGCAGATAGCCCTGAATATTGAAAATAGGCGTTTTGAGTTCGTGGGAGATGTCGCCAACAAAGTTGCGGCGGTACTCCGCCCAGGCTTTGTACTTGTCCAGTTCTTCCTGTTGTTGTTCGGCCCACTCTGCGACTTGTTTCTCTACCTCATCAATGATATTTTCGCGTACATCGATGTTTTTATTTTTTTCCTGCGGGGAGACTTTGTGCTTGTGGATGGTTTTGTAAATGAGTTTAATCTTGCGGTAGATGTACTTGCGCAGGTAAAAGATGGTAATCAGGTAAGCAGAAGCGAACAGGGCAATGCCAAGCAGCGCCAGGGTAAACATCCAGGTGAGCTCAAAGCGGGCACGCAACACCTCAAGCACTCCCCAGACCAATAAGGAGGAGGCGGTGATGTAAAGCGCCACAATTTGTGCGATCTGCTGTGGGGTGGGGTTTTTTAGCATTCGTTTGTCTTATGTTTGATGGGATTACGATATAGCTGTACCGGGGTTAAAATTCAAACTTATAGCCAATCCCCTTAATGGTTTTGATGTAGTGGTCTCCGATTTTTTCCCGGAGTTTCCGGATGTGCACATCAATTGTACGGTTACCGACGATGACGTCTGTACCCCACACCTTATTGAAGATTTCCTCTCTGGAAAAGACTTTTCCGGGTTTGGATACAAGCAGGAAGAGCAGCTCGAATTCCTTTTTAGCCAGTTCGATAACTTCTTCTCCTTTGGTGACCGTGACCCGGTCCCGGTCGATGATGAGATCGCCGATAGACAGGGTGTTCGGTTCCTCCTGTTCTTCCTCCCAGCGTTCGGATCGCCGGAGCAGTGCTTTGATCCGGCTGAGAAATACCCTGGGACGGATGGGTTTGGTGATGTAGTCGTCGCCACCCACATCAAGGGCTGCAATTTGGGAGTAATCCTCCTCCCTTGCAGTCAGGAAGGTGACCAGGGTATTTTCAAATCCTGGTTTACTACGCAATTGCCGGCAGACTTCCACGCCGTCCATTTTTGGCATCATGATATCCAGGATGATCAGGCGGGGTTTGACTTGTTCGGCAGTCTTGATCCCATCTTCTCCATTGGATGCGGTAAAGACTTCAAATCCTTCCTTAACCAGATTATACCGGATAAAATCAAGTATATCTGGTTCATCATCTACGATGAGAATTTTGACAGGGTCCATCTGTGTGAGGATTGGTTGAAAAAGGGGCTATAACAATAGCCTAAGTCGCATGCCGTCAAAGTTAACGGCTTCACGAGGCGGATTCAGCGAAAGGGGCATTAAGTATATGTTAAGAAATGCCGGTCAATCCCGCTCCTCCGGGTCTTTGGACCGGGCGTTGAGCTTTTCCACGCGCTCCATTACCTTATCATAGAGGGCCTTCATTTCTTCTGGTTTTTTCCGCAGGGCCTCCAGGGTTTGCTGCATTTCTACCGAGTCTAGACCATGTATGGTATAGATTTGCTGGTAATACGCCTGAGACATGCTGTCCTTGGTTTGCCCTCTCAGGGCTTGCAAGGCTGCTTCGGCAATATGCACATCTGCAAGCACATTGATCAATTGCTCTTCTGGAATACGGGGTTTTTCCTCCGGTGTTTCACAGCCGCAAAAAAATAAGTTAAGGCAGCAGGTAAGCAGGAGCATGGTGGCGTATCGCATCAGGAGAAATACTGTTTAGGGTAATGAAATTCGCTCAGGCGGCCGGTTTGGGCAGTAAATGCAGCCCAGTCGTCCACCTCCGCATCTACTCTAAACGTCCCGCAGGTTGGAATATTGGGAATAAAGGTTTCGGCAAAGGAATTGGCAAGGGTGGTCCAGGTAGGGTTGTGCCCGAAAAGGTACACCACTTTCCATACCGGATCAAACTTTTCGATCAGCCGCAAAATATCCTCCGGGAATGCTTCGTAAATGAGCGGCTCTTCCTGTATTTCCGTTTCGGGGTATTGCAGGGCGTTTGCGAAATATTTTGCCGTGGTGCGGGCACGCACCGCCGGGCTGCTGATGATACGGTCCGGTGCTAAGCCTTTGGCATGCAGTAGCTTGCCCATGAATGGTGCATCACGCAGCCCCCGCTTATTCAGCGGCCTCTGGAAGTCTCTTAAGCTGGCATCCTCCCAACTGGATTTGGCGTGCCTGACAAAGCAAATGGTCTTCATAGTTAAATGTGCGGATCAGAGGCAGCCCGTTTGCAGGCTCCTCAGGGTTATGCAGACGGGAAATATAAGGCTTTTTGCAAAAGAATAAATCGTTTACAGCTGCAATGTCGACTGGTAGATTTTGGAGGCGGTAGGAGTGGGGAATTTAGAGGCAGAATCTGAGGATTCGACTTTTTTCGGTTTATTTGCATAAAAAAACAGGCATGCATTTCAAGGATAAAGTAATTTGGATTACGGGGGCTTCTTCCGGGATAGGTGAGCATTTGGCTTATGCCTTTGCAGCGCACGGAGCGGACCTGGTGTTGTCGGCCCGTAACGAACAGGAATTGCAGCGTGTGCAGCAAAATTGCCCGCGTAGCAGCCGGGTATTGCTCCTGCCGATGGATGTCACACAATACGATAAAGTTTCAGGTATTACCGCCCGGGCGATCAACCACTTTGGTAAGATTGATGTGCTGGTCAATAACGCAGGGATTTCTCAGCGTTCCCTGGTAGCGGATACCGATTTATCTGTGGACCAGAAGATTATGGATGTCAACTTCATCGGTACGGTGGCGGTAACCAAGGCGGTGTTGCCATACATGTTGCGCCGCAAGCAGGGGCAAATTGTTGCCATAAGTAGTGTGATGGGGAAAATCGGTACACCGAGAAGGTCCGCTTATGCAGCGTCCAAGCACGCATTGCACGGGTTCTTTGACTGCCTCAGGGCTGAAGTCTATGAGAAAAACATTGGGGTGACCCTGATCTGCCCGGGCTACGTGCATACCAATGTCAGCATCAATGCGCTGACCGGTGATGGTTCTCCCAATAACAAGATGGCACAAACGACTAAGCAGGGGCTGGAGCCCAATGATTTTGCCCGCAAAGCCCTACGGGCGATTTACAAAAAGAAAGAAGAAGCTTATATCGGTGGCAAAGAAATTATGGGTATTTACCTGAAGCGTTTTCTGCCCGGTGTGCTGTCCCGTGTGGTACGGGGCATGGATGTAAACTAGTGGTCTGTCAAGGCTAAAACTAAGGGTTGCCTGCGGCGACTTTTGAGGCTACTCTTCGTTGGATAACCCCTTACGTAGCGCTGCTATGCGCGGGAAC
>PR_CR_10_Liq_3_inCRDRAFT_1000131_pt1 | contig 21140 bp, 18 predicted proteins | sample PRCRCaboRojoPR_2_FD_10240 | JGI IMG/M metagenome (IMG submission 10240)
ATGGTCAGCTCAGTGGAGGTCATATTGACAAAGTCGACAACTGGCTGATTGCCGTTCTCGATGTCAACAGTGTAAGATTGTACCAGGCTTGGGTCCATAACATCCCAATCTAATACAACTTCTCCATCACAGTTGTAGCTCACGACTACGTTCGATGGTGTTGGACAATCCTGTGCGAAAGCCTGTGGAAGGCCCAGGAATGTCAACAGCGCGAACGCAAATGCGCCTGCCAGCCGCGACGGAGAAACGAAAGTAAACTTCGTTTTTTCCATAAGATCACGATTTGTTTGAAAAAATTAAGTTAAAAAAGGTCGTTAAACAAAATATCAAGACTCTAACTCCAGCTATATAGGAGCAGAGGCTAATTTTTAGGTCGTTGGTAATCCTGAATCTTTTATCAGGATTGCTGGTATCGGGTAACTCTGGTTTTCTAACTCTATATAAACAACAATAAAGCAATCACTAATTTTGGTCATTAGGTGTTGCTCAGTGTCTTTGCAATAATCTCATAAAAGGGAAAAGGAAAGCTAAAGACTGGTCTTGATTAGTGCTAGTTCTAAAAGAAAGATTGGAATAGTTTTCGCTCACCATTTTACTTTCCGAAGTATTTGTAGCAATTAGGCTACGTGTTTTTTCTGAATAAAAGAAATTAATCAAAGGTTTTTTGATCTATAATCCTTGAGAACAAAAGTAGCAGCAAGATGACAAATACAAAAATTTATCTGTATTTTTTTTCTAAAAAAGATTATCTCTTTGTGCCAGTATCTTCGACCATGAATCTAAGATTTCTGACTTCTTTTAAGGAATCTCTCCTCATATATTGCTCCATTTCAAGGGTATACTGTCCTACCTGATTAAAATAAGTGCCCATTTGCAGGGGTACCTTTAAGGCACAATCTTGCCCGCTACACCTGCCGAGCCATTGCCCGCTTTTATCAGCCAGTTCCAGAGAAACGACTTCGCTAAGTTCATTCCCATCCGGGAAAACCGTCTGAATTCGGGTATAGAGGTTTTGGTTAGCGTAAGACTGAGTATGCCCTACTTCCAACCAAAGATTGTAGATTTTCGCAGTATCTTCTATCGTGAAGGAAAACGAAAACGGATCAGCATAAGCCCATCCGGATTCTGATATATCCTTTTTAACATCGAAGATCAAATTAGGCCCGCAGGAGGAAAACGATATCAAGCTTGTAGTTAGCAGAGCGATCAGCACCCCATCCCGAGGCCGTGAAAAGGCAAAGTGCATAGGCACAGCATTATTTTCTACTTGAAGTAATCTTTCATCTTCTCAAAAAAGCCTTTTTCAGACTTACCGGGCTGCGGGTTAAAGTTGGGCATCTGCCTGATTTTTTCGAGTACTTCCCGGTCCTCATCAGACAGTTTTTTCGGCGTCCATACATTCACATGAATCAGTTGATCGCCTTTTCCGTAGGATTGTACGCTTGGCAGCCCCTTTCCCTTTAAACGGAATATCTTGCCTGATTGTGTTCCTGCCGGCACTTTTATCTTCACCCGCCCATCTATGGTAGGCACCTCTACTGATGTGCCCAGTGCAGCATCCGCAAAATTGAGGTATAATTCATGTACCAGGTTCATGCCATCCCGTTGCAGGTGGTCATGCGGTTTTTCTTCTATATTGATCAGCAAGTCGCCGGCAGGACCGCCTTTGGCTCCAGCGTTCCCCTTACCCCGCAGCGATAACTGCATGCCTTCTTCCACACCGGCCGGGATTTCGATTTCCATCGTTTCTTCCCCCTGCATCCGGCCGTCTCCCCCACAGGAATTACATTTTGCGGTTACCTGCTGCCCTGAGCCATTGCAGGTAGGGCAGGTTACAGTAGTCTGCATCTGCCCAAGGAAGGTGTTTTTCACCTGACGGACGTAGCCTGCCCCACGACAAGTTGTACAGGTTTTAACACTACTGCTGTCCTTGGCTCCACTGCCACTACAGGAGGTACAGGTAACTTGTTTCTTGACCTTAATTTTTTTGGTCACCCCACTGGAGATTTCTTCCAGGGTCAACGCCACCTTTATGCGTAGATTGCTGCCTCTTTGTCCGGCGCTACGCCCCCTCCCCCGACCGGCGCCTCCTCCAAAGAAGGAATCGAACGGGCTGCCGCCATCGCCAAAGATATCACCGAACTGCTGGAAGATATCTTCCATAGTCATGCCGCCACCACTAAATCCACCACCGCCACCATTGCCGCTTACGCCGGCATGACCATAACGGTCATAGCGTGCACGCTTCTGGGCGTCACTTAGGACTTCGTAAGCCTCTGCAGCCTCTTTAAACTTTTCTTCCGCCTCTTTATCATCTGGATTACGGTCAGGGTGGTACTTCAATGCCAGTTTACGATAGGCTTTTTTGATCGCCCCTTCGTCTGCATCTTTATTAACCCCTAAAACCTCGTAATAATCTCGTTTTGCCATAATGTCTTGTTAGCCTGAAGCTATATTATTTTCCTACCACCACCTTTGCGTGACGGATGATCTTATCGTTGAGCCAATATCCTTTTTCAACGGTGTCGATGATTTTGCCTTTCTGCTCTTCTGAGGGCGCAGGCACCTCTGTTAATGCTTCGTGCAATTCCGGGTCAAAGTCCTCCCCGTTGGTATCCATAGGCTTGAGCCCTTTCTGCTCCAGGGTATTGTAAAGCTTTTTGTACACCAGCCCGATCCCTTCGGCAAACAAATCGCCTTTGTCATTTTCGTCCGCAGCCTTACGTGCCCTGTCAAAATCGTCCAAAACTGGCAGGAGAGCTGTCATTGTGTCTTTTGCAGCGTTCTTCATCATATCCATCTTTTCACGGATGGAGCGCCGCTTGAAGTTCTCAAACTCCGCCATCAGACGCAGGTGCTTGTCCTTTAATTCTTCCAATTGCTTGTCTTTTGCGCTGAGCTGATCTTCAGTGCTCAGTTCCTCATTCGTGCTCTGAGCAGTCTTTTCGTCAGCAGTTTCGTTGGTTTCCTGTGCTGCTGCCGCTTCCTGTGCCGCTGCGGCATCCTGGTCTTTTACGTCTTCCTGATGCTCTTTATGTTCACTCATGGTTTGAATTTTTGCGTTTGCAAAGGTATAACCTCCAGGCTAATGTCCGCAATTATTTTGCCAGCTCTGTTTCCACGACAATATGTCAGTTAGCTAGCCGGGCACTGAGGCGCTCCCGGACTTCGGCTACAGAGGGGTCTACGGCGATGATTTGCCCCTGCGGATTGAGCAGGTACTTGGTGGGCACTTGCTTCACGCCAAAGTCGTTGGCAATCTTCCCATCAAAAAACCTCAGGCTCGTAGCCGTATCCATAATATGGTAGGGCCAGTCGAGCCTGTCCTGTTCTATCGCTCTTTCCCAGCGGGCAGCGTTGTCTTCCACACCAATACTTACGATGCTAAAGCCTTCGGCATCTTTAAACGCCTTAGAGCCAAAAGCCTTATTCAGCTCCACCAGCTCAGGGTTTTCTTTACGGCAGGGGCCGCACCAACTGCCCCAGAAATCCAGGAGTACGTACTGCCCCCTTAAGTCCGACAGGTCGAAAGCCTGTCCATTTTTCAATTGAGCCTGAATTACCGGCACCTGCTCCCCGTTGATAAACCGGGGCTTCATATAAAAGTACCGCCCAATAATGAGCAGTACCACTGCGATAATAAGTACATTGAGCACTTTTCCGAAGGTTACTTTTGGCATTTTCCGGATGAGATTTTCATGACAAGATGATATACCTGAATAACATATGATAAAAAACAACCGTTTTCCGTACTTTGGCATTTCTTTGCTGAAAGCAGTGAGCGGATCATCTGTTTCTAACCAAAACCACAAGCTGAATAACCTATGAAGGTAATCGACCCTGCCTCAACCCCCACCAAAGACTTGCATCAATATCTGCTGGGTGCCATTGCGCCACGCCCTATTGCATTCGCCAGCACCGTAGATAAACAAGGCAATCATAATCTGGCTCCATACAGCTTTTTTAATTGCTTCAGTTCCAACCCGCCTATCGTTGTCTTCTCTTCCAACCGGCGGGTTTCAGACAACAGCACCAAAGATACATTGCACAACATCATGCAGACGCGGGAAGTTGTCATCAACGTTGTCAACTACAATATCGTGCGGCAAATGGCGCTGACGAGCATCGATTATCCCAGCGAGGTGAGTGAATTCAAAAAAGCAGGGCTGACCCCGGTACCCGCTGACCTTGTCAAGCCCATGCGCGTGGAGGAATCCCCGGCGCAGTTGGAATGTAAGGTCAAAGAGATTATCCCGCTTGGCGAATCAGGTGGTGCAGGACACCTTATTATATGTGAGGTGGTGAGAATGCATATTCACGAGCAGGTACTGGATGAAGATGGCAAGATCAACCCACACAAAATCGACCTTATGGGGCGCATGGGCCGCGCTTTCTATGTACGGGCGAGCGGAGAGGCGATCCACAAAATCTTCCAGCCCTTCAACGTGCCCGGCATAGGCTTCGATGCACTGCCAGTTGGCATTCGCAACAGTACGATCCTTACGGGAAATAACCTGGGCATGCTGGCTTCCCTGCCTGCCCCCCCTACGCCGGAGGCGATTGAGGCCATACGTAAAGAGCCTCCGGTACAGGAAGCCCTGTCGGCGGACCATCCCCGCCGGGCACTGCACCTGCTCGCCCAAAAAGAGCTGGCCAAAGAAGATAAAGCCAAAGCAGCCGCCCTGGCCTGGCTGGGGGAGCAGGTTTAAATTCCTGCCCCCGGCAACTGCCATTTACCAAATCATAGGCTGCGCATTTGTCGCCCAGTACATATAAACTTCCCAACTGCGTCCTTTTTCCCCACCATAATTTGCCTAAATTAGCTGCTCAAACCCGAAAACCTCCTGACGAAAGATCGCTTATTTTCTATTCAACCATAATATTAGTAAAGTATGAAGAGGACTTTTACCCGGTTTAGTGCCGTGCTGGCAGTGCTATTGATAGCGGCTACCGGCTGGGCACAACAGCAAACACCCCTGGATATCGCGCTCCGCCACTTGGAGCAAGAGCGTGAAGCCTGGGGCCTGGCGGACGGAGATACCAAAGATGTCGTACTCCGCGATCAGGTATACAGCCGCCACAACGGCACTACCCATTTTTACTTCAATCAGCGCCACGAAGGCATTGAAGTGTACAACGCCATCAACGGCGTGCACGTACAGGAAGGCGAAGTGGTATTCTCTACCAACCGTTTCACGCCCAATCTGGCAGAAAAAGTTAACACCACAACTCCCAGTCTTACTGCCTATCAGGCGATTGAGGCCGCAGCGACCGACCTTGGCCTGATCATGGACGGACGGGAGCATCAAATTGCCCAGGATGGCCATGTCTATACCTTCTCTGGCGGCAGCATTTCCGATTCGGATATCAAAGTGGAGCTGGTTTACCAAATGGTAGAGGACGGCAGCGCCCGCCTCGCCTGGGACCTGGCTATCGATATGCCCACTACCCACGACTACTGGAGCCTCCGCATGGATGCCATCACTGGTGAAGAACTGGATCGCATCAACTGGAATGTAAGCTGTAATTTTGATGCGCCCAACGGCACGCATGCCCACAGCCACAACTGCGAGCATACGCAGGCGGCAGACAAACCAGGCTTGCCTATTCGTCAGGCGCTTGAACAGCAGGGCATGGTACAAAGTGACAACGCCGTTTACAACGTATTCGCGCTCCCCGCTGAGAGCCCCATCCACGGGCCACGGGTACTGGTGGAAAACCCCGCCGACACCCTGGCTTCTCCCTATGGCTGGCATGACACCAACGGTGAGCCTGGCCCGGAATATACCATCACCCGCGGCAACAACGTCCACGCTTACCTCGACCTCGATAATTCCAATCAGCCACAGGGCGATGAGCCGGACGGAGGGGAAAATCTGGTATTCGATTTTCCAATCGATCTGAATGCGGAGCCGGAAACCTATCAGGAAGCCGCAGTAACGCAGTTGTTCTACACCAACAACATGATCCACGATATTGTCTATGCCTACGGCTTTGATGAGCAGGCCGGTAACTTCCAGCAAAACAACTACGGCCGGGGCGGTCAGGGCGGCGACTATGTCAATGCCCACGCTCAGGACGGCGGAGGAGTGAATAACGCGAACTTCGCCACTCCACCCGATGGGGGCAACGGCACCATGCAGATGTACCTCTGGCAGGGCGGTGGCAGCATTTTCAGAGTCAACAGTCCTCAGCCTGTTGCGGGTTCCTATGAAGTATCGGCAGCATCGTTCGGCGCTCCAATTACGACAGACCCGGTGACCGGAGATGTAGTAGTTGCTGATGACGGCACAGCAGAGGGAAGCCTTGCCTGTAACCCACTTGAAAATGTGGAAGCCATGGAAGGAAAGATTGCCATTATCGACCGGGGCGGATGCGAATTTGGCCTAAAGGCATTGAATGCACAGGAGGCTGGAGCGATTGGCGTCATCATCTGCAACTTTGAAGATGCTACCGTTGGCATGGCTGGTGGTACAGTAGGGGGACAGGTAACCATTCCGGTTGTTTCTCTGGGCAATGCAGACTGCCAAACTATCCGCGAATTTGCCGGGCAGGGCCTGAATGTGACTTTCCAGGTGCCTGACGACAGCGGCCCTGAATTCGTAGACGGTGACCTGGACAACGGTATCGTGGCCCACGAGTACGGCCATGGTATTTCCAACCGCCTCACCGGTGGCCCTTCCGCATCTGGTTGCCTGGGCAACGACGAGCAAATGGGCGAGGGCTGGAGCGATTACTTCGCCCTTATCACATCTGTACAGCCTGGCGAGACCGGCGATATGCCGAGAGGTATAGGCACCTTCGCCCTGAAGCAGGAAACCAACGGCTCCGGTATCCGCCGGCAGCGCTACTCCACCGACCTCTCCGTCAACAACCAAACCTACGATGATGTCAAAGGCACTACAGCCCCTCACCCCCTTGGTGAAGTATGGGCGGTGGTCACCTGGGACCTCTACTGGGCTTTTGTGGAAGAATACGGCTGGGACCCTGATCCGATGAACGGCACCGGTGGAAATAACATGGCCATCCAACTCGTCATGGACGGTATGAAGCTTCAGGCGTGCAGCCCGGGCTTTGAAGATGGGCGTGATGCGATTTTCGCCGCCGATGTACTGAACTACGATGGCATTCACGAGTGCCTGATCTGGGAAGTCTTCGCCCGCCGGGGCATGGGCTACTTCATGACTCAGGAGGACTCCAACAACCGGAATGATAATGTGGAAGACTTCGAGCCCCGCCCGGAGTGTATCCGTGAATTAAAGATCACCAAGTCTGTAACGCCACTCATCGAAGCCGGCGAAGAGATCGAGGTAACGATGACGCTGACCAACCACAAAGGGGAAACCGTGACTGGCGTAATGGTGGAGGATGAAATCCCCACAGGCCTCTCCTTCATCCCTGGCTCTGCAGTAGGTGCAGACGCTACGGCTACCGGCAATGCCGTTTCGCTCGAAGTAGGCGATATGTCCAACGGTGAGGTCGTTACCATCTCCTACAAGCTGGCTTCCGACGAGGAAATATTCTCCACCACCCAATACTTCGACGGCATGGAGAATGATGATGAAAACTGGTTCTTCCTGAACCTCGACCCCGAAGGTTTCAACGTTTGGGAAATTTCTGAACTGGATCCTTACGAAGGCGAAAAGAGCTGGTTCATTGAAAATACCGAGAACGTGAATGACCAGGTCATCTTCCTGCAGGAGCCAGTAACGGTGACTGGTGAAAACCCTGTATTGCGTTTCTATCACAAGTTCAATACCGTCGTTGGTTTCGACGGTGGCGTGGTTGAAATCTCTACCGACGGCGGCTTTACCTGGCAGCGTATCCCCGAGCGCCTGGTCCGGAACGGCTACAACTCCACACTGGATTATCAGACGCTGGTTATTCCATTCCTGGAAGCCTTCTCTGGTGATTCTCAGGGCTGGATTGATACTTACATCGACCTCAGCGATTATGCCGGTCAGGACATCAACTTCCGCTTCCGTTTCGGCTCAAACGAAGGAGGTGTCCCCACCACCGGCACGAACCCGGGCTGGTTTGTGGATAATGTAGAAATCATGGACATGATCAGTTACAACGGTGAAGCCTGCGTGATGTCAAACGAAGGCGATATGGCCTGCACGATTGCCCCTGAAGAGGGTACTATCGTAGAGTCCGCTTTGGCAAGCAGCGTGGAAGAAGCCTTGCCGGAAGGTGCCGTGAAAGTCTTCCCTAACCCCGCCAACGACCTGCTGAATGTGGCCATCGATGTGACGGGTGCGGAAGAGGCCCTGATCACGCTCGTTGCGATGGACGGCCGCGTCATGCAGGAGCAGCAAGTGGAAATGGGCGGTTTTTATCAGCTCGTTCCCGTTAATGTGGCCCAGTTGCCTGCCGGTATGTACTTCGTCAAAGTGCAGGCGGGCGGTAAAATGACTACTCAAAAGATCGTTATCCGATAGGATGCACTTGAAGGATCAATGAAGTTTAGCCCTGGCGTATGGATTTTGCGCCGGGGCTATTTTGTTTTATAAACACTGTTTTTGGGGTTCACGCAGCGTACGCAGAGGTTCACGCGGAGCACGCTAAGTACTAATACCACACTTACCTTTACGTGTGCCTTCCGCGGTCTATGAGGGGTTCACGCACCGTACGCAGAGGTTCACGCGGAGCACGCTAAGTAACAATACCACACTTACCTTTACGTGCGCCTTCCGCGGTCTCTTAGGGGTTCACGCAGCGTACGCAGAGGTTCACGCGGAGCACGCTAAGTAACAATACCACACTAATCTCTGCGTACTTCGCATGCCCTCCTCCGCGGTCTTTGCGTGAAACCCCTCCGCATTTTCTCCTCCATCCATATCTTAGTAGTGGGGCAAAAATAAAATACACAACTTTCAAAAAGCTTTTGCCCCAACGTTGCACAAAACTCGACCTCTAGTTGGTTTTGTGCAACGTTGGAACAAAACCAGTTGTGTATTTTCTTTTTCGAGAAGCCCTTACTTTCAACTCAAAGTGTACTTTTGCGTTTCATTGCCGAACCACAACGCACATGACACAAAAAGTACAACTCGAACTTTACTTCTGGCTTTTCACCCTATTGGTCACTGTCGCCGTGATGCTCCCCATCCTGACCTCCGTATCCGGCTATCCCTTCACCTTTGTAAATATCGTTTACGTCATCGTGGCCATTACCCTGACACGCTATCTGTTCCTCCTCAGGCATACCTTTCTGGCCAAGCGCCAAAGCCTGAAAGTGGTGGTAGTGTTCCTATGCATACCCCTCGTTTTTTATCTGATACAAAACCTCAACTACTTCCAGACTTATCTCGACGAGGAGGGTCCTGAAGCGATCATCGGCAAGCTCGCTTATACCGAACAGCAAAACCTGTTGGTCTACATTCGCAGTGAGCTGCTGCTCTTTGGTGTCATGAGTATCATCAGTTCCATACTCCTGCCCTTCCGGCTTATCCTTTCGGTTTGGCGGACGCGGAACCGGGGGACGGTGTGATGAAAATCAGGCGACTGGGAGAGAAGCACCCGCCTAATGCTTAAAACACATACTTCAGGCTCATACTGATGCCAATAATTAGCACGAGGAATCCAAACAGGAGTGCAGCCTCCCAGCCCAACAAGCGGTTCCAGTCCATTTTAAAGTCGATAACCACTGCCTTAGCTTTTCCGGGCAGCAAACGGCTCGCCCCATAACCAATAGTCAGCGTGAGTAGTGTGCCGATGGCATTCCACCAAAACCAGAATACTTCCGGTACATAAAGCCAGAGGTAGATGTTGACCAGAACGCCGGTAGCCAGTCCGATATTTGCGCCAAGCGCATGCGTGCGCCGCGTCATGATAGCCAGCAGGAAAGTAGCCAGAATAGGTCCATAGAAAACCGATCCGATTTTATTGATGGCCTCAATAACCGTATCCGCAATTTCGCCAGCGTAAGCAGCCAGGACAATGCATACCAGCCCCCAGGCAAAAGCGGTGTAGCGGGAATAGCGCATATAATCACCATCTTTCAGTGTCTTACCCCGGGCGATAAAGTCCTCTACCGTCACAGCCGACAGGGAGTTGATCGCAGAACTCAGCGAAGACATGGCGGCTGACAAAATAGCCACAATAAGCAATCCAATCACCCCGTGCGGCAGGTAGTCCCGGATAAACACCGGGATCATCATGTCCGGCTTATCGGCCGGGACCGCGGCCTGAAAAGCAGGGGTTGTAGCAACCAGTGTGCCAATAACCAATCCCATAATGCAGTAGGTCAGCGTCACCGGAAAACGGATGAGTCCGTTGAACAGCAATGTCTTCCGCACCACGCCCATATCCCGGGCGGAAAGCGTACGCTGGGCCTGCGACTGATCTGTGCCGTAGTAGGATACGTAGAGGAAAAAACCACCCAGCAGCATCGGCCAAAAGCCAAACTCCTCCCCTTTCTGAAAACCCCATCCGGAAAAGTCCACAGCCTCCAACCGGTCGCGGTCGAGCTGCGCGGTAAAGGCTTCCCAGCCACCAATTTCTGCCAGGGCAAAGCCCATGCACAGCAGAATGCCCAAAAACAGGATGATCATCTGAATCATATCACCGTAGACCACTGCTTTCATACCGCCTTGCAGAGAATAGATGAGGGTGATTACCCCGATGATGCCAAGCGTGGTGAAGAAAGAAACCCCGAGGACACTTTCCAGTATAATGGAAACCGCATAGACCATCACCCCGGTCGCAAAGGCCCGGCTGATGAGAAAAACGGCACTCAGCAACAAGCGGGTAGATGCACTAAACCGGCGCTCCAGATACTCATAAATACTAACGATACCCGCATTGTAAAGAGGCGGAATAAGTACGGCCATCAGGAACAGCATCGCCACAGGAACGCCAAACTCAAAACTGAGCCACTCCAGCCCGCCCCCTTCGCGTAAGCCTACGAAAGCCGGTGCCGAGATAAAGCTAATAGCAGACAGCTGCGTAGCCATAATCGACAACCCCAACGGGAGCCAACCGAAACTCTTACCTCCTAAAAAATAGTCCTTCCCGTCTTTTTGATCTTTAAAAAAATAGCCCAGTCCCAGAAAGGCTAAAGCATAAACCGCCACGATGATGTAGTCTAAAGTGTTCATAACCTGGTCTTCGTTTTTCCTGCAAAAGGAGGGCTCCTGTAGCCACAATCCCGATTATTCCTCCCAAAATAAGAAGATTATGCAACCTAAGCCTTAACTTCGTTGTTTAAACTTTAGTACTAAGACCGGGCGAGCATGAAAATAGAAGAAGCAATCAACCAGACCAAACCCTTCAGAAATGACCGTCACCGGGCGATGGTCAATCTCATTTATACCCATAACTGGATGGTAGACCAACTGCGGGCCAAGATCAAGCCCTATGGCATCACCATGCAGCAATACAACGTCCTCCGGGTACTACGGGGTGCAGGCGAACCCATCAGTACTTCTGTGATCAGAGAGCGGCTGCTGGATAAAATGGCGGATACTTCCCGAATGGTTCACCGCCTGGCACAGAAGGGGCTTGTGGTACGCAGAGAGTGCGCGCACGACAAGCGCCTGGTGGATGTATCACTGAGCGATGAAGGTTATGCCATGTTGGACCAGCTCGATATTCTCCACACGGAAATGGACCGGATTTGTGAAGCCCTTACAGAAAAGGAAGCCGCTCAGCTCAGCGACTTACTAGATAAACTGCGGGCAGATTAAACCTGCACTTTCCGGATATGACGCATGGTAGAAAAGCCGTTTGGAACTTGTGTCCAAACGGCTTTTCTAATGGCCAAAAGTCCGGTGCAAAGTACCTTTGTAATGGGGCAAAAATAAAATACACAAATGGTTTTGCATTCTATTATTCGAGAAGCCCTTTACTGTACGCTCAGCCCGGTCACCTTTTTACGGTCGAAGTATTCTTTAGCCTGAGGCGAATACACTTCGATGGTTTCAAACTCCACCGTCACTGATTTGCCTTTGAGGCTACCCGGGTTTTCAATCAGTGCATCACTGCCCTGGAAATAATCCATCCAAAGCAGCTTTTGGGTGCGGCCATTCGCCTCTTTGATAGTGATGGTGGCAATATCGTCACCAGAAATCCCTTCAAAGGAGCCCGAAACCGTTCCCTTTGCCTTGGCAGCCGGTGCGGCATTCATACCCTGTGGGGGTTGCTGCCCCGCCAGCTTCATGATAACGTTGGGACATTTGAAGGCCATTTTCATGCCGATTTGCTCTCCCAGCTTAGTCATTGCAGACTGATCACTCGGATTGAGCTCACCGTATTCCTTTTCGAAGGCCGCCTGATTGGCACCCACCGCTTCCATAATGCAAAAGCCAAGCTGCATCTGAAGGTCATCCGTGGACATAGCATCCGTGTCTTTTTTGGAAATACAGGCGCAGGCGGCATCCGCCAGCTTATCCAGGAGCGCATCCTGTGCGAGCATTGGCTGAGCCAACAGGAAAAGTGCGCCAAATAGTGCAGTAGCGAGAATATTCTTCATGTTTCTGATTTTGAGGCAAAGGTAGGGAAAAATGGTTTTTAAGACTGTTCTTTTCGCAGTGCTTCCTCCCTTTCCATTATTGCAGCCATGCTGTTGTCCTCCAGCGTCTTCAGGGTTTGATCACGGATGGTCAGGAAGACTGCCCGTATACCGCAGGTTTTCTCATCTTTGCACTCTTCGCAACGCTCGTAATAGTTGAGAGAAACGCAGGGCAGCATCGCAATCGGCCCGTCAAATAAGCGCATCACCCGCGCCAGGCTGATCTCCTCTGGTGGCACTTTAAGAAAGTACCCCCCTTTCCGGCCGCGCTTGCTACGCAAAAAGCCGGCATTTTTAAGATCCAGCAGAATAGCTTCCAAAAACTTGTGTGGGATATTTTCGCCTTCCGCTATTTCCGAAGCTAATATGGGCCGTTCTTCATTACGATGTCGCGAAACATACAGCAAGGCGTTAATAGCGTACTTTGATTTTTTCGATAACATAGGTAAAAGTCGTTCTTGTCGCCCAAGATAGTAGGATTATGAATAGATACCCTGTGACAGGTATCACAATTCACCAGCCGTTTTTGTTCGTGAGCTCAAAAATTCAGGAATTCGGACTGATAAAAAAGAAATAGGATAATCCCTATCTTTGCCGAATGAAAGCAGTCATTCCCGTCGCTGGTGCAGGTACCCGCCTGCGCCCGCTGACGTACACGCAGCCCAAGCCGCTTATACCCGTTGCCGGGAAACCGATTATCTCCTTCATCATTGATCAGTTGATTGAGCAGGGTATCCGCGATTTTATTTTTGTGATCGGCTACCTGGGGGAGAAAATCAAAAACTACGTAGACAAAGCCTACCCGGATATTAACCGGGAATACATCACACAGGAGGTGCGCCTGGGCTCCGGACATGCCATCTGGACGGCCCGGGATATGATCCGGTCAGACAAGGAACTGGTCGTATTTTTTGGAGACGTCATCCTGGATGTGGACTTCGAAAAGGTCATCAAATGCCCTAACTCCTGCCTGTGCGTGAAGAAAGTGGACGACCCCCGCAAGTTTGGCGTGGTGGAATACGGGCAGGGCGGCCGGGTAAAACGGGTGGTGGAAAAGCCCAAAATCCCCAAGTCAGACATGGCCATGGTGGGCTTTTACAAGATTAAGGAAGCCGAGCAATTGATTGATGCCCTGGAGTTCAACATCAGCCACAACATCCGTTCCAACGGGGAATTCCCACTCACCGATGCCTTTATGCGCATGATTGAGCAGGGCGTGCATTTTTCCACCGAGATCGTGGACAACTGGTTCGACTGCGGCAAAAAAGAAGTGTTGCTGGATACCAATTCCGCTTTCCTTGACCGCTCCGGCTACGCCTCCACCAACCTGCCGCCGTTCGACAACTCCATCATCATCCACCCGGTGAGTATTGGGCAGAACTGCAAGATTTCGAATTCCATCATCGGGCCCCACGTCACCATCGGCAATAACGCCCGCATCAGCCACACCATAATTAAGGATAGCATTATCGGTAACTATGCGCACATCAAAGAGGTCATCCTGCAGCGCTCAGTAGTGGGCAACGACACGGCCATCACCGGCTTGCGCCAAAGCCTCAACATTGGCGACAATACCGAGATCGACTTCAGCCTGCCCCGGAGCTAAACCGCCTGCACCTGCCTGATTCATCATTCTGTAAAAGCCTCACCATCTCACTATGGCAAAACCACAACAAGACCTCAATATCATCTACGGCCGCCATCCGGTAGTCGAGGCACTGGAAAATGGCGTCCCTATCGAAAAAGTGATGCTGCAAAAGGGCATTCGGGGCGAAATGGAAAAAGAGCTGCGCCATTTGTGCAAGTCAGCAGATGTCCCCATGCTGGTCATCCCCAAGGAGCGCCTCAAACGCTACACCAATGGTAATCATCAGGGGGTAGTGGCCTTACAGGCGCTGATCCGTTATCAGAAAATGGAAGACATCCTGCCGATGGTCTTTGAACGTTCACAAACGCCACTTTTTGTCCTCCTTGATGGGGTCACGGACGTGCGCAACTTCGGTGCCATCGCCCGTACGGCCGAGGTCTGCGGTGCCCACGCGCTGGTCATCACACAGAAAAACAGCGCTCAAATCAATCCCGAAGCCATGAAAACGAGTGCCGGGGCGCTCAACACCATCCCCGTTTGCCGGGAAAAGAGCCTGATCACCGTCATTGAGTACCTGCAGCAATCCGGCATTCAGGTGCTGGCCAGCGATTTACAGGCAGATAAGGCTATTTACGATTTAGACCTGACTGCCCCGGTGGCTTTTGTACTCGGTGCGGAAGGGGAAGGTATCAGCCCGGCGGTGGCCCGAAAAGCAGATCAGACTTTTATCATCCCCCAGAAGGGGCAGACGGACTCCCTGAATGTCTCTGTAGCGGGCGGTATGATGCTGTACGAGGCGATGCGGCAGCGGAAGTAGGGCAAAAAAATGCCCTGCCTCATTCGTTAGGAACAGGGCAGGGCAGCCGATACTGCTCTTTAAGGGCAATTAGTTCTGATCAATCCGATATGGCGTAGCGTAAAAAATCGCTCTCAGGCTAACCGGCTCATCGATATCCGGATTGAAGGTCTGCGTAGACCGGTTATAAATCACGGTATAGATATTGGCGATCAGCTCATTGATGTCATTGAAGCGTGCCTGCAGCTCATCGGCATCTTCAGCCTCCACGAAGAAGGTTTCGTTGCTCGCCAGGCTTTTCAGGTAGTTGGTGTTGTACTCCAGGCCTTTTCCTTTCAGCCCGATCATATAGCGCGGAAACTCCGACGCCTGAATCATCTGCTGATTACCGGTGGGGTTGTTGGAGCCATTATCGTTACCATCCGTAAACGCTACGAGCACTCTATCGTCCACATCAAGCTCTGCGTTTTCCAGGGCGTTCAGGCCGCTAAGAATACCATCGCTCAGGCGGGTAAAGGTCTGCGCGTTGAGGTCAGGGTACGGGAAGCTGTTGAGGGCTGCTGAAATGTCGCCAATCTGATTCGTAAACGGATAAGTGATCACGGTGTCCGCAAATAATGTCAGGCCAATAAAGCCTGCCCCGCCAGCCAGGGTCTGCTCCGCAAAATCCAGCGCATACTGTCTGACCTTCTCCCGGTCTTCGCCCAGGGAGCTACTCACGTCCACCACGAGCTGTGTGGCCATGCGGGTCTGAGAAAATTCTTCCTGATTCTTAAACTCCGTTTGCTCAAACCAGCGGTCATTCGCCGGACGGGTATCATCGCGCTCTTCGATAGTCACACAATTTGCCGTGTAATTGAACTCGTCATCGCTCAGGCGGATGTTGGGAATGCGGATGACCACTTTGTTGCCTTCCACGGTAGGGAAAAAGACCGTGGTATCATACTTCACGCGCTCATCGGTACGGGTACGCACGATCTCCACGCGCGGCTCTTCTCCCTGATAGTAGGTATAGTCAAAACGCAGCACGATGGCATCGTCGCGGGTCACACCAATACAGCCCGGCTCCGGAATTTCATCCACGTTGGCCGAAGGAACGGTTGTATCATCATCTTTCTTACAGCTGGAAAAAGCCAGCACAGCGGCAAGGCCCAGCAGGGCGGCAATTCTGAAGTTTTTCATAAGCTAGTTCGTTTAACAGATTCGGTTTTAGGAACAGCAACACACAAATGCGTTGCGCACAATTACCCTAACTAACTTTCGGACCAATTTATTCGATATATTATCTTAAAGTTTATTTAAAACCGTTGGATCAACAAAAAAGGCGACCCTTCCGGGTCGCCTTTTTTGTTGCCCCTACAACTTCAGCTGTGGTATCGCAAAATATTTGTGGAGGAAGGCATCGAACTCCTTCAGCAGGCTTTTGAAGTACTGCCGGAAGTGGCGCACCTCACTAAAGGCTTGTTCAAGATATTGACTGGAAGCTTCCACAGCTTCACGCAGTTGTTTTTGGAGGCGTTGCAGATTGAGGCGCTGCAGCAGGAACTGATTTTGAAAGTGTTCCACTTTTGCGCGGTCTTCGGTGGTTTCTGCTTTGATGAGCACCTCTTCGAGGCTCCACTCACAATTGCGGATTTCCTGCTCATAAAACTGAATTTCCTTAAACCAGCTTTTTAAAGCAAATGCATTTTGACTTTGGGAATAGGTAGCCATAGTCCGAACTTTTTTTGTGCAGCTCAGCGCTGCGGTTTTGATGATGAATAGGTGCGGGGGCACCAAAAGCATTCAAAAAATCAAATCGACGCAGGGTCGTAAAAAAGTAAAGACTGATTTGTAAGGTAGAAAGGCAGCCGGACTGCATCAGATACCGTTTCTGCTAAGGAATTGGAAGAAACCGCCAGGACCAGGGCTGGAAACACCATATCCTTGGGCAAACTGGCATTGCAAGAATCGCCATCTGGTAAGACCGGCTCCCAGTGCAGGGTTTCCGGTGAAGCGTCCAGCTCACAGGAACTGTTGAAAAGCTTAAGCACACAACATCCTCCGGCATGAGCAGGAGCGAGCACTCCGCTTACCGGGTTGCTGGCAACGGCGGCCAGCGACAATAGGGAAATGATATTGCGTAAGGTCTTCAACAGTTGAATTTTATATCATGCCACCTGCACTTTTGCAGGCTTTCCAAGATGATGTTTTGTGAATCCATAATAAAAACTACTTTAAGTCTGCGCTAGTTGCCTTTACCAAAAACATTAAGACTTGCCTTAACGCTTCCTTAACACCCCGGCCGCTGTAACTGAGGCGGTTACCCCAAATAATTAATCCCAAATTAACGCACGGGTATAGCGATTGCAGAAAAATAAGCCTACCTTTGCGCCTTCTTTGCCAGAACACCACAATTTGGCAGTACATTAACTTGAATAACATGGATATTAGAAATATCGCCATTATTGCACACGTTGACCACGGTAAGACCACCCTGGTTGACAAAATGATCCTCGCGGGGCAGCTCTTTGCCGACCACGAGACGCCGGGCGAGCTCATCCTCGACAACAACGACCTGGAGCGGGAGCGCGGCATTACCATTTTGTCCAAAAACGTGTCCATTACCTACAAAGGCACCAAGATCAACATCATTGACACCCCTGGCCACAGCGACTTCGGCGGTGAAGTGGAACGCGTGCTGAATATGGCAGATGGCGTACTGCTGCTGGTAGATGCCTTTGAAGGCCCTATGCCGCAGACCCGCTTTGTCACTCAAAAAGCGATCGAGCTTGGCCTGAAGCCAATCGTGGTGGTCAACAAAGTAGATAAGGAAAACTGTACGCCCGACGAAGCACAGGAGGCCGTTTTCGACCTGATGTTCAACCTGGATGCCACAGAGGATCAGCTGGACTTCCCTACCATCTACGGCTCTGCCAAATTCGGCTGGATGAGCAACGACTGGCGGGACAAAACGGACAATATCACGCCCCTGCTCGATGCCATACTGGAGCACATTCCACCACCCTCGGTATCAGAGGGCACCCCACAATTGCTCATCACTTCGCTGGATTACAGCAAGTACATTGGCCGGATCGCTGTAGGCCGCCTTCAGCGGGGCTCTCTGAAAGCCGGGCAGCCGGTTTCTGTGGTGAAAAAGGACGGCAGCGTTCAAAAAAGCCGTATCAAAAACCTGTACGTTTTTGATGGTTTTGAACGCAAGGAAGTCGAGCAGGTGGAGGCAGGTGAAATCTGTGCCGTTTATGGTATCGAAGGTTTTGAAATAGGGGACACTATTGCCGACTTCGAAAACCCGGAGGCCCTGCCTACCATTGCCATCGACGAACCCACGATGAGCATGGTCTTCACCATCAACGACTCTCCTTTCTTCGGTAAGGAAGGTAAGTACGTGACTTCCCGCCACATCAAGGACCGCCTGACCGCTGAGTTGGAGCGCAACCTGGCTATGCGGGTGGAGGAAACGAGCTCTGCGGATACGTTCCGTGTGTACGGCCGTGGCGTTCTTCACCTGGCAGTACTGATTGAAACCATGCGCCGCGAGGGCTACGAACTGCAAATCGGGCAGCCACAGGTGATTACCAAGCGTATTGATGGCGTGGCTCATGAACCGGTGGAGGAACTGACCATCGACATCCCGGACGAGCAGTCTGGTACAGCCATTAATATGGTTACCCAGCGCAAAGGCATCATGTTGTCTATGGAACCCAAGGGTGACCGGGTGCAGCTGCGCTTCGAAATCCCCTCCCGGGGTATTATTGGCCTGCGTAGCCAAATGCTGACCGCGACTGCCGGCGAAGCTATCATGACCCACCGCTTCCTGGAATTCCAGCCGCATAAAGGCGATATTCCGGGCCGCATCAATGGCTCGCTGATTTCTATGGAAACCGGTACAGCCATTCCCTACAGTATCAACAACCTGCAGGACCGCGGCAAATTCTTCATCAGCGCCGGCGATGAAATTTACGAGGGACAGGTGGTCGGCGAAAACAGCCGCCCGGGCGACCTCGTGGTGAACCTCATCAAAACCAAAAAACTGACCAACATGCGTTCCTCGGGCGCAGATGATAAGATGAAGCTCATCCCACCCAAGGTTTTTACGCTTGAAGAAGCCCTGGAATACATTCAGGAAGACGAATACGTAGAGGTCACGCCGGAATCTATCCGCCTGCGCAAAACGCTGCTCAAGGAGCATGAGCGGAAGCGTGCTAAGAACAAGGCGCTGGCGTAGCCTGAATAGGACAATGTGTTGAAAAGCGGAAACCGGAAGTCTTTTACTTCTGATTTCCGCTTTCTTATTTTGGGCGTTGCTTATTCCACCACTAAATGGCGCTGAACCCGTTCGTAAAATTTTGGGGCGTCATCCCCATACAGCCAGCGCACCACATTATGAGACCAGATATCATTTTTCTGCTTTAGCGTGATGATCTCTTCTTCTACCGCCAGATCCAACAGTTTTCCGGGATAGGAAGACTGATGCTCGTTTTTCATTTCTCCAAGCGGATAGGGGTCATCAAGGCCAAGAATAATCTGATCGGTACCACCCTGCCTTCTGACCATGAGCTCCAGAGAGTGGACATCGTGCACAAGCGTATCAAAGTAGATATTCGGATGCCCCAAAGCCTTACGGGGCCGTACTTTCCCTTCAAATAAATCGGGCCGCCCATCGAAGCCCTGCACCCGGCGGCCCAGGTTCACATGGTTGAGCTGCCCACCGTGGGCAAAACATACCCGGATATTCGGATACTTATCGTACAACCCATTCAGGGTATAGAAATGGTAGGCATCAGCACACTGAGCCAGCATCCAAATCAGGTGAAAACGCCAGGCGGTATTCTCCAGCAGGATGAACTTCTCGCCATCATAAGGGTGAATTTCCAGTGCCAGCTTGTAATGATTGGCGAGTTCAAGAATGGGCTCCGTTTCTTCATTGAAGATCACATTCCAGTGGCCGGTGGAATCCATATAATGCGTGGGCAGGCATAAGACCTGCAGGCCCAGTTCCTCCACACAGCGTTCGATTTCCCACAGTGCGCCCTGCGTAAAACCGGCATGCACCACAAAACCGCAGGTAAACTTCTTGGGATAGTCCCGCTGAATCCGGGCATTGAAGTCGTTTTGAAAGCGCAAAGCCCGCTTCATATGCTCCCATTTCAGCCCGTTGCCGTAAAGCTGGGAAAGGCTCAGGATAACCGCATGGTCGATATGGCTTTGCTCCATCCACTCTAACTTCTCATTCAGGAAAAAGCTAGGGTCGGTAACCGGGCGCTTCCAGTTTTTCTGGCGCATAAATTTGCGGTCCTCATCAATCCAGAAGATTTCCTTTTCCCGCATGAAAGCCGGTATTTCATCAGGGTATGGCAAAAGGTGCCCGTGGCCATTTATCCGCATATCATTCGTCCTTTGGTGCGCTGTCTAAAGGTACGAATTTTGTCCGTTTTCCCGCATACCATTTTCAACACCTACCGCTCATACCCTGCACGGTACTCAATGTAGGCCCGCAAGTCTTCCATTTGCTGATGGGAAAGCTTCTCCAGCGTATAGTTGGGCATGTAAGGTTTGCTCCCGGGAACCGGTGAGGTCCCGTAGCGTCCCACCTGATACACTGAGTATTCGGTATACCGGGGGAAATGCTTTGCCAGGTGCTGAAAGGTCAGCTTGGAATCATCCAGCCTGAAGAAGGAATAGCGCTCGTTTTCGTGACAGTGCAGACAGCTCAGCTCGTAGACCAAACGGCCATTTTCCACATCAGTGGTGTCCACCTTATACCCCGCCTTCCGGTCTTCCGGAGGAGCTACAAAGGTAGCCGGTGAGCCGGACAGGTACCTGGACTTGATTAATTGAATAGCCGCTGCCGCATCTCCTTTACCCTCTAGCGCCTGATTGATCTGATCTTTTTCCTTATCAGAAAGGATAAGGTCGTCCATTTTCAGGCCGATCGTCCACAAATAGGCCAGGACGGATTCCATCTCCCACGGTTCCAGGGCACGTCCCTGAGAGCATTCGGTAGCGCAAAGCTGAATCGCCTCGCGAAGGTCATCACGGGCGGGCTCCACCAGGCTTCCGTACTTTTGCTCGTAGTCGCCGTTGTAAAAACTGGTCCGGTTGACCGCACCATAGAGAGCCGTGCCCTGCAGAAAAGGCAAGTCATTATCCCGGGCATACTCCAGGCGTGCCTGCGGATCGGATACGCTGAGGTCGGGATCTTCTTTTTCAATATTATGGCAGGCGGTGCATACGTAGTGCTT
>PR_CR_10_Liq_3_inCRDRAFT_1000134_pt1 | contig 20859 bp, 18 predicted proteins | sample PRCRCaboRojoPR_2_FD_10240 | JGI IMG/M metagenome (IMG submission 10240)
CCAAATCGAGATCACGTCAATTTTTGATTTTGGTTAGCCTTTTGTGTTTAATGGGTCAAGCATTTCTTACATCATTGGGGGATATCATGCTAAACCTGCTCAGAGCTGCGTTATGCGGTACGGCAATGTGCTCAGCCGTCGCCTTTGCCGCGGGGGTCGACTCGGCAAATGTGACCGTTTTTGAAGATGGCGCGCCCGCACAAGCGGCGTCGATGAACGCAAATTTCCAGGCGCTTGTCGATGCAATCAACGCCAGTGCGGCAACGATCGCAGCTCATGAAGAGCGCATCGCCGCGTTAGAATCCAATGGTACGTCTGGGGGCAGTACGCCGGTTAGCAACAGTGTGGCTGGAAATAGCTACTCGATTGTGGTTTCCGGGGTTATTCATAGATCGGGTAATAACGGTTATCACAGCGTCAATAACTATTCGTCGACGTTCACCGCGAACTTTAATGACAATGGGACGATGAGTATAACGGGGCTTGAGAACGAGGCGGAGCTTGGGTTGTTCCTGAAGGATACGCCACTCGAGGGCGGCTTCACGAGATGGGAACTCGACAGTGAGTTAAAGATTCAGCTCAGGGATGAGAGCAGACAGGCCGGTGGCGCCTTTTCTCAAACCGGTTCCACTGTAACGATTCCCGATTTGGGTCTGACACTGGAAGTCGCTTTTGATGGTAGTGTCGTGGTTGGTACGGGTTTCCGGACAGGCACAGAGTCTGTGGCGGGTGGGTTTGTGTACAGTGAATCTAATATGGTGGTAGGTGTTAGGGTGGAGTAGTTGAAAGCCCAAGCGCCCACGGATGATCTCTGAGGCGTTTACTGCATCAATTTGACAGAGCGGCTCTTATTGGTGGCATCCGTCAACTCTCATTTAGTTCTTCTCTTTTCTCAAAATCGCCTGTAACACGGCGGGGTTAAGTCCTGTTACTGGCAGATCCGACGCAGACAAGGGGTCACTGCCGAAGGCTAATTCGTCAAGATCGCTCACGCCATCGTTATCGTCGTCATCGTCGAGACCGAGTGAAGCTGCCTGGATTTGCTCCCCCGAGGCGCCCGCATTCCAGTCGTCAGCAAGGCCATCGCCATCCGTATCGACCGAGGCGGCTCCATCGTACGGGAAAGCATCATCGACGTTAGCAGCACCATCGCCATCCCAATCATCGGGGTTGTCCGATGCCCAGACGGCTTCCCCCCAGTTTGACTGTCCCCAAACGAGTACGGGGGTCGCATGGCTGGCGTTGGCGGACGCGAGTCCGATTATAACTAGTGCAACGAGGGACGCTCTTTTTCCCTCGGACGCGGCAAAGGACAACGTTCGTGTCAAGCGCATTACCTACTCCGAAACCCTTTTATCCTTCATTAAATAAGCTATCACAGCTGTTCACTCGGTGGCAACAAAACAAAAGCTTGCATCTTGATTACCGGCCTAGTGAAGCGGTACGTGTTCGACGAGACGGCACTCGTCCTCAAATCTGCCGATATCATGGGTTCGGTTCTGGCGCTGTAACATCTCCATAAATTCGAGCGTCCTCTGCTACTCTAAGATTTTCTACCCGAAATTCCACGCCCGATCCGCTTGGCGGGTCGATGAAAAGTCTTGATGAATCCTCCAGAAGCGACAAGCCCATGGCGCTCAATCACCGCGTGGATAGTGCTCTTCGCGGGCGCTTTGATGACAGGGTATTCCCGAATTAGTTTTTCACGGATTTTGGCGGCTCCCCATGTTGGATGTTTCTTGCGAATCCCAACAATGGTGCGCTCAATCTGAAACGGTAACTGGTTAGCGTGGCGATAGGGTCGCCTCGAACGCTCATCGAGGCCGGCGATCCCGCTGTCTTTGTAGCGATTGAAGATTTTATAGCCCGTAGGTCGGGAGATACCGAACTCTCGACACAGCTTGGCCATATTCTCGCCTTCGAGTAGGCGGGCAACAAAACGTAGTTTCTCATCCATCGGCTTACACTCGTTCCAAGGCATCTGGAGACCCCTCCAAATGCATCAATGTGTAAACGATGTCTCCGGGTTAATCTGTAAGCGATGTCTCGGGTACCACATTTTGCTCGCAGTACTCTGAGTTAATGAAAATCGGCTTGCAGTGCTTCAATCTTCATACGTTTTTTTTGAGCGTTGGCCACAGCCTTATCGCACGCGCTGGCTCCGATTGTGGCTCGATCAATAAGACCCTCGCCAAGCAGCGACAAACCTCCAGTCATAAACGCCAAGCCACCTTTAACGATACTGCCAGTAGGGTCTACCGTCAGCTCTGGCTTGCTTAGAGTTCCACCTACCGCGACAAACGAATTGAGTGCGGTGGTTGCACTGAGGCCCACGCCACGCTGAGGCACCGACTTAAATGTGGCAAACAACTTTTCAGTGGTCATATCAATTTGCACGTTGGAAACAATAGCCAACCGGTCGGTCACCATCGTGAACAAGGGCTGACCCGCAAGACGTCCATTTTCAAGAGAACCGACTAAAGCGCCGCAGCGCAACATGGTGTTGGTCTGTTGTCTGCGAAACGGGTTGAGCGCATTCAATAGCTCGTCAATCACATCGTTGGTCAGTAGCGCGCTTGGCAATTTAGGCAACTTGCCCTCACCGCTCTCTACCTGAACAAAGCCATGCCCCGTGCTCAGTAGATCGCGTAGGTTGTTGGCTTCTCCGAAGAGTAGCGCTTCGAAATCGACGCGGGTTATCGCCCCCTCCTGCTTGGCTTTGGCCGTCGTAAAATCCAAATTCATGCCATCGCCCAAGGCTTTAATAGACACCCGATGACTATCACCGCTGGGCTCAACAAAACCTGTTATATTGATGGCACCGGTTCCTTCGTCGGTGAGTGACAGGTTGTTTAACTGCAAGCCGCCGTCTTTGGCTTCGACATCGAGTGCCAGGTCCTGCAAATAGCGCCCATGGCCAACAACTCGTTTCATGTCTAAATCGACGACTGCATCAAAACGCTGTAATAGCGATAAATCAATGGGCATATCGGGAATCAGTCGCTTTTTGGGTATCGCCGCTTTAGGGGTGGACTGAGGGGTGGTGGCTGCTGTTTCTGCGAATGCAGGGATCAAAGGACGCAGATCGAGTAATTCCGATTGCAACACGATCTCAGCACGGGGATGCTCAGGGTTGGCCACCCGCAAGTGACCAGCAATCGCCGACTCCCCGAGGGTAATGGCAAAGTTTTTGGCCTCAACATGATGCGTGTCGCCAGAGATATCGGCAGACACCTCTAATGAAACATCGGGCAAATCGGCACCCACCAAAAAGCCCACGTGCTGCAGACTAGCGATACGCGCGTCGACATCAAAATCGGTGCCGTCAAAGGTATCACCAAAACGCAGATCCCCTTTTGCCGAGAGGGCTGTGCCACCCTCTGCAATGACTTCCATGGCATCGACGTCTACCCGGCCCTGCTGCAGGCCCATTTTGATCGTTGCGGTTACTGGTAGCCGCTGACCACCTATATCAACGTCCTCGTTAGCAAACATAAAGATATTGGGTGACCTGAACTCTAGGTCTACCGACAAGCGATCGCTCGTTGTGTTGAGTGAGACATCAGCGCTAAGCGCATTCTCACCGAGAATGACCTGGTGGGCGTTGAGGGCAAAATTTCCCGCGTTAATGTGCACCGCACCATCGGCGCTGAAGGGTAACTGTAATACTGCTTGATTGAATTCTGTCGGCAGCAAATCAAGCGGCACCCAAGCTGACGGGCGTTCGCTTGTCAGCGTAAATTCAGCCCTCGTGTCCGCCGTCTCAAGGTGGGCAGTCCCTGTAAATTCGCCCTCAAGCCCAGCCACAGAAAAAGTGCTTGGATTGAACGTTAGCGTCTTTGTATTCAACGCTCCGGAGGTCTCTAGCTTGAGAGGATCAGATGGAATCAGTGCCAACGTTTGTGCATCGAGCACAGATGATAGATAAGCTTGTAAGTTAGCGATGCTGCCATCGACCGTGAAAGCCACATCCTCAGCGGGGGCCATACGACTAATGTCGGCGCTGAAATCCGCCCTATCCTTATCGAGTGACACCTTGCCCTGCCGCAATTGGTACCGGTCCTGCGCAACATAGAGTTGCGTCTGGAGCTGCCACGGCCCGGATAAGGCCTGCCTGAGCACTTGGTCTACGTGTTGCTGGTCAGCAGTGGCCGTGGGTAGCAGCACCAGTAAATGCGCAATATTGTCGTCGAACAGCTCGATGGCGAATTCGCTCCCTGTGAGTGAGGGACTACGCACGAAGCCGCCGTTAAAGGAGCCAGACAGATAGTTGGTGCTCACTTTGCCTTTTATATAGGCGTCAGAATCATGCGTTGAAACAATGGCACTGCCACTCAGCGGCCCGCTGATGTGAGGCGGAAGCGCAAACAGGGCTGCCAATTTCTCAAGCGCTGGTACGTCTAGCTCAAGTTCTAGATCGGCATGGGTTGGCGTGGATAAATCAGGCACGGCCCCACTGACATCTAGAACGACCTTGCCCACGGTTAACCGGGAATGATGAATGTCGAGTTTCTGCTTTGTTCTGGTGATCGCAGCCGCTACGGTAAATGGACTGTCGGGAACCCCATCTCGCCCCAGCAACCCTCCGATTTTTGCGGCACTGGGTCCACTCACATCTACGGTTGCAGCCACGTGCGCAAAAGTACTGACATCGTCAATATCGGCACTGAAATTAATGCCCATCTCCCCGAGCTGCCCATGTAATGTGAGTTCAGCAGCACCACGATCAATCAGCTGCTTGATCGGCGTAGCACCGAGGGTCAGCGCCAAGGGTATAGGGGAGCTCTGGTCCTCATTGGCCGCTGCCGTTTTAAGCACCGACCCATTGAGGTTAATGGTGAGCGTGTCGCTGAGAAGGGTCTGGGTGATATCCGCACTTAGATGTCGGGCCGGAATATCGGGGGTTTGCAGCGAAATGTCTGTGCCAATCAAATGAGCTTGCTCGATTACAACCGGTAATAACGGGCCCGCTGTATCCACCCTATCGGAAGACTCCGATTCGTCATCTATGGCGCCAAAGGACCAACTGGCGCGACCGTCGTCGAGCTGCTCCAGATTGAGGGTTAACCCGCGGATATCCAGCGATTGCAGTCGGATGGGCTGCTCAAAAAGCGCTCTCAGCTCGACCTTAGCCTGCAGCTTATTAAGGGCAACAAAAGTAGAAGAGTTTGACCAATCAGGGGCTGCGATACGGGCGTCTTCAATGGTTACGCCAAGGGTTAATCCCCAGTCAATCTGCAGCGCATCGACGTAGACATCACGCCCCAATGCCTCCGAGAGGGCAGCTTCGAGTTGAGAGCGCGCCAATGAAGAGTTCGCGAATAAGGCAAGACCCACACTTGCCGTAGCCGTCAGTGCGACCAATCCAAAGAGGAGGTAACCGACTATTCGCACCGCTGAATTCTCATACTCGGCATCATCCAAGTTGATCCATAACCGTCAGCCACACCATCCGCAGTGCAAGTAATGTCACCACCCACCGAAAAATTGTTTCGAAAGTTTGCTGGGGTAGATTAACGCCACCAAGTGGCCAGCCCCTATCGATCTGAGAAAGTGTCAGAGCTGTGCTGGCAATCATGAGTACTACTGCATTTAACTGGACTTATCGATGTCAACGCGCAGCTATCCTCAGAACGGCAACTGCGCCACAACCACAAACCACACCAAGCCACTACCGGCTGCTAGCGCAGTCGGTTTACGTAACCGCGGCGATGAAAGCCCCAGCCAAAGGCCACTGACAATGATGAAGAGCATGCCCGCCGCAAAAATTTGCTGATAAATGCGGTAGACACTAGGCCCATGCCCCATGTGAAGCTCCATCATCTTTTTCTGTAATGAGGGCACCATATAGTCGACCTCTACCGCATCGCCAGACATAGTTAGCTGGTAATAAGGCCTACTGGTAGGGCGTGTTTGTAGGATGCGGCCGCGATCTTTAACGTAATCGAAATCGAAATCCGACACGCCCGCCTGCGCCAGCACCGCCAACACGTTCGCTTTAGATGGCTCTGCAAGGACGGCAGCAGCACCCGGCAACACCGCGACTCGAGTCGTCTCTAACGAGCCTTTCTGACCCAGTAAGTACAATCCACCCGATGTGGCAACCAGGATCACGGCCACACTAAAGAAAGCCGATAAATACAGGTGGATTTTGATAAAAAGCGCGCGACTCATGTTAACTCCCTGAAGCGGTTGAAGACGGCGTGTTGAGAGCGCCCATTCTATATGGCGCAATGGCTTTGAAACGACTCTTAATGAGATACCAGCACGCCAATACATCGATCTTTTGATTTGAATCATTCACCGGAGCCGCGCTCCGGGGTCAGTCATCGAATTCAAGGAAAGCCCGTGATTTGAGCTAGGTCACCGTCTGACGCTGCTGATACCGTGCATCGCGGTAACACTCGGTTCGCAAAATATCCGCAAGCGTGGTTACCGCAGATTGCACCTCAGCGAAACTGTTATACAACGGTGAGAAACCAAAACGCACAATGTCCGGCTCGCGAAAATCGACAATGATGCCGCGGGCTATTAAGGCCTGACTAATGGGGTAGCCCATGGGTAGTCGCAGACTAATTTGTGAGCCCCGCTGGGAAGGGTTACGAGGCGTCAAGCAAGTGACATCACGGGTAACGGGGTTATGGTCAAGCAAACTCAAAAAATGATCGCTCAGCGCCAGACTCTTTGCTCGCAGGGCATCGATAGAGACTCCATCAAAATCCTTAAGTGCCGCATGAACTGCCTTCATGCTAATGACACTCTGAGTCCCAGTCAGGAAGCGTCGTATACCAGTCGCGGGACGATAGCTCGACTCGAAAGCAAAAAGGTCGGCGTGTCCCATCCAGCCGGGGATCGGATTCATAGCTTGATGATGACGCTCGGCAACGTAGAGAAATCCAGGGGCACCCGGACCGCCATTCAGAAACTTGTAGGTACAGCCAACCGCCATATCAACCTGATTGGCATTTAGCCCTGGGTCGATAACACCCGCACTGTGCGCCAAATCCCACAGCACCAGAGCACCTGCGTTATGGACTCGCTTGGTGATACCCGCAATATCCCGACACGCACCTGTCCTAAAATCTACATGTGCTAGGGAGACCACAGCCGCTTCATGCAAATCGGTGGTATCAAGATCATTCAGCGGAATCGCCACCACCTCACATCGGTCGGGACCCAACAGACGGGCCAGCCCTTCGCCTATGTAGTTATCAGTGGAGAAATGTGTGGCCTCGGTGATGATTTTTTTCCGGGGTGCCTGCAACTCAAGTGCGGCGGCAAGTGCTTTGAATAGGTTGATGGATAAGTTATCGCAGCACAGGGTTTCCCCTGCAGAGGCACCTAATAACGCGCCTAACTTGTCCCCTACTCGCAGGGGAAGCTCAAGCCATCCGTGGCTATTCCAGCCACCAATCAGCGACTCACCCCACTCTCGATTAACCACCTCCTCCATGGCCGCCTTCACGCTGTGACTCAATGCCCCCAGAGAGTTGCCATCTAAATAGCATTTATCGTTGGGCAAATCGTACAACTGACGCAAAAAGCCGAGAGTATCGTCACGATCCAGCTGCTCGGTAGTTTTCATGGAGTGTCCCCGGCGCAGGTATCTTGGGTATTGAACTCTCATCTTTGCAAACGACAGAACCGAGGGAGGTTGCAATAATTTCAGTGTGACAGATTCGACCACAAGGATCAGCCAATGCACAGCAACGACTTCACTCGGAGTATCCAATGAACGACGACGCTACTCACTACCTCATTACCTTTTTTGAGCCCCTCGAATTTCTTGCGCCCGCCGACCCTGCGGCAACGGGGCGAGCGCTGGCAAATATCCCTTTAGATGCCTCATCCTGCATAGTGGATGTGGGTTGCGGTACCGGTCGACAAACGCTGCAACTACTCGCAGAGACACCCGCACAGGTGATTGCAAGCGATCTGGCATCAAATCTACTGGTCGAACTTGTCCAGCGAGCAGCAAGTACTAGCGCCGGCAATCGTCTGAGAACCCTTACTGCCGATATGTTGGCACTGCCCTTGAACGAGGGCAGCATCGATGCTGTGTACGCCGAGGGTTCGATTTATTGCGTTGGTATAGAGCGCGCGCTCAAAGCGTGGTACCCGCTACTGAAGCCCGGTGGCTACGTGTGTTTCTCGGATGCGGGATTCACCACCCTTAACCCACCTAAAGAAGCTGTAGCCTTCTGGCAAGCCGAATACCCTGATATGGGCACACCAGAATCAGCGAAGCACATCGCCTTGGCTGCAGGCTATAACATCATCGATGAGTACTGGATGGATCAAAGTGCTTGGGATAATTACTATGAGCCCTACGCCGACCGACTCGCGAGCCTCAAGCCCCAGTGGCAAGGGAACCCAGTGGCCATGGACGTGTTAGCGTCCCTTGAGCACGAGTTAGCCATCTATCGAGCCTACGGTGACAGTTATGGCTACTACTTTTTGGTACTGCAAAAGGCGGCCTAACCACTAGGAAAGCGATCACTGCAACGGACCTCCCACCATGAGCAACAGCACCCACAGTTACACCCAAGATCCTCGCAACGATGACATCCTTATCAACATTAACGGTGAGCTTTAACATCGATCGAAAGCCGTTATATCGGTCTTCGACAGTGGCTTTATTTTGGGTGACGGTATTTGGGAGGGGCTTCGGTTACATAAAGGCGGCATTCCCTTTTTGGATCGTCATCTAAGACGACTATGGGAGGGCGCCAAAGCACTCGACCTGGACATGGGTCTGACCCAAGCCGCTTTAGGCGAACGGTTATTTCACACCATCAGCGCCAATCACATGGAAGACGATGTGCATATTCGCCTGATGGTAAGCCGAGGCATTAAGGCCACACCGTATCAAGACCCGGCGGTGACAGTCGGTGGCCCGACCATTGTTATTATCCCTGAGTATAAAGTGCCTGACCCTGCGCTCAACGACCGAGGTGTTCGTTTGTACACCGTGTATGTCCGCCGAGGCTGTGCCGACGTTCAGGATCCAAGGATCAATAGCCACTCGAAGCTCAACTGTATTTTTGGCTGCATACAGGCTGCTAAGGCGGGCGCTGATGAAGCACTAATGCTAGATCCTCATGGTCATGTGGCCACCTGTAACTCCACCCACTTTTTTATCGTGCGCGAAGGCGAAGTATGGACGTCATCCGGTGATTATTGCCTTGATGGCATCACACGGCGAAACATCATCAATCTATGCAAGGCCAATGGTATTCCTGTGTTTGAGAAAAATTTCTCGGTCATGCAAACCTACGGTGCCGATGAAGCGTTCATGACGGGTACTTTTGCGGGTGTTACACCAGTCTTTGATATTGATGGACGACAAGTGGGTAATGGACGTCGAGGTCCCATGGTCGATCGATTGCAATCCNTNTATCGCGACCTGATCAGCGCAGANAGTGCTCGCCNTANCCGCGCCGCGATAACACAGCTTGGTGATTCATCTGACAATGGCAACGCTGATCTGTCATGAGCATAGCAATTGCCATGTGGTCGGGGCCGCGCAATATATCCACCGCCATGATGCGCGCCTGGGAAAATCGATCGGATTGCACGGTTGTCGATGAGCCCTTCTATGCCTGCTACCTCAAGGAGACAGGTGCTCAACATCCTTGCCGCGATGAGGTGCTGGCAAGCCAGCCCACTGACAGAGCCGAGGTTATCCGGGCACTCCTACAGCCTAGAGACTCGGCTCTGTTCTATCAAAAGCATATGACCCATCACATGCCAGAACACTGTGATTTGTCATGGACAACAAACCTTAAGCATGTGTTCCTTATTCGACACCCTAGGCAAGTGATTGCGTCGTACCTTCAGAAAATGCCAAGCGTTTGTGCTGATGACATTGGCATTGTCCGACAGCAGGCGCTATTTCAATCGATAACTGAGTTAACCGGATCACGCCCACCGGTTATCGATAGCACTGATGTCTTGCGCAACCCTCGCGGTGTCTTACGAGCTCTCTGCCACAACTTAGCTATTCCGTTTTCAGACGCCATGCTGCAGTGGCCCGCAGGACCTAGAGCAAGTGACGGTGTGTGGGCCGACCATTGGTACCCTGCTGTTCGCGCCTCAACCGGCTTCGCGGCGCCCAATGATGCCTACAAGCCATTGCCCGACTCGGCGAATAGGCTCGCAGAGGCCATGGAGCCCTATTACCAAGAGCTGGCCCAGCACCGTTTGCAGGCTTGAGGTTATAGAGAAGGCTCACTGATATGCTAGTCTTTAGCCTAGCTACTACCTAAAAAGCATGGTCGGCCATGGCTGTATCTTTAAAAGAACTCGAAAAAGCAGTATCAAGTCTCGAGGCCGCACTGAGTCTTGAGGTTAATGACATTGTTCGCGATGCGGCTATTCAACGGTTTGAGTTTTGCATTGAGTTGTCGTGGAAGAATGCGAGAAAAGTCATGGGTACCGCCACAACTGCGCCCAAACAAGTTGTTCGGGAAATGGCTCAAAACCGCATCATTGACGATACGCAAGTTTGGCTTGAGGCCATCGACAAACGTAACTTAAGCTCTCATACCTACAACGAGACCTTGGCGGTTGAGGTGTATGAATTTGCTCGCCGGTTTCAACCGCAGTTGCACGCCTTGCTAACACGCCTGCAGGCTTTAGTCTGATGCGGGGTTTGTCATCTGATCAACTGGCCTATCTGCAAGCGCACGTCGTCTCTCCGATAGAGCAGCAAGGTGGAAAGGTGTGGTTGTTTGGATCTCGCGCGCGCGGAAACCAGAACCAATACTCCGACGTCGACCTGCTGATAGAGGGCAATAAGCGCGAGCTACGTCAGTTACTGCTTTGCATTTCTGAGCAACTCGAAGAGAGCAACTTCCCCTTCACCGTTGATTTAGTATTCGCCGAGGACTTAGCAGCTAGCTACAAAAGTAACGTACTCCTTGATCGTATACCGTTAACATTATCGGACCAATGAAAGCGACCGGTGCTCATGGATATACCGACATCGTCAGTCAATAGCTTCCCTGAGGAGTCAACCGACAGTAACACCCTGTCGGTGGTGGTTCCTTGCTATAACGAGAGCGAAAACCTGCAGTCACTGCACGCACGCCTGTTAACCGTACTAACTGCCTTACCCTTCCACATTGAATTGATTTACGTTGACGACGGCAGCAAAGACGACACTGCTGACCAAGTGCGAATGCTTAATAGCAGTGGCATAGTTTTGCGCTTAATTGCGCTGAGCCGCAATTTTGGTAAAGAGATCGCCATGACGGCGGGCCTTGAGCACACAACCGGGGATGCTGCCATTGTCATTGATGCCGATTTGCAGGACCCACCCGAGGTCATTCCCCTGTTAATTGCAGAATGGCAGGCTGGCTTCGATGTGGTCTATGCGCAGCGGACAATCCGCCACGGCGAGACATGGCTTAAAACCCTCACAGCTAGAGCGTTTTACCGCGTTATTCGCGCCATCTCTGGGTCGGTTGATATACCCAAAAATACCGGTGACTTTCGACTGCTCAGCCGTCGCGCTGTCGATGCACTATTACTGCTTCGAGAACGGCATCGTTTTATGAAGGGTTTGTTTAGCTGGATTGGCTTCCCACAAAAAGCGGTTAACTACGAGCGCGACCCCCGTTATGCGGGCACCAGCAAATGGAACTACTGGGCTTTGTGGAATTTTTCTTTAGAGGGAATTACCTCTTTTTCCACAGCGCCACTTCGTTTAGCCACCTACGTGGGTGCCTGTTCCGCAGCACTGGCTTTTGGCTATGGTGTCTACATTGCTTTCAAAGCTATGCTTTTCGGAGATCCTGTGCAGGGTTATCCCTCACTTATGGTCGTCATTACATTTCTCGGTGGCGTACAGTTGGTAACCATGGGAATCATCGGTGAGTATCTGGGGCGGACGTTTAACGAAGCGAAACAGAGACCCCTTTACTTTGTGCAGGAAAACAGTGTCATTAGCCAAAGTGCCGATGACGACTAAGCGCTAACATGTCAACGCTTTTTAGCCTTGCTGGCTATCGATTCTCTAAGTTCACCGGTGTGGGGTTGGCAAGTACCGGCAGCCACTACGCAGTGCTATTGATTGCAGCTGAGTATTACCACGTTACGCCGGTTAGCGCGTCACTGGCGGGTGCCGGTATTGGCGCATTCGTTAGCTATATACTCAACGGACTATTTACCTTTCAGGTGTCAATCGCAGGGTGGCAGCAACCCCTGCGTTTTCTGGTCATGGTTGCCACGGGCATTTTGCTCAACACCGCTTTGATGGCCCTACTGGTGATGAATCTCCAATTCCATTACCTCGGGTCACAGATCGTTACTACCGGCATCGTGTTTTTATGGAATTACTGGGTCAGTGCGCGCTGGGTTTTTCGGTAACAGAAGCCGAAACCCCTATGGCGCGCTACCTGTGCGGGACGCGGGTGGATAGAACCAAGCAACCCCATCGAAGGGCGGCTGCACTACCCCCCAAAAAGCATCGGGCTCCAACTGAAAGTTAACTGCTTTAGTGGGTATCCAGCGTTCGTTGAATACCGCCATGGCATCAAGGCACTTCTGGTCACTGCGCTCGCAAACGGCGACAAAGCCCTCGTTGTGAAGTAATGCATCGGTTACCCAGGGGCTGTGCGCTAGGGGCAAGTAAACGGCGCGCTTGCTACCTTTTGCGTAAAAAGGAACGCCACTGGCAATGACACGCCCCGCTACAAACTTTAAGGGCTTATCGGTGTACTCGGTCCAATGTTGATCGAGCCAGTCGTTGATTTTAGCGTACGGGATAGCCGCCCCAGACTTCAGTTTTTTGGCGTTTTGCCAACCGACAGGGACTGCCAACACCACAACGAAGATGAGATACACAACCGCAATGCGCCAGAATTTGTGCCACAACCGCTGCTCTTGATGCTCATTGGGTTCGGCCTGCATCAGGCGTAACAGCAGCACCGTTATCAAAAATCCGTGGGGAATACCCCAAGGGGTCGACAATGAGGTTTTAGTGGCAAGGGCCACAACACAAGCGACCAGCAATGGCCCTACCCCAAACCAAACAAGCCATGGCTGCTCATGCCAAAAGTTGGCGATATTCTGTTTCAACTGTCCACGCGATGGACGTAAAAGATAATAGGCCACGCCCGCCGGTAGCAGGGCATAACCCACCTGCGTCGGGGGAAACTTGAGCAATGCACGCTTAATAACATCGCCCCAACTGTCACCTTCCTGCTGTTCCACATAACGTAGCGTCAATAAATCGTTATCAAACAGCCACACCACATGGGGCGCTATCGCTAGTGCAAAAACCAATAAAGCCACATAAGGATGGGGTGATCGCAGGTAGGCACGGGCGTGGGCAAGACAATAGAGCCCCATAGTCGCCAGCAGTACCAGCGAGTAGTACTTACTTAACACCGCTGCGGCGGCACTCAAACCCAGGCAGACGGTTGCTATCCAGCTACGGCGATCAATGCTTTCTAGCAACAACAGCGCCGTCAGTGGCCACCACAGCAGCAATGCAGCATTGGCATTGTATTTAGCCGCAAGAAACGTGGTCGTTGGCAAGAAAGCACACAACACAACGGCGCTCATGGCGCTGTAGCGACCCAAAACCCGTGCCGCCAAGCGCCACTGTACCAGCAGCGCAACGGCAACATTGACGTAGGACAACACGTAGAACCATGCATCGCCCATCGGGAAAAGTTTGAACCAAGCAGCGCTGATCCACGCAAAGACAGGCGGGTGCTTGTAGTAACCCCACTGCCACTCCTGGCCCCACGCAAAATTCTCGACCATGTCGCCATAGCGATCGAGCCCGGGTTTATTCATCACAGCAAAGATCACCCATGCGACGATGAACAGCCCCAAAAAAGAGACCAAACGCCTGTAATCATGGCTTTTAATTTCAGGGGTATTCAGCATCACATTAGATTAGGCCAAGAGTTTTTGCTTGTTCTTCAAGCTCGGCGCGAAAATCGGGGTGGGCAATGCCAATCAAAGCACGCGACCGATTTGGCAGCGATAGCCCTTTCAAATTGACGCAGCCAAACTCGGTCACCACGTACTGGGTATCCATACGTGTATCGGTCACCACTCCCCCACGAAGCTGAGGCACGATTTTGCTGATAGTGTCATTTTTTGCGGTAGCGTGCAGGGCAATAAACGAGCGACCACCCCGGGAAGCATAAGCACCTCGCACAAAATCTAGCTGGCCCCCAGTACCCGAGAACGGCGCTCCGTCAATCTGCTCGGCGTTAATCTGGCCTGTAAGATCAACTTCAAGGGCGGCATTCACCGACACCATATTGGGGTTCTTAGCGATAATAATGGGGTTGTTGACCCATGACGCGGGGTAACCCAACACCGACGGGTTATCGTCGAGAAAGTCATATAACTCACGATTACCCAACGCCAACGTAAACACATGTCGGTGCTGCATCCAGTATTTACGCCGACCATTGATGACCCCACGTTTTATCAAATCCACCATGGCNGGGCTGAACAGCTCTGAGTGCAAACCCAAGTCGTTGTGCCCATGAAGCTGATTCAGTACCGCATTCGGCACCCCGCCGACGCCCATCTGAAGCGTATCGCCATCGTTAATGTGCTCGAGGATACGCTCAGCGATAGCGAGATCGGTTGCGTTGGGTACGTGTACCGGTACCTCAGCGAGCGGTTGATCGTTTTCAATAATGCCGTGAACCTCAGAGATATGAACGCTGCACTCCCCAAAGGTGCGTGGCATCTGCGGGTTGACTTCGACAATGACTTTACTGGCTTTGCGCACGACGGACGCGCCATAGTCGGGGTTGGTGCCCAGGCTGAAGTAACCGTGACGATCCATGGGTGACACGGTGGCCATAAAGCAATCGGGATTGATTTGCTCCGTGAGTAGTCGCCCCACCTGGTGAAATGCCGCGGGCACAAACTCAAGGATGTGCGGGTCGGCGAAATGATGGCTCCCGTCTCGATCATGCTTACTTAAAAATAAAGGCCGAGGAATGATTTTACCCGCCAGTGACGGCACCAAAAGATGATCGCTCAGGGCTTGGGAGCCGTGCATGTAATACACCGGAAGCGCCGGACGACTGCTTTCGCTAAGTGCCTTTGCAAGACCTTCGATCAGTGCCGGAGGCTGGGCGACCCCCATTGCCAGAATCAGGTTGCCCCCCTCGGGGACAAAATTCAGGCCCTCCTCGGGTGCAATACGTTTATCTTGATACTGGGCTTGAAAGCTCTGCATGACTGCTCCAATCGATATGGGGTTTTCGGCGCCGACGTGACCTCAAAGGCAACAACACCTTTATGGCGGCCACTTTAGACTTTCTGCAGACAACCGCCAGTGGGTTTAATCGATTGGAGTTATTCAGTTAACAACTTTTATTGAGAAGCTCTTCAGCCGCTAGCTACGGCGCGAGCAGCAATTTGCGCGGCCTGATCGATCTGCTCAAGATCATCACTGGTCAACGCCAAGCTGGGATAAACCTTGCCAGGCGACTTAAAAATACCATGGGCACGTAACGCGTTATTCCAGAGAGCGGCTTGTTTGCTGTCACCTGCCTGCACATCGCGGTAATTTGTCGGTGGCTTGTCAGTGAAGACAACTTCAAAGAGGGTCTCGTCACCGACCATTTGATGCCCAATACCTTGCTGGGATAGTGCTTGATCCATACTGCGCCAAATAGCGGCACCTTTCCGACGAAGCTCAGCATACTGGCCGTCACGCTCCAGAATATCGAGGGTTTTCAGGCCCGCAACCGCAGCCACTGGATTGCCCGAGAGCGTCCCTAACTGCATAAGCCAATTGTCGGCGCCGACCAATGATTTGTCGAAATGCGCCAAAATATCAGCCCGACCTGCGACCGCTGCCAGCGGGAAACCACCCCCAATCACCTTACCCAACGTGCACAAATCAGGCACGACCCCATAATGAGTTTGTGCACCACCCAGTGCCAATCTATATCCAGTGACAATCTCATCAAAAATCAGAACGATGCCATAACGATCACACTGAGCACGTAAGTGGCCGAGAAAACCGGGCTCGGGTGGCACGATGCGCTGAATGGGCTCAACAATAATACAGGCGATCTGGTGGCCGTTGTCAGCCAATAACCGATCTAAATAAGCCGGGTCGTTAAAGGGTGCTACCAGTACACCATTCGCGGTGCTCGCAGGAATACCGGCACTGTCAGGGATCGGATGGGGAAAGTCAGATGGCTGCGAGGCCCCCGGGGCCAGGCTCATTTGGGCTTCCGCCGACATACCGTGATAGCCACCTTCGAACTTCAAAACCATATCACGGCCAGTGAACGCACGCGCCAGACGGATGGCGTACATATCTGCCTCACCCCCCGAAGTCACGTAACGGAGTTGCTCTGCACTGGGTACCGTGGCGCAAATCCGTTCTGCAAGTTCGATACCCGCTGGATTATTGGCAAAAAATGTCTGCCCAAGAGGTAACTGCTCAGCAACTGCCGCCAACACTTCAGGGTGACTGTGGCCAAGCAGCATAGGTCCCGAGCCAATCAGTAGGTCAATGTATTCATTGCCATCCTGGTCCCAGATATGACTACCCACACCACGGGCCATCACCATCGCAGGGTCAAAATTACCAAAGCCACCACCGGGCAGCACCCGGCGAGCGCGACTTACCCACGTGGACTGATCTGCTGCCTTACCCATCGACTCGACTCCTCCGAATCCTCAATGGCCTACGATCACCAGAAGATGCCGCGCAGACACAGTCACGCGCTATCGGCCCGAGGCAAGTCACCCTTTGGATCGTAGGCTGGCTCAGCGAGGACTTGAGCAGGGCGAGGCTGACCATGAATAACCACCTCAAGATGTGTGCCCGGAACTGCGAATGCCGGCTTGATATAGGCAAAGGCCAGAATTGTGCCGACAGTGTGTCCATAAACAACCGACGCTGTACTACCCACCACCTCGCCATCGAATAGCACCGCCTCACCACCGTGACCATCGATTTCGCCATCGGGTTCAATCGCGAGGTAGCTGCAGACCCAGGGCATGAGGCCCTGATTGCACTGCTCAACACTAGCTTGCGTAGCCTCAGCCCCAAGAAAGTCTTTGTCGAGCTTCACGAATCGCATGACATCAGCTTCAGGTAAGGTGACTTCATTGGTTAACTCGCCGGCACCTTTGTAGCCTTTTTCCATGCGCATGACGTTCATGGCAAAGCTGCCGTAGTCCGCTATACCCAGTGGCTCACCTGCTGACCACAGGGCTTCATACACGGGCACCATAGCCTCTCGAGGCATATGCAATTCCCAACCTAACTCTCCCGCATAGGACATGCGAAACGCCCACAGAGAATAACCTGCCACGGTGATTGGCTTGGCGCTGAGCCAGCGGAAACCAGCGTTGGATAAGTCCGCATCGGTACATTGGGCCAATACATCTCGCGCCCGTGGTCCATTAAGCGCAACAGCGCCCCACTCATCGGAGCGCAAACTGATAACAAGGTCTTCGTCGCGACGCTGAGACGCAAGATGGTCAAGAAGACGTTGTTCGAAGAAGGCCGCACACACTAAGTAATAGCGATCGTGCTCTAACCGGAAAACCGTGGTCTCTAATTCAATACGACCGCGACGATTCAGCATGTGAGTGAGTGCTGTACCCCCGACCTTCTTTGGCAGACGGTTGGCCACCAACCGCTCAAGGAATAACGCGGCATCGGGACCGGTGACTTCAACCTTGGTGAAGGCCGAGATATCCATGATACCCACGCGCTCACGGACCGCACGGCACTCGGCGGCAACCACCTCATGCAGGCAGTTCCGGCGAAACGAGTAATGATCATGCTGCTCAATATTACCTGTGGCGAACCATCGCGGACGCTCGTGTCCGTAGACCTCTTCAAATACGGCACCCTTTCCCTTGAGCACGTCATAAAGGGGCGATGGCTTAACCGGTCGACCTGCCAACCTATTGAAATGGGGGAATGGAATTTCGTGGCGTAAACAGTAGTCTTCTTTGGCTTTAATAACCTGCCATGGCTTATCAGCGTAGCTGCCAAAACGACGAGGATCATAGTCCCGCATAGAGATATCGGCGGCGCCATAAACCATCCATCGCGCCAACTCTCGGGTCAGCCCTGGCCCCCAGCCGATGCCAATCTGAGTGCCACAACAACACCAATAGTTTTGAACCCCCGGCGCGGGCCCAATGAGCGGATTGCCATCGGGCGGATGACTAATAGCGCCGTGAAAATCCTGAGCAATGCCTAGATTGGCAAAAATAGGCATACGCTCCATGGCATTTTCCAACCAGGGCATGATGCGATCATAGTCGGGACTAAACAGCTCGTTTTCAGCATCCCAGGGGCAGTGGTCCTCCCACACCGTATTGGGGTTGGCCTTCTCATAGATCCCGATGAGCCCCTTTTTTTGCTCCATGCGAATGTAACCCGACACCATTCGGTCATCTCGAATCACGGGGAGCTCACGGTCTAAATGTTGAAACTCGGGTACCTCATCTGTGACGAGATAGTGGTGGGTCATGCTAGTCATGGGTAGTTGCAGACCCGACCATTCGCCCATTTGACGGGCGTATGTACCACCCGCATTCACTACATGTTCGCAGCGAATGGTGCCCTGCTCCGTCGCTACCAACCATTCGCCGTTTTCGGCTTGGGTAATGTTGGTAGCACGGCAACGCCGGAAAATGCGCACTCCCAGCTGACGCGCACCAATCGCCATAGCCATAGTCACGTTTGTCGGATCAACATGACCGTCATCGGGGGTGTGCAGCGCACCCATGACACCATCAAGATTATAAAACGGGTGCAGTGCGGCCACCCGCTCTGGGCCCACCAACTCGATGTTAAAACCCAAGCTTCGACCCACGCTTAAGGTGTGGCGCAACCAATCCATCTCGTCGGGGGTGTAAGCTAGTCTGAACGAACCACAACCGTGCCAGGTAACCGCTTGACCCGTCTCCGCCTCTAATGCCCCAGCATATAATCCAATGTTGTAGTCAACACACTTCCCAAGGCTGTAGCTCGACGTAGAGTGGGTAATTTGGCCAGCGGCGTGCCAAGTACTGCCGCTGGTGAGCTCCGCTTTTTCGAGAAGGATGGTGTCTTCGCCCCAACCTTCATGAGCTAAGTGATAGGCGAGGCCAACACCCATAATTCCACCACCCACAATGACGACCCGTGCTTGGGATGGCAGCTGCTTCTGAGACATACGGTTGACCCCGTCAAAAACGTCGAATTTCGGTGGACAGGCTAGGGCAACATTTGTACGATCGTCAACCATGAATGGTACAAATGTTTCAAAGCAGATTTTGCAGCAGCTGTCGGATCAGTGGGACGAACTGACCCCTGAAACCCAGAAGGCAGCCCGTTATGTGCTGGAAAATCCGCAAGATGTGGGTGTATCCACGGTGCGAGAGATCGCCCAGTCCGCCAACGTTAAACCCAACACATTTGTGCGCATGGCTCGGCAGATTGGGTTCGAAGGCTACGAAGATTTCAGAACACCCTTTCGGGACGCCATCCGAGCAGGTACCGCCAGCTTTCCCGATCGGGCGCGATGGCTACAAGACATTAGAAAATCTGGCGAAATTGGCGAACTGTATGCAGAAATGGTGGGCGGTGCGGTTCGCAACATTGAAGAGACCTTCGCAAACATCAGGGCAGATGACCTGCAAGTCGCCGCAAAAGCCATATGGGAATCGAGGCAGGTGTTTGTACTGGGTGTGGGGGTTCACAATGCCAATGCGCGCAATTTCACACATCTTGCCGCAACGGGAATGACCCAGTTTCACGCTATTCCCCGGCCCGGATCAACCGCTGTGGACGACTTGGCGTGGGCCGACCAGCGGGATGTGCTGATTGCAATGACCATGAAACCCTACCGCACCGAGGTCGTTGAAGCGGTTCGGATCGCTTTGCAACAAGGCATGACGGTCATTGCAATTTCCGATAGCCCTGCCAGCCCTATTAGTCTGCGCGCCCATCATCACTTCAATGTCTGTGTCGATACTCCCCAATTTTTTCCATCCTCGGTGTCGACCATTGCGCTTCTCGAAACCCTGCTCAGCTTTGTTATCTCGATTGCGAGTGGGGAAATCGTAGAGCGCGTGGATGCCTTCCATCGCCGGCGTCACGAGCTGGGTATGTATGAGGACGATCCGTCATGAATGAGCAGCCCATCCATGCGCTAGACCCTCGTTACTACACAGACCCTGAACTTTTCAAAGCAGAGCGTGACGGCTTGTTGTCAACTACCTGGCAATTCGCGGGCCACTGCAGCCAACTCAATAACCCCGGTGACTACTTTACCTTCGAGCTCGCCGGAGAGAGTCTCTTTTGCATAATGGGGCGCGATCATGTCATTCGCACCTTTTACAATGTCTGCCAACATCGCGCTCATCAATTGGTCAGCGGTGAAGGCTCAACTCGGGTTGTCGTGTGCCCCTATCATGCATGGACCTATGAGCTAACCGGCCAGCTTCGCGCAGCACCCAATGGCCACGCAGTGCCTGGTTTTGATAAGTCCGCCATTTGCCTTAATGAAGTCCGCACCGAGACGTTCGTTGGATTCATTTTTGTGAATCTCGATCCCGATGCGCAGCCAATGGATACATGGTTTCCTAATGCTCGAGCAGAATTAGAGGCGTGGCTACCTAACTGGCAAACCCTCAAACCCCTTGAGTGGGTAGAAATCGAAGAGCATTGCAATTGGAAAGTATCGGTTGAGAACTATTCCGAGTGTTACCACTGCACGCTAAATCACCCGACCTTCGCCACAGGCGTTATCAAGCCAGAAACCTACGACATCCAACCCCAAGGCTATTGCCTTCGCCACACCACCGAGTGTCAAAGTCTCGACAACATGACCTATGACATCGACC
>PR_CR_10_Liq_3_inCRDRAFT_1000136_pt1 | contig 20639 bp, 20 predicted proteins | sample PRCRCaboRojoPR_2_FD_10240 | JGI IMG/M metagenome (IMG submission 10240)
CGGCCAGCAGCGGTGTACCCGAAGCCGGAGTAATGAGAGAAACGGGAGTGTCTGGTAGTGCGATGCCGTTTTGTTGGTATTGCAGCAGGGTGTCGTAGTTATCGCAGTCACCAATCAGCACTGCGCCAAGTAATTTTTTACCATCAGATGAAATGACGATTTTCTTGTAGGTGCCAGCTTGCTCGTCACTTAAGGCGCAAACCTGCGCACCCACGGTCTGCGCATGAGCATCACCAATCGAGCCTACATCAACACCCAACAACTTCAATTTAGTGCTCATATCCGCACCAGTAAAACAAGCACTACCCCCTGCAATTCGATCCGCAGCTGTCTCGGCCATGCGATACCCTGGGGCAACAAGACCGTAGACCCGACCCTCATGAAGCGCACATTCACCGATAGCATAAATACTTGGATCACTGGTGATGCAATGTTCGTTGATCACGATACCGCCGCGCTCACCAGTCACTAAATCAGACGCTTTCGCTAACTCATCCCGAGGCCGGATACCCGCCGAGAAAACAATCAGGTCGGTATTAAGGCTAGAGTCATCAGTCATCCCGAGGCCGGATACCCGCCGAGAAAACAATCAGGTCGGTATTAAGGCTAGAGTCATCAGCGAACTCCATCCGCAAGCTTTTTGAACCAACAGATTTTATGTTTGTTGTGTTTTTACTGGTATGAACTGTGATCCCCAGGCCTTCTATTCTTGTGCGCAGTTGCTGGGAACCAGGGGCATCTAGCTGCACACTCATCAGACCTGGGGCAAACTCGACAACGTGCGTGTCTAAACCAAGATTTTGTAGAGCGTTGGCACATTCAAGCCCTAACAATCCCCCACCAACAACAACCCCGCGCTTACTACCCAATGCAGCCGACTTAATAGCCTCGAGATCTTCAATTGTACGGTACTCGAGGCAGCGAGGGTGATCTGCACCAGGGACTTGGGGAACAAAGGGATAAGATCCTGTTGCCAACACAAGCATGTCGTAGTTAAAGCGTGCACCCGATTGCGTAACAACAACCTTAGTTTCACGGTCGAGGGAAACGACCGGGTCACCCAGGCGAGTGGTTATACCTAATTCAGCGTAGGTATCGAGACTCGCTAGTGCTAGGTCGCTTGCTTCACGGCCTGCGAACACTTCAGAAAGATGAACTCGATCGTAGGCTATTCGTGGCTCTTCACCCAACACGATAATTTCGACATCGAGATCCTTTTTAGCCAAAGTCGTTACGAAGTGATGGCCGACCATGCCGTTGCCGACCACCACTACTTTTAATACGGACATACTATGCTCTCCTCAACAACAAAACGGCGCGGTATCAAAGGCCCGCGATGATGCCTGGTGTCAGTGCTCCAAATGCGAGCTGATTACGAAACCGGCGGATATCAACACCTTCGCGAATAAGATCCACCAGCATGTTGGCGTTGCGCCGGCTGCCGAGCAAAATGGCGCCGACCAATTGGTTTTCTCGGATAAATAGGCGTCGATAAATTTGCTGACTACTGCTGGCAAGCGTGATCGTCTCGGCACACTCATCCAGATCGCCAGCCGAGAACACATCGAGACCCGAGATCTTTAATTGCGTTGGGTAAGCGCTGACCAAGAAAGGATTGGTATCGATATCCAGTAGCCGGCGGCCCAGTATGTCTGCCTGTTCACGTATGGGCGCTACATGCCCGAACGTATCCGCGCCCGTCTGAATACACTCCCCCAGTGCATAGATGTGAGGTCGACTTGTTGCTAACCACCCATTCACCAAAATACCGCGGTCTACTGCAAGGCCAGCCTCAACGGCCAGGCCCACGTTAGGCCGAATGCCTGTTGCGATTACTAACAGATCACCATCAATCTGAGACCCATCCCGCGTCGCGATACCCGCCACATGACCCTCATTGACTAAAACCTCATCTAAACCGCTACCAAGTTGGAACTGAACGCCTTCTTTTTCGAATCGAGTTTGTAAGACGGCAGCAGCATCAGCATCGAGTTGTCGATTGAGAATGTGCTGTTGTCGATGAACAACGGTTACCTCAACGCCCAACCCCACTAGCCCCCACGCAGCCTCCAAACCCAAGAGTCCTGCACCAACCACGATAGCGCGCTCAGAAGTGCGCGCGCTAATTTGCAGTTCACGTAGATCTTCGAGGGTTCTGAAGCCAAGAACACCTTTAACACTGTCGGCGTCTTGTATTGGCATGGCGACACTAGATCCTGTCGCCAAAACCAAGTCCCCATAAGCAATGCGCTCACCTGACTCGAGACAAACCTGGCAATCGCTCGCATCAATCTGGGCGACTCGGCTCCCGGTGCGCACATCAAGATCAGCACCCTCTTCGATCATTTCCAGATCACCAAGCTCTGCACGCTGAGCCAAAACGCTTGACAGTAAAATCCGGTTGTAACAAGCAAACGGCTCTTCACCGATCAGTATTATTTTCCGATCGAAAGCGATACCCGCAGTGGTGCTGTTTGCCCGTAAAGATGCGACCAAATATGCTGCGGCCATTCCTGCGCCTACAATCACGAGTGGTTTTGACATGGATTAGGCCATCGCAGTGAGTGGACGCATACCGCTCGTCACGCGATATTTTTTTTCAGTCGTTATGCTCTCTCGTTTGTCTAACGCCGCATCATCAGTCAAAGCCGTTGCCGCCGGAGTGACTGGCTCACTTTTATTACCGTAAAGAAATTCAAGCACTGCGTGGCGTAGTCGTACAAATTCCCGATCTTCAGCCAATGCCAAGCGATCTCTGGGTCGATCAAGGTTGACCGGCAGAATCTTTGAGATCGTGGCCGCCGGACCGTTGCTCATCATGATGATACGATCAGAGAGCAGCACAGCTTCATCCACATCGTGAGTGATCATAATGACCGTATTCCCCAACTCAGCCTGAATCGCCATCAGCGAGTCCTGCAGTTGTGCACGAGTAAGGGCATCGAGAGCTCCGAACGGCTCATCCATCAACAGCACCTTAGGCTCCATAGACAGGCAGCGGGCGATACCAACGCGCTGCTTCATACCCCCGGAAATTTCACTTGGCAATTTGTCGAGCGCGTGTTCCATGTTCACCCGTCGCAAATTATGAAGAATCCAGTCGCGACGCTCAGACTTACTCTTAAGCCCCTTAAAAACCCGATTAACTGCCAGTTCTACATTTTCATACACGGTCAGCCAGGGCAGTAGCGAATGGTTCTGAAATACGACGGCGCGATCGGGACCAGGACGATTCACCTCTTTACCCTCGAGAATAACGCCACCCTCAGTCGCCTCATGTAAACCGGCGACAATGTTTAGAACCGTTGACTTGCCACAACCTGAATGACCGATCAGTGAAACAAACTCACCTCGGTCCAAAGATAAGTTGATGTCGTCGAGGGCACGGAATTTCCCGTGTCTGCTGTCAAACTCGATGCCCACTTGACTCAGCTCAAGATAACTTGTTGCCATGATTTCCCTCCCTGCAGGATCAGCGCAAAACTGCGTTTTTGTCCCAACTCACGCGGCGTTGTAGTAAGAGCATCAACTTATCCAATGCGAAGCCAATTAAGCCAATCGCGAGCACCGCCACCATGATGCGACTGAGTGATTGAGAGCTGCCGTTCTGAAATTCATCCCAAACGAATTTCCCCAGCCCAGGATTCTGAGCCAGCATCTCAGCAGCAATGAGCACCATCCAGCCGGTAGCCAGTGACAAACGCAATCCGGTAAACATCATCGGCACCGCTGCGGGCATAAGAATTTTCCTGATATGCGTACTCGTTGGTAGAGCCATGACCCGGCTGACATTGATCAGATCTTTATCTACGCTGACAACACCGACGATCGTGTTAACCAATGTTGGCCATAGGCAACACAACGCCACGGTAATCGCTGAATTCACGAATGACTTCTCAAAAAAAGGATCTTCGGAAACGTAAGTAGCGCTGACGACCATGGTCACAAGGGGTAACCATGCCAAGGGCGAAACCGGCTTAAATAACTGGATGATAGGATTCAACGCCAGAAATAAGCCGCGATTGAGCCCGCAGATGATGCCTACTGGCACCGCAATAAGCGTAGCGAGACCAAACCCTCCAGCCACCGTATAAAGGCTGGTGAATACCTGATCTAGGAAAGTGGGCTGACCCGTGTATGCACGAATCTTGACCTCCGCAGAGGGATCTTTGGCAAGCTTTGCCGCGTTACGTTTCTCTTGGCGCTTGTAAAACGCTGCCTGTTTTTCTCGTGACCTCCGGTGTTCTTTTGCAAGTTCCTGCACCTGTTCCCAAACCATCGCCGGCCCGGGAAACTGACCGAGCGAAGTATCAATGCGCCCGGCGGCCGTAGCCCAAAAAAGTAAGAAAACAACCAAACCGATGATCGAGGGGGCTAAGGTTTTTACTGGAAGTAACTTTCCCAGTCTTCCAGACGCCTGCTCAAACCGCTGATCAGGTTGGGTCATCGTCCCCGTCACTGACATGCTTTCGCTCCTCATGTGTTTACTGAATTGATATTCACACCACGGTGCGATTAGAGGACCGTGTCCCCCTTCAGACCAATGGGGAACTGTTCAAGGTAAGCATTCGGTTTGGTGCCATCGAACACATAGCCATCGATGAATTCGCCCTGAGGGGGTTTAAAGCCAGTTTCTGATTCAAAATCGACAAAGTCTTTTGCACTCATTAGGCCGTCCTCGATAAGTGATTCAGCTGCGGCTCGATAGATGTGAGGCGCGTAGACTTTCTTAGCTGTTTCGAGGTACCAGGCGTCTGACTTCGGCTCAGCAATTTGCCCCCAGCGACGCATCTGTGTCAGATACCACACCGCATCCGAGTAATAGGGGTAGGTGGCGTTGTATCGAAAGAAAACGTTGAAGTCGGGTACTTCGCGTTTGTCGCCCTTTTCGTATTCGAAAGTTCCGGTCATTGAATTGGCAATGACCTCACGATCGGCCCCCACGTATTCGGGGCGGGATAAAATATCTACAGCCTCATGGCGGTTACCATTTTCATTCTCATCAAGCCATTTGGCCGCACGCAACAAGGCTTTGACAATTCGAATCGTAGTATTTGGGTAAGCGTCGGTGAACGCCTTTGTCATTCCGAAAACCTTTTCGGGATTGTTTTTCCAAATTTCGTAATCCGTGATGACAGGCACACCAATACCCTTGAATACCGCCTGCTGGTTCCAAGGCTCACCTACACAGTACCCATAGATGGTGCCCGCCTCCAATGTGGCCGGCATTTGTGGAGGAGGGGTTACTGAAAGCAGTGCCTCAGCCTGAATCTGACCAGAGGTATCACCTTTGTGTGGGGCGTAGTAACCGGGATGAATCCCTCCAGCGGCGAGCCAATAACGCAATTCATAATTGTGCGTAGAAACTGGGAAGACCATGCCCATATTAAAAGGCTTCCCTGCGTCCCTATAAGACTTAACCACCGGCTTGAGTGCATTGGCTGAAATGGGGTGAATAGGCTTATCATCGCTGTGGGGTATATTCTTTTTCATCTCCGCCCACACACCCTCTGACACCGTAATCCCGTTCCCATTTAGGTCCATTGAAAACGGCGTCACAATATGCGCCTCTGTTCCATAACCAATAGTGGCAGCGAGCGGCTGACCGGCGAGCATGTGCGCACCGTCAAGCTGGCCGTCAATGACACCATCGAGTAGGACCTTCCAGTTGGCTTGAGCTTCAATGGCTACGTAAAGCCCCTCATCCTCGAAATAACCGTTTTCGTAGGCAATCGCGATGGGGGCCATATCGGTTAGCTTAATGAACCCAAAGGTCAATTCATCTTTCTCCGGCTCGCCCAATTGTGCCTGAGCACTCTCGAGCGTAGTCGCGGTAAGTAGAAATGTGGCCGCAAGTAATGGGTTGATTTTGTCGCGGAAAGCGGTGAAGGCTAGTGGCATATCGTTTCTCTCTTTAAGTCTAGATCGCACGCTCCCCGCGCCACATGAACCGTGGCGGTGAAGAGCTTCGCTGCTCGCAGAGAGAGTGATATCGATAGTGTATTGCAGCGCGGCGGAGCCACCGCTTGACTATGGTGTTACAGGATTCGGGCCAAAACTAGAAAGTAGAGAAAATTCAGTGAGTTAATCCAACTCTGATTCCAGTAGGGGCATCTTAGCCCGACTGGACGGAGCTTTCTCTCGCCCCAAACATAAACATAGCGCACTAACCTTGTGCGAGTTTGAGCAGACGATCTGCTCCCAATTCGATGCCCGGCTCGACTTCCCATGGGTCATCATGAACACCAAATGGACGATGATCAGTTGAAGGACACGCCCATCCCAGCTGATCTGATGCCTCTCGATATAAGTCAGTTCGGAATACCTGCGACACCACATTGCTATTTTTGAGTCGAGCTACACTGGGTGGAGCCAGCTCATCCACCTGTGACAGCATCCACTCGGCATCACTGTGCCATGGAAATCCAGCTTGAAACCGATGAAACAAATGAAAGTGGGGTTGCTGTGCCGGCTCTTGTCCGCGCGCAAAAACATAGTTTCCCGTAAGTGAAGGCCACAACGACGGAACTGGCAGATCTAGATATTCAGGCCTCGACAACACCTCCGCTGCTCGGGCTCGGTTCTCATAAGACGCGAGCCATTCGCACGCCTCCATTAAAGCCATTCGCAACCTCAGGTGCGTACTAGGATTTGAGTAATGCCACGTTTCAGTGACGCCCAATACTTTTTCTGGAGCATTGTTCCAAATGTCATAGCCCGTAGCGACAACAACACCCGTACCACGAGTCACCGAAACCGTATTCCAAGGTGCGCCGGCGCAATAACCATCGACGATCCCATTGGCAAGGCTGTCCGCCATTTGCTCTGGCGGCACCGTCACTATACGCACTAAACCACGGCCCAGCAGGCCTCCCAATTGAAGCCAATGTCTTAAAAGCATCGTGTGACAAGAAAACGTATGGACCGTAGCGAATGTCATGCTACGTCCTGTTGCTTTAATGTACTTCGCTAACGAAGTTGCAACGACAACGGGATGAACCGAGGCGATGTTGAGGTCCAGCTCAACAGCAAGCTGTGACGAAATCGTGATAGCGTTGCCATTGAGACTGAGCACTAAGCCGGTTACCAAGGGTTCGCGAATACCACCCAAACCCAATGTAGTCACAATGGGAAGTGGTGCTAGTAGCGACCCAGCATCGATGACTCCAGCCACAAGCTTGTCGCGTAAATTCGCCCAAGAAACTTCTCTGTGCATCGTAACATCTAGCCCATACTGATCAAAAAAGCCCATTTCATAAGCCATTATCAAAGGGGCGCTGTCAGTGAGTTTGAGAAAACCCAACCCCAGAGAAGCCCTTTCAGCCGGGGGCAATGTGGTTGATATGGTCATTATTAATCCCCCGTCTGCTGCCTTTCCAACAGCTCCAAGTATGCCTTGGATGCCTCGGCTAGCGTGCAGTTTCTGTCCATGGCAGCCTTCCGAAGCACTGTAAAGGCTTCCCGCTCGGATACCTCACCGCGCTCCATTAGTAAGCCCTTGGCGCGCTCGATCCACTTTCGCTCGTCGAGTTTCTGCTGCGTCTCCACCAACTCCAATTTAAGGCTGGTAAAGGCGTCAAACTGCGCTATGGCAACGCGAATAGCCGCCTCCACAAGCTCCGGAGAAATATCCTGGGTTTGATACGCAGAAACACCGGAACGGATAGCTTCATTGATGAAAGAGGAATTTCCTTTCCCTGAAAACATAGCTACCGGCCGAGGGTTATGGCTCGCAACAACACTGAGGCTCTCCAATACGTCTCGATCTGGGGAATCCAGCGCGATAATGATGACGTCGGGTTCATGCTGCGACATTTGACGCAATAAACCCGCCCCAGTGGGGATGACTGCAAGCACCTTACAGCCCAGTGCCGCTAACTGGCTCTCCGTGGCAGCGGCCCGGCGATTATGATCATCCACAAGGATGATTCGGACTCCGTCAAGAGTATCAGGGACCGGCATTGGTCAGACCAGTCGTCATCAGCGGTTACCTCGCGCTGTGTTGATATGTGAAAGCTAGGAACCCACCGCAGCGGATTTCTTATCAGCCTTGTGACGGCTTTTAAAAAACTCTACCCAGTCACGAGCCTTAGAAATACAGGCTGTGAGCACCAACCTACTGTTCGCCCTTCACGTAAGGGCAAGCCAGCACGTGAGCGGGTCTAAGCTTACTCATTTAACAGCCTATAAACACTCGCACTCATCGCCGCTCACACGAGCACATGTGTCAAGGTTCGGTGTTATCGCCCGCACCTATTCTACAAGACGTAGTTCACAAAGAACCAAGACACGGTTTTGTCAATACCGGTGGGGCCAGCCTCAACGTCATCACTTCCAAAAAAGCTGGCATGTTTAAACGCTACCGTGAACTTCCCTATCTTCTTAGTGAGTTGGAGATCAAACTCTTGCCCATATTCGAAGCTGCCTTGATCGGGCTGGAAGTCATGGAACTTAGTGAGCAGCGTTAACTTGCCTGGGAACTTGAAAATTCCGACTGCGTAAGCATCCTTCACCCCCGCACCCGGAAACCCAATGAAGCGATCAGCCCACCCCTGGAACGCGTGAACGGTTGCCAACGGTGTGGAAAAACTGATGCCGTTATCGCTTTCCAAAACCTCGAAACCTACCTTACCCATAATGCCGGTGATCAAGCCGCCCGAGAGGTCCTTACTTAAACCCAGCTCAACGCGGTACTGATTTGCCGAATCAAACGCGGTCGGATTTTCCGCAATTGCGCGCTGGTGTGCAGCCTCGATCAAGTACTGCGTCGACAGGCCCTCGGACACAGACCGCTTGCCTTGGAGCTTGGCACCAAAAGTTTCCCGATCAGTAAACGGCGCCGGTAGCTCATCGTTATCGTAGTCAAGTCGATAGTAGAATCCCTCTAGAGTACCGAACGGCAAGTCAGCATATTGTAAATTGATAAGGTGGGACTTCATTGGAGCGTTTGAGAGACCAGGGTTGGGATTGCTGTCCCCAAAAATGCGATTGACGTTATAAACGTAAGCATAGCTGGCTTTGAGGCCTTTTATCGATGAATTCTCTATAGTGAAAGCGTCCATAGACTGCCAGTTCTGACGCCACGGTACAGTACCAATAAAACGGTGTAGTGGTGCAGGCCGATAGGTGACGTACTGACGTCCATATTTTAGGGTCGTATCTGAAAATCCCGTGTACTTGATAAATGCCTCGTCAATTTCTGTGCCGCTCGGATCGGCAATCACGTCATAACCCTCAGACGGGTAACCTGGTACATTGAAGTCATCGACAATATGCGTCACGTTTTCGACAGCGATGCGTCCCGACCAATGGCTGATCTCCCCTGTCTCGTACCCTAGATAGGTGCGCAGGGTAAATCCGGAAGCATCGTCTAACGTATTAGCCTCGTCGTCGACAAGCTCAACACGCCCGTGCATACGCAGCGCCACCTTACCAGTAGAAAATGCTTCAGTGAGCAGGTCGCTCTGAGCAAGTGCTGGCGTGGCTGCAAACACTATTGGACCAAAAGTACCGATCGCTATTACCGATATGGGGCGTCGAATCCGGTGGGAAAAAACCATAATAAACATCCTCTTGGGGTTTGGTGATGTTGTCCGTTTCAACGGGTCCGAATCGACGGACAAAGGTCCCAACACAAGTGCGACACTGGAGTACGGGGGCACTTCCAAGCGCGGGATCAAGACACCAAGGCAAACAAAAATCAAAAAAAAACCGACGGGTGACCTTTATGGGGTCACTCGTCGGCATCATTGCCTTGCATGAATTTGGATGGGGCTGCTTCAGCAGTTAGCTTCTATCGTGCCAAAACTACAAATTGGATAAATATCAGCTTGTTAGAGTTAAAGCTGTTCTTACCGAGCGCTGACCAGATGCTCTAATCGAGTGCAATCGAGCTACACCCTGCCCACATTTAGCGCGCTCGCAATAGCACAGACGAACCAAACAGACAGCTTGCCCAATGGCAGAGTACACATAAACCTCAGTCCCCCTAACCCTCAAGTGCATCAAAAGCCGCCTTCATGGTCGGATTCTTGCGGGTCAGCTTTTTAACGGTCACATCCTGCGCCTTGTCATTGGCAAGACGTAGATTGCGGTCTGTGCTCAGCAGTGCATCTTTGGTTTTCTGGAGGTGATCAATCGACTTATCGATCTCGGCGATGGCCGTGTTGAACTTGCGTGACGCCAGGTCGTAGTTCTTGGCGAAGGCGGTTTTAAACTTATCCAAGTCCGCTTCGAAGTTGGTGACGTCAATGTTCTGTGCGCGAACCAGCGCCAACTCTTGCTTGTACTTCAAGGCATTCAGTGCAGCGTTGCGTAGCAGCGTAATAATGGGGATGAAGAACTGCGGCCGAATCACGTACATCTTGGGATATCGGTAAGACACATCCACAATGCCAGAGTTGTATAGCTCACTATCGGACTCCAGCAGCGAGACCAGCACCGCGTATTCACAGCCCTTCTCGTTGCGGTCTTTGTCCAGCTCTTTGAAGAAGTCTTCGTTCTTCTTCTTGGTCGTCGTGGTATCTGCCTCGTTCTTCATCTCGAACATGATCGAGACAATCTCGGTATCGGCATCGTCTACATCCCGGAAGATATAGTCGCCCTTGCTACCGGTGCTGGCGTCGTTGTCTTTCTCAAAATACGCCCTGGGGAAGGCAGTGGCACGGATACGATTGAACTCCACCTCGCAGTGCTGCTCGAGTGTCTCCCCAACCATTTTAGTGGATAGCTTCGCCTTCATATCTTTGAAACGCGTAAGCTCATCTTCTCGATCTTTGATTTGCTGCTCGTACCGCTCTTTCATTGATTGGGTTTGTAGCTGCGCCTGTAGCGTCGCTTGCTCAAGCTGAGACTTGAGCGCGCTGCGTTCCTGCTCCACCTGGGCGACGGCCTTAGACACCGCTAATTCTTGGGCCATGGTTATTTGCGACAGCTGATTTTTCAGGTTCTGAATATCCGCATCCTTCGCCGCTGATGCTGCCTGCACCTCGCGCAGTTTTTCCGCTTCGGCGAGTCTCTCTGCGGCCTCTCTCGCCTGCTGCGCTTCTCGAAGGTCGTTGCGTAACTTGTCCCGCTCTTGCTCAATGGCCTTTAGGGCTTCGGTGACCGCCAGTTGCTTGCTGGTCTCACCGGCCTCAAGCTTTGCTTTTAGCTCAGTGATTTGGCGCGCCTGTTCGGCGGCAGCTTTTTCCAGCTCCGATTTAACGGCCTGCTCGGCTAGCAGCACAGCCGACTGCTTGTCCTTTTCGGCCAAAGCAAGGCGCTCGTGGATCTCGTGCTCAAATTCAGCGTTGCGTACCTGACTCACAATATCAGAGTAGCCGGCCTCATCAATCTTGAACGCCTTCTGACAGTGCGGACAAATAATCTCATTCATTTCATCGACCCCGTTGCGTCTGTATTCGAGTAACCGGTATGCCCAGTTTCGTGGGTAACGGCTACTCGTTAGCCAAGTTATTCAGTGAATACTGAGTCTGTGCGCCAAACATTGCCTCACAAACCTAGCCCCTTCACCACTGTATTGATTGATCAACCTATGAATTTGGCTTGACGGATCATCGATCTGTGCGTTCTCCGCAGCTGCGATGGCCATATCAAAGGCCTCCGTCACGTCCGCACCCGTCACCTCATAGCCCCAGCCCTGACTCAACCAGCGAAGTGCCGACATCGCTGCACCAAATGCAAACACCGGTTCAATCTCAACAAAATCTCTTGCTGCGCGAGTCAGTGTCTTTGGTTCGCAAGGGCTTCGCTCAGCTAGTTGTAACGCAAAATCAAACAGCTTCAGCTCTTTGGCGGTCGCAAACCACTTGCCCTCCTCGCCGGGCGTGGTGGCGATCAGGTCGGAAAGAATATCAGTGGGTGCAATCATTGGGTATCGCTTGGACACTGCCCGGTACCTAGCAAGATACGAGTTCCCCTGGGCTGCGCTCAAGCCGTAGCGTCGATAGGCCTCTTGATGCAGACCCGACGAGATGAGGATGTCCTCACAGGCCCGATCAATCGCCGCGTCTGGTTTTGTAAAGCCCTCAGAGGCCCTTGCGTACTCTAAAGCGGCTGATTTCTTGCCCATTGCCAGTAGCGCATCGACACCATAGCGCCGATAGTGCCAAAAGGGCCTCCCATACAATGCTAGTAAGTCGAGTAACTCCTCGTAGCGGCTGGCCGATAGCAAACACGATAAGCATGCGGTTGTGCCGTAAAAGTAATTGCCGGGGTTTAGATCTGTCCAACATGCCCTCACTGTCGGCAACAGGTTTTCAGCCCACTTATTGGCAACGTACACTGAGCCACACAACTGGCCCCAACGATCGCCAACAGGGGCAAGGTAATCGACCCCGTCCTCTTCCATAGCTTGCCACAAGCGCTCCAGCCAGTTATCGCGTATCTTGGGTTCAGCGGGTGCGTGGACGATTATGGGAATAAGGGCATCGAGCGCTTTGTTCACGGCCGAACCCAGCGCGCCGCTAGAGCTATCGATATGCTCTAGAGCGGGCCAGAGCTTTTCCAGTAACTTGACCGCGCCATCAGCGGCAGTAACCGGGTCTTTTTTAGCGACTTTTTTGATCTCGGAAACCGCTTCTCTCAGTCGCTGAGACGCCAATTTGGAGGACTTCCAGCTATAAACACCCGCACGAAAGCGCGCAGGAAAGACCCACTTATGTGTTTTTTGAGGACTCAATGTCACCCCCTATTTCTTGCTTAAGCCCAAGAGTGTTAAACCCATGACAAAAGGTATAGCTGTTGTTGTCACGGCCGCTACAGCGCTGGTTATCGCGGCTCTCTTGTTCAACGCCAATCAACGCAACCTCGTACCCGTGATGCAAACGCGAACACTCATAACAGGTGACCAGGCATGGAGTACATCTCAACATCAGAACCTGCGTGTGGCTGTACTTAGTGACTTGCATCTAGACGATACTGAAGAGGACTATGCAGCTCTCGAATCGCTGATCGGTAACGTCATGGCCGAAAAACCCGATCTTGTCATGTTACTCGGGGACTACACGCAACATCCAAAAGACATTACCAATATCGGCGCACATCGAACTCGACTAATAGCCACACTAGAGGCACTGACGGCAATTCCTACCTTCGCTGTGTTGGGTAATTATGAAACTTGGTCTGAGCCAGATCGTTGGCGCGCTGAATTTACCCGATCCAAGATAACGCTACTGCATAATGATGTCATCGAAACAGGGGCTGGGGGTCGCACATTGTGTATTCGGGGGCTCGGCGATCTATTCACTCAACAATTTCAATTCACGCCATTTCCCGATCATTGTAAATCGCTAGCCAAGCTGTCGATCACCCACGATCCTGCCGGCGCTTTCCAGCCTATGATGAGCGGCATTGTACTTGCTGGTCACACCCATTGCGGGCAAGTCAGCCTGCGTTGGCTAGGCCCATTGTGGGTTCCCTCAGAGGCACCTAAGGCTGCAACTTGCGGGCTTTATGAAGACGATGAACGATTGCTTTGGGTGAGCTCAGGTGTCGGCACTAGCATTCTGCCGATCCGCTTAGGTGCACCCGCTCAGTGGGATTTGCTGACGCTGAGGCAATTACCAGCGGGCAATAATGGTGCGCGGCTGAACTAGCGTTCACAGCTGGTTATGCCGTTAAGTCTCAAACTTCGAGCATCTCTAGCAACCAGTTCAGGCGGTATGTGGACGACCGTTCGCAGTCTCTTAGGTCTACCTCACGGCTTGATGAATAATCGCCTTAATTAAAGTTTGGTAGGGCACACCCTCACGCAGCGCCCTCGCTTTCACCCGAGCGAGGTCACTCTGCGCGATACGTATCGAGATTTTCTCGCTGGATTCGTTCAGCGTATTGCGTGCAGCAGCCTTCATCTGCGCTAGTAACTCTGGGGTGACGATGCTTTCACCGGGAGCAAAATCCTCAGCTTCTATTGCTTCGTAGAGCTCCCTCTCCTCGTCATCAATAAAGTTCTCTATGGGGGGATGCTTACTCATCATCACTTTTCTCCAAGGTACAGGGTCAAGACCACTAACCTAGCAAGGAAACCTTCGTTGACTCTGATGTGCCTTTACATGTCATTTTGGTCGCGGATTATCGTATCAAGGTAGAGTTGAGCGCGTATGGTGGCACCCATGGACCGTGACGAGAGGCCTGAAGAGACCCATGTCTGATAATGATCAGTATGTAGACCCGACACCCGAGCTGTTTGCAGCGTTTAAAGCCTTAGATCGCGAGACACCCATTCTCATGCTCAATATGCTGCGCTTTCGCGATCAAGCTGCATATCCCGAAGGTCATGCCCAAGCTGGAAAAGACCTCAGTGGTGCCGACGCCTATCAGCTTTACGGAAAGACAAGCGGCCCTATTTTTGCGAGGGTAGGTGGTGAAATCGTCTGGCGCGGCGATTACCAGACCATGGTGATAGGCCCGCAAGAAGAGTACTGGGACACCGTTTTTATTGCACGCTATCCCAACGCGCATGCATTCCTAGAGATGATTGCCGACCCCGACTACAAAATCGCGGTGGTCAACCGCCAAGCCGCGGTCGCCACCTCACGGCTGATTCGATTCGGCGAGAGGGCAGGCGGAGCGGGCTTTGGTGGCTGAGTCCCAGCCCCACTCAGGGGGAGATTAAGGCCTTCAAAACCAGGCCCCATCACCCTCAATCCACCGCCAAAAACGCCGAAATTGCCCCGCTCACACTCTCTCGCGCTAAGCTGTGGGTCTGGCCATCGAGAATATCAATCTGATCGGCACGCAATTGATCCACTACCGATTGCGCCAACAACGGGCAGCAAATCTCATCATCGGCGCCGGTCACAATGCGCAAGTACCCAGGTCGTTGCACGCGGCCTTCCTCCAGTGCCTTGCGTAGCACGGGCTCCCTGGGCGGCCGGGATGCGAAAACCGACTCTCGAAATATTGACCGCCCCAGCAAAGGCGACAGCATGAGTACACGCTCGGGTGCTTGGCTGGCATCGATCAACGACAACATCAATAAATAGCCGCCGTAGGAGTTGACGATTAGGTGCCCACCGCTCGCTCCCAGCCAGAAATCGGTGACGCGCTGAACCTGCTCATCAATCGGTAACGACAGCAAAGCCGAGTCGACAGCTAAGCCCTGGTAGTCATCGGAGAGCGTGGCGAGGTAGGGACTAAGACCATGGTCTAGGCGGCCACCGCGACCGGTGATGTAGCGGATTTTTCCAGTGGCTATTGAGTTTACTCTCAAGGTCCAGCTAGCTCACGAATAGACCAGAGAAGACCTGCGTATCGACGAGGATATCCATCACTGCTCGCCGTAAAACATCTCGTTAATTTGTTGGTCTTCGTCAGAAAAATCGTCTGAAATAGCGATTTGGCCCGCGTATAAGCCTAGCGTTCGCTTTCCCTGAGACTGATGAGGTACCAAATCTGCGAGCGGTACATTGTTCTTCATAATCACCGAGCGCTGACCGTGGCGCGCCATATTCGCGAACTTTGACAACTTGGCTTTTACTTCTGAAATGCTGACTTTCATCATCTGCCACCATTACTTTGACCTCTTAGACCAAGATAGTTTTTTTAGGTCTATTTTTAAAGCTGGCAGCGAACGCCTACTGAGGCCCGTCATAATGGCAGCCTGCCCTCAATACGGCCGATCACCCTCACTCACGACCCGATGCAAACGCCGGGACGCGGGCAGAAAATCATTAACAGGCTTGTGCTGAGTGCTGCGATTGTCCCAAAGCACCACACTGTCGGTCTGCCATCGGAAACGGCAGGTGTACTCAGGCTGAACACAATGCTGATACAAGAAGCCGAGGATCTCTCGGGACTCCAGGGGCGAGACGCCTTCAATGTGCGTAGTGAATAGGGAGTTCACAAAGATCACCCGCTTACCGGTCTCTGGGTGAGTTTGAATAACAGGGTGACGAACCGGTGGGTTAGCGTCCAACGCCGATTGCAATCGCTCACGACCACCGGGCTCAGCAAGGCTTTCGCGGAACCCGTGGGCAAAATCATGCACCGCCACCAAGTCCTCTAGGTATCGCTGCATACCCTTCGATAAGCCATTATAGGCCGCAGTCATACTGGCGAAGGCGGTATCGCCACCGACCTCGGGAATCAGCATGCCTCGCAACACCGTCACCGATGGCGGGTGCTGTCGGAAAGTCATATCCGAGTGCCAAGCCTCAATCTTTGAGGGATTCTCGGGGGTGCTTTCAAGGATCATAACCTCGGGATACCCCTCCACCGTGCCGTAGGCCGGGTGGGTCTGCAAAGGCCCAAACACCCGGGCGAGACGCGTCTGCTGGGCAGGGGAAAGGGGCTGGTTACGGAAAAACAGCACCTCATGCTCATTTAAGAGCGATCGAACCTCGGCCAGTTGCTCACTAGACGCTGTCTCTAAGTCAACACCCGATACCTCAGCGCCAATAGCGCCCGCAACCCGTTTAAAATCCATTCTGATTAATCACTCTTATGAGCCCACAACACCATGCCAAACGTCGGGGTAAAACCCGCAACGCCACCGTTTGAATTATGCTGTAGATCATCAAAAAGCAATACTGATCGCAGAGGCGAAAATCACGTTTTCATGTGGTCCATGCGGATTACATTCCCGATCGCAAGGCGATCCGAACCGACCAGAAAACATCGGCACAAGGGCATGCTGTATTGTTGGAAAGCGGGTCTAAACTAGGCCAGCACAATAAAACTCAGCGCCAGTAACGCTAGGAAGGCGGTCTCGAGCACCATCAGTGCAATGGGCTTAACACCCACAGCAGCCACGTCTTTCAGTGACGTTCGAACACCCAATGCCGCAATGGCGGTGAGTAGTAACCAAGAAGCACCACTTGATGCCCAAGTTACCAGCTGCTCGGGTAATAACGACACGCTGTTCACAATGAATAGGGCTACAAATCCCAACAAAAACCAGGGAATAGGTAAGGCAGATTCCGTGGTACCCGGTCGGGCCAGTCGGCGCACAAATAAGCTGATGAAGACCACAACCGGCACCAACATGGCCACCCTGAGCAGTTTCACAAAAGTGCTAAGGTCACCCACCTCACCGGAGATGCTGTAACCCGCGCCCACCACCTGGGCTACATCGTGGATGGTGGCGCCAATAAAAATACCCGCATCGGTGTCGTTCAAGTGCAGAGCATGACTGACCAACGGATAGACCACCATCGCAAGGGTGCTCAAGGTGGTCACACCGATAACCGTAAATAAAGTCTCTTGCTTTAACCGGTCGCTGGCGGGCAAGACACTGCTAATGGCCATGGCTGCCGAGGCACCGCAGATGCCCACCGAACCGCCGGTGAGCACACCCAATGGGTAACCTAGGCCCATCACACGCGCGCATATCACACCAAAGGCGATCGTCAACAGCACACCCATACAGACGCTAGCCACCGGCAGCCAGCCAAGTTCTGTTAAGTCGGCAAAGGTAATTCGAAGCCCCAACAGAGCCACACCCACACGCAGCAACTGCGTTGCGCTGAACTCGATACCAGGCACGACCCGCGGATTTTCCATCAGGAAATGAAAAGCGAGGCCCAGTAAAAGCCCCATCAGCATAGCCGGCGCACCGTAACGTATGGAGAGGAAGTAGGCCGCCATCGCCAGCGTTGCAGCAAGGCAAATGCCCGGCCAATTTGCTCGGGCTTTTTCAACAAGATCGGTCATAAATTGTTGTTATCGATTAGAAGCCAGCAGCTAACGCAGGGTTTTGATATGGAAAGACTTGGGCCGAGTGAGCGCTTCATACCCGACTGATGACAAGGTGCAGCCCCGCCCCGAGTTCTTAATACCCGTCCATGCCAGTGCCGGGTCTAAATAGTCGCACCGGTTCACAAAAAGCGTTCCCGTTTCGATCCGCTCGCCCAGTGCCATTCCAGCCTTTGTATCGGCGGTAAAAATAACCGCTGTAAGACCGAACTCACTGTCGTTCATTAGCTCAACCGCTTCATCGTCACTGGTAACCCGCTGGATCCCGACAACCGGGCCAAAAGATTCCTCGGTCATTACCCGCATACTGTGGTTGACGTCGGTCAGCACCTGCGGGGCCATGTACGGCGTACCCGGCTTATTCATCGGGAACCCAGCAGGGTCGATATGAGCTTTCGCACCCGCGGCAACAGCATCGGCAATTTGGCCTCTGACAAAATCGGCTGCTGATGCTTTTACCAAAGGTCCAAGGGTTGTCTCTGGATCATCCGATCGCCCCAAGACGTAGCCGTTCACCAGCGCCACTGCCCGCTCCACAAACTGGTCATAGACGTCGGCGTGCACATAGATACGCTCGATACCACAGCAGGATTGCCCACTATTGAAAAAGGCACCATCAATGGCAGTCTCCACCGCGTAGTCAATATCCGCATCGGCTCGAACATACGCAGGGTCTTTACCACCTAGCTCTAAGCCCAATCCTATAAAGCGACCTGCCGCTGCACGTTCAACCATGGCTCCCCCAGGCACCGAGCCGGTAAACGCAACGTAGTGAACAGCCGGATTAGCGATTAACTGCTCGGTGTCTGCATGGCTAAGATGCAAGTGCTGAAAAACACCCTCTGGCAAGCCCGCCTCGTCAAAAGCGCTCTGAAAGCGCTCGGCACACAATGGCACCTGTGCCGAGTGTTTGAGAATAACCGTATTACCGGCCATCAAAGCCGGAATAATGGCATTCACCGCGGTTAGGTAAGGGTAATTCCATGGGGCAATAACCAGCACCGTACCCAAAGGCTCTCGTCTAATTTCTCGAATGAATCCGGGTTTCTCGGGTAGTTGAATGGGAGCAAGGGCCTGCTCGGCAATATCAATCATGTACTCTGCGCGCTCGGCCAGACCGGCCAGCTCACACGCCGCATAGCGGATCGGACGCCCCATTTGCCAACAAATCTCCTCCCCTATGGCGTCTTTATTGCGCTCAAAGTAAGCGACGGCTTTACGGCAAACGGCTGCGCGATCGGTCATTGTGGTGGCCTTCCAAACACCTGCCGCTGAAGCGCTGTTATCGATAGCCCTTTGAATTTGCGCTTGCGTAGCAAGTGGACGCCGAACATAAACCGAATCGTCAATCGGGGAGATGGTCTCTTTAAGCTCGATCATGATGGTTTCCTTGATGACATCGATAGCAAAACGCTGCTGGGCGAAATACAGATCAGTTGGTGGTCGCACAGCGTAAAGCGGTATAGCCCCATTTAGCCTCAAAGTTCGACCCAAAAAATAGAGCCATCTGTGGTAGGTGATGTACATGCACTGCGGTGCAGTTTGGTTGCGGGGGGTACACATACATACGGTGGCGCCCTTATCGGGGGTACCGGTACTTACGCGGGCATACGTGGTACTGACACGCTCGATATCGCTGACGGGCAGACCGAGGCCATCATGACCTACTGGACCGATCAGTAGTGTTGCGGGTGTCGAGAGCCCTAAAAAACTTGCGCTGTGCTGGCCCTTGGCCTTAACTATTCCAAATAACAATGCTCGACCCCTACCAACTAAACTATCTGGAGTACCTTATGGCTCAACTCAATACAAAACTCGTCACATTAGGCGCTCTGGGTTTGGCATCGGCAGCCGTCTTGGTAGTAGCGCTACAAGATGGCAATGTCGATACCAGCCAGGCGAGTGGCACCATCGCGCCAGCCCAGCGCGTGGTGAATACACAAATTACTGCCAACGATGCCCTCAATGAGAGCGCCGCCAGCACCGACGCTACACCTAGTACAGACGCCACCGCCGTCGATAATTCCGTTGAGAGCTCAATGGAATCATCCATGGAAAGCTCCATGCGAATGAGGTTCCTCATGAGCAACTCACAGTCGGATGAAGGTGGCAGAGACAGACATAACGGCGGCGGCGACGGCGGCACCGACCCAACTGTTTTCTGAAGACAGAGCCGGACGTTAGTTCAGTCCCGAAGCCTGGGGGTAAAACGTTATCTGCTGGCTTAGCATTTTTGCGAAACCCCTAGGGTTACTGCAGACATCGCACAAAACGTTTTGGTGGCGGTTTGTTTGTCGGGTGCTCCTTTACTCAGCGCCTATTGCAACAGTAGTCGCAACAATAGTCACAACAACCCTCACAGTAACAAGTGCACAAGCCCAAACCGTAGACCTAGCTACCCTCGAAACCGACCAGCTGTTGCTGGTTAGCGGGCAGACCTCAGCCCCCGAGGAACTCACGACCCAGGCCGCCAAAAGCTTTCTCAATGCACTTGCTTTTCATGAGTCACTGTTCAATTGGCACTCGGACGAAAAAATAGCGTTCCTGTTTAACGACTGGAGCGACCGGGGCAACGCCGCGGCCATTCCCATCCCAAGAAATCTCATCATCTCGGAAATGTCGCCCATCAATAAGACATTCGAGACGGCGCCGCCCATTGATCAAGTCTTCAACGTCATGAATCACGAAGTTGCTCACTTGGCGACATTGGATGCCCATGGGGAGCGTCAGCAATTTTGGCGTGACATATTTGGTGGCAAAGTGAACTACAGCGCCAGTCATCCCGAGACCCTGCTATACGGTCAACTGACCGCGCCGCGAGTCATGGCGCCCACGTGGCTACTCGAGGGTATCGCAACCTTTATGGATACATGGATGGCCGGGGGTATCGGTCGCGGACAAGGGGGCTACGACGAGATGGTGTTTCGGGCCATGGTCCGAGA
>PR_CR_10_Liq_3_inCRDRAFT_1000137_pt1 | contig 20610 bp, 18 predicted proteins | sample PRCRCaboRojoPR_2_FD_10240 | JGI IMG/M metagenome (IMG submission 10240)
GAGCCGATCGGGCAAGACAATTAGTGAGCGCACTGACCACCGCTGGTTTCCAAGGTTTTACCCGTAGCCGCCAACCCAACTGTCAGCTGGTATGCACCACCCAGTACAGTGGTGAACTCGACTGCCCTGTGGCGTTCCCCCCCGATAATCTGTCGGAGAGTCTTGGGGAGGTTGTCGCCAGCCATGGGCTGCGGCAACTGCGCATCGCTGAGACCGAAAAGTATGCGCATGTCACCTTCTTTTTCAGTGGCGGTAGGGAGGAGACTTTCGAGGGCGAAACCCGCTGCCTAGTCCCTTCACCGGATGTCGCAACCTACGATCTTCAACCCGAAATGAGTGCAGAAGAAGTGACCGACAAGGTCATTAAGGCCATTGAGGAACAGCAATACCACCTGATTGTGGTCAATTATGCCAACGGCGATATGGTGGGCCACACAGGGGTTTATGACGCAGCCATTGTTGCTGTTGAAACCCTCGATCACTGCCTGAGTCGCCTCGAGCAAGCGCTGCTTAATAACAACGGGCAAGGGCTGATTACGGCAGATCACGGCAACTGCGAACAAATGATTGACTACCTTAGTGATCAGCCTCACACACAACATACAACCGAACCTGTGCCCCTCGTGTATATCGGTTGTGATAATCGCCGGCTGCGGCAGCAGGGGGGTATTTTGGCCGACGTCGCGCCGTCGCTGCTGACACTGATGAACCTGCAAAAGCCAACCGCTATGACCGGTGTCAGCTTGTTCGAGAGCGAAGCCTAAAGGTGACAATTCATAACCGGTGGGGTCTCGCTGCCTGCATCGGGTTGTGTTCACTGTTGCTGTCGATAACTGCGGTTTCCCAAAGCACCTCAAAAGAGGAAGCAACACAAGCCAAACTCGAACAGCTGCGCAAACAAATTGCGTTGGTGCAAAAACGACTTGAGCGAAATCGGGGACAACGAGACAGCTTACAAACCCAGCTGCGGGCCACTGAGCGTGAGATCAGTGACATCGATAATGCGCTGATCACGGTGCGTGCGGCCATTCAAATCGAACTCAAACAACTCGATACCTTGTCGACTGAAGCCAAGAAACTCCATGAACAGGTGACAACACAGCGTGAGAACTTATTGTCAGAGCTACGCCAGTTATGGGGGCTGAATCAGGGCGGCAGCGCCAGAATTCTGTTCGGTGACCAATCCCCTGACCGATTAGCCCGCAATTTGGCCTTTTACAAGCGGCTGTTACATCAGCGAGCCGATCGTATCGATCAATTCTTAACGCTGCTCGATGAAGTGAAAGCCAACACTCAGGCCACCAGAGCGGCGCAGCAACGACTCAGTGACCGAAGAGCCACATTAGAGCGAGATCGGGGTCGTGCCGCGGTACTACAGCGGGAGCGCAAAGAGACCCTGGCCCAAATCGAGTCGGACCTTCAGACCGATGGCGCTCGTGTGCGTCAACTGCAACAGGACTCCGAGAGACTCAGCGAATTACTTGAGGAGCTACGCAAAACGCTGGCAGAGCTGGATACACCCATAGACTATAAGCCCTTCACTGCCGCAAAAGGTGAAATGCGCTATCCGGTGACAGCTCGCCCGAGCCACCGGTATGGTGAGATCAGAAATCGGGCCAATATGCGCTGGCAGGGCTGGTTGCTACCGGCCCGAGAAGGCAGTGAAATACAAGCCATACATCATGGTCGGGTCGTCTATGCCGACTGGCTACGGGGTCAGGGGCTGTTGATGATTATTGATCACGGCGAGGGTTATTTGAGTCTTTATGGACACAATAGAAGCCTGCGTAAGGAAATAGGCGACTGGGTCACTCCCGGCATGGTCATTGCCACGGTTGGTGCCAGTGGCGGTAATACAGCGCCGGGGGTTTATTTCGAAATTCGCCATCAAGGTAAACCGATTGATCCAAGCCCATGGCTCAAGCGGTAGCCAGCGGCAATCGGTTAACATGTACGACCACGGTCTTGCGCGGTGACCCGTGGCTCAAACGGATTTAATCAACCGGCATAAAACACGCCAGTTAACGAGGTTTTGAATGGGAACTCTTTTGGCAAGACTGCTTGCAATCCTTGCTCTAAGTGGCGGCGTGGCACTTACCGCGGCCGGCGATGAGAACAACAGCACAGCTCAGGATGCCGCTGTCGACTCAAACGACGGTGTGCTGTCACTTGAAGAGTTACAGATCTTTGCCGATGTGTTTCATCAAATTCGCTCGGGCTACGTCGAAGAAGTCGATGACAGCACCCTATTCGAATACGCCGTCCGCGGCATGCTCGAGGGCCTTGATCCCCACTCGGTTTACCTCACCAAAGAAGATTACAGCGATCTACAAACATCCACCGAGGGTGAGTTTTCGGGCTTGGGTATCGAAATCGGTCGACGTGGTAGTTACATCGAGATCATCGCACCCATCGATGGCTCCCCAGCCGTGGACGCGGGCCTAGAGGCCGGCGATATTATTCTCAAACTCGACGATGAACCCGTTAAAGGTATGAGCATCAATGACGCGGTCGAACGTATGCGTGGCCCGATTGGCAGCAGCATCAAATTGCAGATTGGCCGGCCCGGTAACCCCGAGCCGTTTGATGTCTCGGTAGTGCGCGACACCATCAAAGTCGGCAGTGTCCGATCTAGACAGCTGTCGCCGGGTTTGGGCTATCTTCGTATTGCTCAGTTCCAGCGGCACACCGGAGATGAAAGCCGCGATGCACTGACCGATTTAACCCAAGATGGCGAACTAGAGGGCTTGGTCATTGACCTGCGCAACAACCCCGGGGGGGTCTTAGGGGCTAGCGTCGATGTGGCGGATCTGTTCCTCGACGGTGGCTTGGTGGTGTACACCGAAGGGCGCCATCCCAGCGCAGGCGAAACCTATAACGCCAAACCCGGTGACGCCCTAAACGGTGCCCCTGTTGTGGTACTCATAAACAGCGGTTCAGCGAGCGCTTCCGAGATTTTAGCCGGGGCACTACAAGATCGAGGTCGCGCGGTCGTTATGGGCACCCGAAGCTTCGGTAAAGGCTCGGTGCAAACCGTATTACCCGTCTCTGAAAATCGAGCAGTGAAGCTCACTACCGCCCGTTATTTCACACCCAATGGTCGCTCCATTCAGGCAGAGGGTATCGTGCCCGATATCGTTGTTGAACGCGCGCAAATCACAAGCGTTGAAGGACAACGAATCAGCGAGGCGGATTTAAAAGGCCGCTTAGACGCCGCGGAGGACAGCAGCGAGCAGGATTTCAGTCCCGAGAGTGACAGCCTTTCAGATCTGCGGGAAAACGACAATCAGCTCTACGAGGCACTAACCCTGCTGCGGGGCATTAACTTGCTGGGTACGCGACAGCGTTCAAACCGTGTCCGTGCAGATGCGCCTGCGCAGTCGGATGACGGTTCAACGGGTGCCCTGCCAGATACCGATACCGATACCGATACCGATACCGATACCGATACCCAGTGAGCCTAAGCCTCTAACATGAGGGTAACTGAAAAACCCAGTAGCTAAGGGCGAGTCACAGGCGGACTTCTACCCCGTGCTGGGCGAGATAGTGCTTTGCCTCGGGAACGGTGTGATCACCGAAATGGAAGATACTCGCCGCAAGGACAGCATCGGCGCCACCCTCGACAATGCCATCGACAAGATGCTGTAAATTGCCGACCCCACCCGATGCAATAATCGGAATATCGACCGCATCGGCAATAGCGCGGGTTATGGTCAATTCAAATCCATCACGGGTGCCATCACGATCCATACTGGTGAGCAAAATTTCACCCGCACCCAAGGCCGCCATACGCTGCGCCCACGATACCGCTTCGATTCCCGTGGGCTTACGTCCGCCGTGGGTAAACAATTCATAGCGTGGGGCATCGGTGGCATCGTTAGTCACCCGCTTAACGTCCATAGCCACCACAATGCACTGGGAGCCAAAGCGGGCCGCGGCATCTGCCACAAGCTCGGGGTTGTGGATGGCGGCGGTATTAATGCTGACCTTATCGGCGCCCGCATTGAGCATGGTTCGAATATCCGACACGCTGCGAATGCCGCCCCCTACAGTGAGAGGTATAAAGACCTCTCGAGCCATCTGCTCAACAGTGTGTACCGTGGTATCCCGCTCTTCGTGGCTCGCGGTGATATCGAGAAAGGTAATTTCGTCGGCACCCTGCTCGTTATAGCGACGGGCAATTTCCACCGGATCGCCGGCGTCCCGAATACCAACAAAATTGACGCCCTTCACCACCCTACCCCGATCGACATCAAGGCAGGGGATAATGCGCTTGGCCAAACCCATTAGCCGACTCGCATAAAGTTATCGACTAAGGATTGCGCCTCGGCAAAGTCAATGGCGCCCTCGTAGATGGCGCGCCCAGTAATGGCACCGGCTATACCTTCGCGGCTGTAATGCATTAGCTTACGAATATCATCCAGGTGAGTAACGCCACCCGAGGCGATAACGGGCACGCTAGAGGCCCGAGCCATCTCAACGGTAGCCTCCACGTTAACGCCACTCATCATGCCGTCACGGGCGATATCGGTATAAATAATGGCGCTGACACCGGCTTCCTCAAAACGTGCCGCCAGCTCGGTAGCGCGCTGATCGGAGACCTCGGCCCAGCCATCGGTTGCAACCATGCCGTCTTTAGCATCGATCCCGACAATGACGCGATCGGGAAATTCCCGACAGGCCACTCGTACAAAAGCAGGCTCTTTAACCGCTTGGGTACCGATGATGACGTAGCTAACACCCGCCGCCAGATAGCGCTCGATGGTATTCAGATCGCGGATACCACCACCGATTTGAATCGGCAGATCGGGCAAGGCTTGGGCAATAGCTTCGACGGCCCCAGCATTAACCGGCTCACCCTCAAAGGCACCGTTCAGATCGACTAGGTGTAGACGACGCGCACCCTCGGATGCCCAGCGCTGAGCAGTGGCCACCGGGTCGTCGGAAAAAACGGTGCTGTCATCCATCAGTCCCTGTCGAAGCCGCACACATTGTCCATCTTTAAGATCTATCGCCGGGATAATCAGCATGTTCCGTTCCACTGTAAAAAGTTCGACAACAAACGCAGCCCCGCGGTGTGGCTTTTCTCGGGGTGAAATTGCACCGCAAACAAGTTGTCTTGGGCGATAGCGGCACTGCCAACAACGCCATAATTAAAGGTAGCCGCATTCACGGCAGGTTCGTCGGGTGCTACGTAGTAGCTGTGTACAAAATAAAAACGAGCGCCATCGTCTATGCCAGCCCACAGGGGATGCTCACGACATTGGTGGACCTCATTCCAACCCATGTGCGGCACCTTTAAGCGCTGACCGCACTCAGTGCGATGATCTTGCCCAAAGAAACGGACCCGCCCGGGGATGATACCTAGGGTTTCGACACCGCCGTTTTCCTCTGAGCTGTCCATGAGTGCCTGCATGCCGACACAGATGGCAAGCACGGGTTTGTGGCCATCGGCGAGGGCATCCGCGAGCAGTTGATCACAGCCCAATCGACGGATTTCCGCCATACAGTCCCTAATACCACCGACGCCGGGAAATACCACATGATCGGCCCGTGCAATGGCAGCAGCCTCGTGGCTAACCACCACCTCACCGGCGCCCGCGTGCTCCAACGCACTGGCTACAGAGTGCAGATTCCCCATGCCATAATCGATGACCGCAACACTGGCCGCCATAAGCTCAGAGCACGCCCTTGGTTGAAGGCATGATGCCTGCCATGGCGGGATCAATCGTCAACGCCATACGCAACGCGCGCCCAAACGCCTTAAAGACCGTCTCGGCCTGGTGATGGGCGTTGTGGCCACGCAAGTTATCGATGTGCAAGGTCACATTGGCGTGATTCACGAAGCCCTGAAAAAACTCCAGAAATAAATCGACATCAAAGCCACCAATAGCAGCTCGGGTGAATGGCAGGTGGTAACTCAAGCCTGGCCGACCTGAAAAATCGACGACCACCCTAGATAACGCTTCATCGAGGGGCACGTAGGCGTGTCCGTAGCGGACCAAGCCTTTTTTATCGCCGACGGCTTGCGCGAACGCCTGACCGAGGGTGATACCAATATCTTCCACCGTATGGTGTGCGTCGATATGCAAATCGCCCTTGGCATATACCTTGATATCCATCATGCCGTGACGGGCAATTTGGTCGAGCATGTGCTCTAAAAAAGGCACGCCAGTATCGAATTCCGCCTGGCCACGACCATCGAGACACAGGGAAACTTCGATTTGAGTCTCGAGGGTATCGCGTTTCACAACCGCAGTTCGGGCGCTCTCTGAGCGGGGTTCGACGGGCTGAGTCATGCTGTAACTCCTGCAGGCGCCCAACCTAGAGCCTAGACGGGGCGACGATTAACGGGGCGCGGTACAATTGGCGCGCATTGTATCGAAAGAGCGGCGCCAGTTCACTTGAAGACCACCACCGACACAAACCCCATCGATCCTGCCAATTTTGCTGCACGGGTGCTCGATTGGTTTGACCATTGGGGCAGAAAACACCTGCCCTGGCAGCAAGACATCTCCCCTTACCGGGTTTGGGTGTCGGAAATTATGCTGCAACAGACGCAGGTAAGCACGGTCATACCCTATTTCGAGCGATTTGTGGCCGCATTTCCCTCTGTCACGGCCCTTGCCAGCGCCAGTGAAGACCAGGTGTTACATCTGTGGACCGGCTTGGGCTATTACAGCCGCGCCCGCAATCTTAGGCGCAGTGCCATTGAAATTGTTGAACATCACGGTGGCGAATTTCCCACATCTGTCACAGCTTTAGAGGCGCTACCGGGCATTGGCCGCTCAACAGCCGGTGCTATTGCCAGCATCGCCATGGGTATTCGCGCACCCATATTGGACGGCAACGTCAAACGGGTGTTGGCACGCCATCATCGAGTAGCCGGCTGGCCCGGACAATCCGAGACCTTAAAGCAGTTATGGCTGCTGGCCGAGGCCTACACACCCGATAACAGGGTCGCCGATTACACGCAGGCCATGATGGATCTAGGGGCTACCCTATGCACCCGAAGCCGTCCGCAATGTGGTCGCTGCCCCTTAGTCGATAGCTGCGAGGGCTTCGCCGCTGGCGACCTACTATCGTTTCCGGGGAAAAAACCGAAACGGGCACTGCCCGTTCGCGATGCGCTGTTCTTACTGGTTCACAATGAACGTCATGAGGTCCTGCTTGAGCGACGACCGCCCAGCGGGATATGGGGTGGCCTGTGGAGTTTTCCCGAAATCAGCCATCGCCAGGATCTTAACGAATGGTGTCAACAAAGGTTGGGGGTTACACCGATAGCGACTCTCGACCTTCCAGGACTGCGACACACATTTTCCCACTTTCATCTCGACATCCAGCCCATCGCTATTAACGTAGGCACAGCAGTAAGCACGATTGCTGACCAAGGACACCACTGGTACAGCCCACAACAGGGCGCCGAGTTGGGCTTGCCAGCACCGGTCCTCAAGCTGCTTCGGCAGTGGGCTGACACGCACCTTCATCAACACACATCCAAAGCTAGTACCGATCAGGAGATGTTATGAGCCGAACCGTTTTTTGCCGCCGCTACAGGGAACAACTCGAAGGGCTAGAACGACCGCCACTCCCGGGGCCCAAAGGACAAGACATCTTCGAGCATGTTTCAAAGAAGGCCTGGCAGGAATGGCAAGCCCAGCAGACGATGCTCATCAACGAAAAGCACTTGAGTCTTATGGACCCAGCGGCGCGTTCGTATTTGCAAGAGCAAATGACAAAATTTCTGGCGGGGGAAGAATATGACCAGGCAGAGGGCTATGTACCACCTTCAAACTAAGCAAAGTGTCAGCCAAGGCCGTAAACTAAGCCAACTGCGCGGAATGCGCCCCTATTGCTCCACCACTTGCGGAAACTGACTCATGCGCGTTCTTCCCTGGCTTCTCACCGCATTGGCATGTCTGGGTGTGACCTCTGGTCTCGCTGCCATCAAATACCAGCAGATTACCGATGCAATGGCGATGGCGGAAAGCTTCCCCCCCCCCTACTCGGCGGTCACCGCCGGAAATCTGGCGCAGGTTGAGTGGACGCCCGTGCGAAAACTGACGGGTACGGTACGCGCGCCCCAATTTGTTGAAGTGGCAGCTGAGGCGACCGGCCGAGTGGTGGCACTGCCAGTGGCACCCGGCACCGTTGTCGAACAGGGGGACATCATCCTTCAGTTATTCGACGAAGACCTCAAAGCTCAAGGGGAAGCCCTGCGAGCAGATCTTGAGCTCATAGAACTGCAGATTAATCGGGTAAAGCAGCTAAAAGCCCAATCTCTGGCTTCCCAAGATCAACTTGACACCCTGTTGTCTCGCAACAAAGCGGTGCGAGCACAACTAGCAGCCAATACGGCGCAGTTAAGTCGCCTGACTTTGCGCGCGCCTTTTACCGGGCGATTGGGCATTTATGGCATTAACGTAGGGGATTTAATACGCGCCGGCGAGGTCATGACCACGCTCACCGACACCTCTAGCGAGCGATGGATCGACTTTAAAGTGCCCCAGGGTGTTGCGCGTGTTGCGCCGGGAGACTCGGTTCGATTGTTATCCCTTGATCATGAGGTCATTGGAGAAGCCCGTATTATCGCCGTCGCAGACGCCCTCGGCACAGGTCTAAGGGCTTTTGACGTCCGCGCGGCCATTGATGATGGCCGGCTGCGCCACGGAGAGCTGGTATTGGTTGAGGTACGCACACGCCGGCCCAGATTGACATTGGGTATACCAAGCCACGCTGTACGCTGGGACATCGAGGGGCCTCATATCTTTGTGTTAACCGATGCCGGTGAAGACGCGTTTGTACCTTTCCGAGCACGCCTGGAGCGGATCTCCCTGATCGCAGAGGACAATGGCTTCGCCTACATCGAAGGCATTGAGCCCAACCGGTTGGGTCCAGACACGGTAGTAGCCATTGAAGGGGCCTTTAAGCTGAGTGACGGTAGCCTGGCCAAAGTGGTCAAGGAGGCACCCCGAGGATGATGGCGCACCCGGAAAACCAGCCCCGCTGGAGTGATGTGTTTGTCAAACGGCCGGTCGTTGCCGTTGTGCTGTCTCTCGTATTTCTGCTGGTCGGTACCCGTGCGGCCCTGGACCTGCCCGTCATTCAGTTTCCGGTCATCCAAAGCTCGTCACTAGAGATCATGACGGTCTACCCTGGCGCCAGTGCCGAGACTGTGCGGGGCTTCATTTCGGAACCGATCGAGCGAGTAGCCGCGAGCGTACCCGGTGTCGACTATGTTGAGTCGACAACGACCAGCGGCAGCAGCATCGTAAAAGTGTGGCTTGCGTTGAACGAAGACAGCACCGACGCGCTCGCCGAGCTCAACACCCGACTGAGCCAGATCCGATACGAGTTGCCCGANGGCGCAGAGGACCCCTCTATCAGTGTGATTCGGGCGGACAGCCCCTACGCCAGTTTTTATCTGGCGTTATCGATTCCAGAGGGCGAAACCCGTGCCAGCATTACAGACCTAATGCAGCGCGATATTTTGCCGCGACTGACCTCTATCCCGAATGTGCAGAACGCCATGAACTCGGGCATTCGACCTGCTATGCGTATATGGCTCGATACCAGCCGTATGGCCGCGCTCGATGTGAGTGCAGATGATATTCAGGCGGCTCTGCGCCGCAATAATGTCATTAGCACATTAGGTAGAGCGCAAAATGCTACCCAGCAGATTGATCTGGTAGCCAACACCGAGGCCCGCAAACCCGAGGATTTCGCTGACATCGTGTTGAAACGCGCCGAGGGTGTGAATATCCGATTGGGGGACGTGGCGCAGGTGGCGGCCGGCGCCGAGGACACCAATCGACTCACCCGCTATAGCCTGACCGATGTTGTGTTCATTGGCATCTACCCGGCGCCCGGTGCCAATGAAATTGCGGTGGCTGATGCGCTGTACGCCGAGGTGGCGGCCATTAATGAAACACTGCCCGAGAAGCTGGATTTCTTTATTGCATACGATGTCACCACCTACATGCGCGATGCCCTCAAAGAGATTTTCATCACGCTCGCGGAAACCATCATCCTAGTGGGTTTTGTGGTGGTGGCACTCATGGGTTCGCTGCGCACCGCTGCGGTGCCGCTACTGACCATCCCCATTTCACTATTAGGTGCCATCGCCGCCATGTCATTGATGGGATTTTCCCTCAATCTACTCACTATTTTGGCGATTGTGCTGTCGGTAGGCTTGGTGGTTGACGATGCCATTGTGGTGGTAGAAAACGTCGCCAAAAACCTGCGCGAGGGTAAGAGCCGATACGCGGCCGCACTGGCGTCCTCGCGACGACTGCTTGCACCCATCATCGCTATGACCGTGACCTTGGCGGTTGTGTATGCCCCCATCGGGATCCTCAGTGGGCTGACTGGCGTTTTATTCAGGGAATTCGCCTTCACCCTTGCGATTGCAGTGCTGATATCGGGGGTTGTTGCTATTACCCTGTCACCGATCATGAGTGCCTGGGTGTGCCCCGATAAAGGGCACGAAACCGCAGCGACGCGCTGGGTCAACAAGCGCTTTGATCACACCGCCAATCTGTACGCCAAAGTGGTGGATTTTTCCTTGAGCTACCGTTGGCAGCTCATTACCGCCGGTGTTTTCTTCGCCCTGCTGACGGCGCCACTGTATTTATTTTCCTTAAAAGAACTAGCACCGGTCGAAGATCAAAGCGGCATCACCGTGGTATCCGATGCGGCGCCGGAATCCGCCATTGATGACACCCATGAGAGCATGGATGCGGTGGTCAATACCNTATCGAGATTCGATGGGGCACTGGANATGTGGCACGTGATTCTGCCTTCAGGNAGTTACGGTGGCCAAGACTTTACGCCACCCGACGAGCGCGACTGGCGCTTGCAAGATCGCATATTCGAGCTNTACGGCGCACTAAAGGAAATNCCNGGGCTGAGCGTATTTGCCATNAANGATTCCAGTCTTCCCAGTGCCGGCCAATTCGATGTTGANGTAGTGGTCAATAGCTCTGACGATGCCGCAACGATGCTGCCCTACGCGAAAGCCCTGGTCAGCGCCGCCGAGGAGTCGGGGCTATTTATGTTCGCCGATACGGACTTACGGGTGGACCTGGTGCAGGGGCGCATCAATATTGATAAGCAGCGTTTGGCCGATCTAGGCATGTCACTGGGTAATCTTTCGAACCAGATTGCGCTGCTCAACACCGAGGCCTACATCACGCGCTACGATGACAGAGGGCGAGCTTATCGGGTTATTCCAAAAGTCGGTCGCGATGAGCGTAACAGCCTTGATGCCATGCTGGATTTGCCCATTAGAACCCCCACCGGGGATTTGATTCCCTTGGGATCAGTGGCCAGTTTAGAGCGCATCACGGCGCCCAGGGCGCTGACACGTTTCCAGCAAAAGAATGCCTTCAAGATTTTCGGCGGCGTGATACCCGGCACCACCAAAGAGCAAGGTCTCGCCTTTATTGAACAGAAAGCCAAAGAGTTGTTACCGAGCCACTATGTGATCGACTACACCGGTGAATCCCGGGAAATTCGCAGCGAGGGTAATACGCTACTGGGTGTGCTCGCCATAGCGATGGCACTGGTATTTTTCGTGCTAGCCATCCAGTTCAATAGCTTCCGGGATCCGCTCATTATCCTGCTAGGGTCTATCCCCTTGGCCCTATTCTCTGCCCTGGTAATTACCTTTACAGGCCTGACCACTATCAACATCTACTCTCAGGTGGGGCTTATCACGCTGGCCGGGCTGGTCACGAAAAACGCCATCCTCATTGTAGAGTTCGCCAACCAAGCGCAACGGGATGGTCTGTCAAAACTCGACGCCATACGATCGGCGTCAGCCAGTCGACTGCGTCCTGTGTTAATGACCACGGGCGCCACGGTGCTGGGTCACTTCCCATTGGTGCTGGTAACCGGCGCAGGGGCTGAGGCACGCAACAGCATAGGCTTCATTCTGGTAGTAGGCATGCTTATTGGCACCTTCTTTACCCTGGTGCTACTGCCCGCCATCTACTCGGTATTGGCCTCGGACCACCGCAGCGAGGTCCAGTCGGCCGAGGACGAGCTTGCCCCTATTAATGGCGACGCAGCGCCCGCTTAGCGGGACCGCAAACGCTCGGCCACGATACGCCCATCGGCATCGATATAACCTCGCAATTCTGCCATGCCGCCTATGGGCGGCAGATCCTTGGTGCGCGTAGCGTTGTTAGTAACAAATTCAGCGCCATCAATAGCATTGGCTGCCGTCAGACGACCACGCAGACGAACCCGACCCCCAACCGGAATTGGGGCTGGCTCCCCCTCGGCAGAGAGGGCACCGCCATCAATCCAAGCCGCCAGTAACGCAATTTCATCATCTGTCAGCCAGGGTGGGCCGTTGAAGGGCATACGGGGTTTTGCCAGACCCTTCACCCGCCGAATAATTTCCGAACCCGCGGCATTACCGGGCAACACAACCACCCGCTCACCACCGCGCAGGATGGAGTTGTAGTCGGTGAGCTTTAGTCCCTCGGGGGGTGATAGATACTTACCGCCATCGGCGTGGCACAAGACACAGTGACGACCAAAGATACCCGCCACTTCATCGTAGCGGACAACCCCATCGGCATAGGGGTCTGTGGGGGCGGCCACTGCGGGCACATCGGCCGCATCGGGACCTTTGGCGCCGGCAGCAACCCATTCGGTGATGAGCTCAATGTCTTTATTCGCCAAAGGAGGGCCCGCCAAGGGCATTTGGGGCTGGGCGGTGCCACGTATGCGCTGTATCAGTGGGCTGCCGTCCGGATCGCCGGCTACGATGACCGGACCATTCACTGAACCCTGCATCAACGACCCGTAGTCGCTCAATTGCAGCCCCAAAGGTGCCGTGTCACCGCTGTGGCACATGACGCATCGCTGCTGCAACACGGAAGCGACCGACTGCCAGTCCGCCGCCGCTATCGGTGCCGATAGCCCGATGAGCAAAATAGCCCAATAACGATTTAACGACACTGAGTGCTGGCTAGAGTGACTGATAGAAACGCTGGTAGACCACAAGCGGGCACGACGACACCAAGCCCTAGCCGACATAACCTCTCCTTGAATGAACAATGTTGTTCAGCATATCACCCCATGCCAATGCAGCAATTCGAGAAAAGCGCCTCAGTGCTTGACGCAAAGTCGCTCAACAGGTCTAATACGCGGCCTTCATGTCTTGGCCCAGATAGCTCAGTTGGTAGAGCAGGGGATTGAAAATCCCCGTGTCGGCGGTTCGATTCCGTCTCTGGGCACCATCCCACACTTCCCAAGTGCCTACGGCGTTTTGTCCCCCGAAACCCGAACGAGTTTTTCGGGTGCTAAAAACTAACGATCAAATCGGGAATGAAATGAAACACTCGTTTCGTTTGATGAACCCATATGACGGGAGCGTTAACGAGAAGCAAACCCTCTCTGCGACGTTTAAGACGGCGCATAGCGGCGCAAACTATCCTTCTAGTATTGGCCGATAGGTAGGTGCTGCATCAAGCACAATATCGTCACTGCCAACCCCGTCGAAGGGGTCCTCGAGGTGCTCTTGTAGGTTGTCGAGGGACACCAGCACCAAGCTATAGAGTACCGCCACAACGTAGCCCACCTGGGGAAACGCGATCGATTCGGCACACAGAAAGGCGAAATAAGGTCCGAATGCGATGGGGAATAGATTCAAGAAGACACTACTGTAGGCGCGCAAGGTCACAGGCGTTCGGTACATGGCAATATTCCTGAGTAACTCATAGTCACGCATCATATTGCTGAGATATTGGTTGGCCCGGGACAACTCAGAGCCGCTGACACCACCCGTGCGCAACTGCTCATGGGACAGGGAAATATCCGAGAACACCCCATAAACCCTCGATAAATCCTGGACATGCTCGGCGCCACTGGTCAGATCTTGCTTAATCGCTACCAGCAGAGACTCAATAAGCGCTCGTATTCGATGACGGTGGTCAGAATTAGGGGCTTGATCGCCGGGTACCCAATCCCGGTGGGCGTAATAGAGCGAGACCGCATTCGCCTTAATTCCCGAGAACGACATCAGTGCGTCCTCGCGACGCTTATAGGCGGCGTTAATCGAGAAAACAATGGGAAAAACCACCGCCAAGCCAATCAACCCCGTGGGGATCTCGGCGAGTATGTTGAACCGTTGGCAAGCATAGGTTGACGCGATGGCCAGCACGGTAACGATGACCGTTTGGTGATCGAGCACCGTTGCAAAATTTCTAAGTGTTTTCATGACGAAACCACACCTTTTTTGTTGCTGGCATTAATCAAGATGTTAAGACAACACCTATTGCGGAATTGTGTCAGTCAATCACCACCATGAGTCATATCAACCGGATGATACGGACAAGACTCGGCTACGGCTTTCGACAGGGATATCAGCGTCGTTTCTATCACACTCTACAATCCTTCCTAACCCCACCTCCGTATAAAATGGCGGCAAGTGCGCCCCAGAAGGGGCGCGTTATGACTGGAGATGCATCCCCGTATGGGAAAAAAAGCAGTAGATCTGTTAGCAACGCGACGTAGCTTGCGCCGATTATTGGCGCCGGAGTCAAAGTTTCTCAATGTCGTCATCATCTATGGTCTGGCCATCAGCCTTATGACGCTGGCTGTACCCATCGCTGTTCAAACATTGATTAACACCATCGCTAATATAGGGTCCATGCGGGCAGTGGTCGTTCTGTCAATTACCCTTTGCTTGCTGCTCTTAGTGTCCGGTGTTCTCAGCGCGCTGCGACTCTGGATAGTGGAGCTCTATGAGCGGCGGGTGTATGCGCGGCTCACCGCAGAAATGAGCTACCGATTGATTAGGGCACCCCACGATTTCTTCGAGGGCCGCCGCAACGCTGGTATCACCCACCGATACTTCGACATCATGACCCTGCAAAAAAATGTGCCGCGGTTAATGGTCGATGGCTTCACACTGGTGCTGCAAATGCTAGTGGGCTTTACGCTTGTGTCGTTCTATCACGAATGGTTGTTCCTCTTTAACATGATCGTCATTGTGATTATGTACGCGATTTGGCGCATTTGGGCTTATCGGGCCAAAGAAACCGCCCTGGAGCTGTCACGCAGTAAATATGTCATGGCCAAATGGCTCAGTGACGTCGAAGTAGCCCATGAATTCTTCAAGGCAAGCCGCCACGCTGATCTAGCGGCACAAACCACCAACGCAAACGCTAAATATTTCGTTGAAAGTCACGGCAATCACTTTCGCTACACCTTCACCCAAGCGATTATGTTCCTGCTGTTATCGGCGTTCGGCAGTGCCGCCCTGTTGGGGTTAGGTGGCTGGTTAGTCAGCCGAGGGCAATTGTCTATTGGCCAACTGGTGGCGGCAGAGCTCATCATGGCCACCATCTTTCAGAACCTATCGCGCTTTGTCAGCTATCTAAAGTCCTATTACGAACTGTACGGTGCCGCGGATAAGATCACCGAGCTGCTGTCTGTTCCCCAAGAGCCCGAGATACATGTTAGGGGCGCAGAGCCCACCTCCGGCGACCTCGAGTTCCACAATGTGCAAGTACGTCGAGGAGATAGAGTTTGCCAAGTCGACCTTACACTACAAAGTGGTCAGAAAATGTTTGTCCAAGCGAGCGAGGCTTGGATTCAGCGCAAAGTGCTTAATGCCATTCGCTACCACGAAACCCCCGAATCGGGCTGGATCACCCTGGGCGGAAAGTCTCTGGCAGACCTCGATCAATATGAAGTTCGCCAGGTCATTCATAGTATCGACCGCAATTTAATTGCCGAATGTTCAATAAGGGAGTTCCTCAGACTGTCGGCGCCCGATGCCGGTACCCACGACATTATGACGGTGCTTCGGGATGTCAGACTCTGGTCGGTGGTAGAGCAATTTCCCGAAGGTCTCGATACCCGTTTATCGGTCTTGGGTGCACCCTTCCAAAGCGTGGAAGTGCTGTTATTGAAACTGGCTGCGGCGATTCTGGCGCACCCTAAAGTATTGGTCCTCAATCAGCGTTTTGACAATGTACTGGGACATGCCCGCGAACACATTATGCAGGTACTTGAGCAACAACCCTTCACCGTGCTGTATTTCACCAGCTATCCCGATAACCGTTTCTTTGACGGTTGCTTGCACTTAACCCCCATTAATAGCAGCCCAGAGGCGCAAAGTGATGACTGACTTTCGTGCAGACTACTTTGCGCATATGGAAACCCTTAAGCGCGTTCGATTACCCAATGTCTATCGGGTAGTTAGTGCACTTTTGCTTGGCCTGGTTGTGGTAGTTGCAAGCGTGCTGTGGTTTGTGCCCTGGATTCAAACCGCCTATGGCGACGGGGTGGTAGACACCCTCAACCCCAACCAGCGTATCCAGGCTATTTCAGCCTTGGTGCCTGGTCAGGTGAAAGAGTGGCATGTTAGGGAAGGCCAAAGTGTGGCGGCCGGTGATCCGGTGGTCACACTGGTCGACGCAGACCCTGCACTTATCGAGCGTCTCGAAAATCAAATTCAGGCGGCAACACAGCAAAAAGCAGCTCAAGAGTCCGCGCTGGCCACCGAAGAGAACAATCTAAAAAGACAGCTGGGCTTGAAAGAAAGAGGGCTGACCTCTCAACGGGATATCGAAAAAGCTAACCTTGAGATTCAAAAGATCAAAGCCGAGATTGCAAAAATTGACGCCGAGCTCAACAAACTGAAGGTTCAAAAAGCTCGGCAATCGCTGCAAACCAAGGTGGCGCCAATGGCGGGCACCATTTTGCGGCTTCTGTCCTCAGGCACCGCCACCTATTTGAAACCCGGTGATGTGGTGGCCTCCTTTATTCCTGACGGAGTAAAGCGGTCGGCGGTGATAACAGTGAACGGCCTCGATGCCACGCTGATTCAACCCGGACGTGAGGTGCGACTCCAATTCGATGGCTGGCCGGTATTCCAGTTTAGCGGCTGGCCTGATCTGGCGGTGGGAACGTTCAGCGGTATCGTCGATTTCGTGGAGCCGGTGGCCAATCAACAGGGCCAGTTCCGGGTATGGGTAAAGCCAGACCCGAATGCGGTACCCTGGCCCGATGAGGAACATATTCGTCTGGGTAGCCGAGTGCGAGGCTGGGTGCTGCTTGAGGAGGTGCGCTTGGGTTACGAACTTTGGCGTCAACTCAACAACTTCCCGCCCATCAATCCCGCAGTTAACGGGCAACCCTAATGGCCTATCGCTTCCCCATCGCCGCGCTTGCGCTAGCGCTGGCGGCCAACTTGAGTATGGCCGATGGGCCCAAAGAGGCCGTCGAGCCCCAGTCAGTGGCGCTCACGCAAGAGACGATAAGCGCACCGACCGTGCAGCAACTGGTTGAGGGCATTGTTCGGCACCACCCGGAATTTAGGGCCACCCTTGCCCGTACCGATCAAGCCGCAGGATTGCAGCAGGTGGCGGATGCGGCATTTGACGCGCGTATCACGCAAGATACCGGGGTGCGCGCCTCGGGCTATTACGACGGCAGCTACGCCAAACAGACCATTAGCCAGCCTATCGCGGCAATGAATGGTGAGCTATTCGGTAGCTACCGCATCGCCGGTGGTCAGTTTCCCGTTTACGAAGCAGAGTTCGATACCCTCGATCTTGGTGAAGCGAGCATGGGGATTCGGCTGTCACTACTTCAGAATCGTGTGCTGGATGAGCGTCGCATTGAATTGCAACAAGCCGCATGGAAACTACTGGCCGCCCAATCAAAGCAAGATGTCGAACTCAATAAACTGGTCTATGCGGGGGTATCGAGCTACCTGAATTGGTACCAAAGCTTCCGCCGTTTGGGGGTTATTCGGGATTTGGTCAGAATTACCCAAGAGCGCTTTAGCGGCATTGAAGCGCGGGTAGACAGCGGTGACCTGGCCCAAATCAGCTTGACCGAGTTTCAATCAACCCTGTTGCGGCGGCAGCTGCTGGAGCGAGAAGCCGAGCAACGCTTCGAATTAGCCAAGCAACAACTTGCCTATTTTTGGCGGGTCAGTAACAGCGCCATGGCAACACCACAAGCAATGGGCCAACCACCGCAGGATATTGGCTGGCCCTACAAAGCGCCCAGCATCGACCTGTCGGCCTTTGATGATCAAATTGCACAACATCCGAGCGTCAGTGCATTGAATGCGCAGCTAGAACAAGCGCGCAATCAGCAGCGATTAGCCCGCAACGAAGTACTGCCGCAACTCGATCTTGAATTGAAAGTAGCGCGGGACATCGGGCAAGGCATAGAGCCCTTGACCGGTAACGATTCCATCATTGGCCTGTCATTTTCAGTGCCAATCGGTCAGCGAGCTGCCCGTGCCCGTGAATCCATTGCCGCAGCCGGTGTCCGAGAACTCGAATTCGAGAGCGTCGTCCTAACCGATCAGTTGCGACGGGATGTGGCGCTATCCCTTGAGGCCCTGGACTACGGACGCCGTATTTTGGCTATCAGTCGTGAACAAGAAGCGGTTGCTGAACAGCTACAACGCCAGGAGCAGGAGCGATTCGAAGCCGGTGTCAGCGACCTATTTCTGTTGATCAACCGAGAAACCGCGGCCCTGCAAGCCCACCTAAAGTCGGTGGATGCGGAAGTGGATTTGATGCGCCAAGAGTTGGCCTTGCAAGCCACACTGGCCCAGTTACTGCCTAGCGCCTGAGGTGTGGCGCCTTAGTTTCAGCGCAGCGAATGCACCCAGCAAAATAAACATTGCGCCCAAGAGGGTTGTCGGCTTGGGTATTTCTCCAAAGAACAAGGCGCCCAACACCGCGGCAAAGACAATTTGTAGATAACTGAGGCTTGCGGCACGACTGGCAGAATCGCGACCCATGGCGTAGGTCAGTGCCAGCTGGCCCAACTGCGCAAAGACCCCAACCCCCAACATAGCTGCCCACCCCACAGGGGTTGGCCAGATAAAGTCAGCGGCACCCACCAGTAGCGTGGCAGGTACGCACACCATGGGAAAGTACAGAACGATAACCGCCGGGTGTTCAAAAGGTGCCAATTTACGCACCAAGGTGTAGGCCAACCCGCTGCCGAAGGCACCACCCAAACCCGCGATTATTGGGAGCCATGGCATCGCTGGGGCGTGCGGCCCCGAAGTGGGTGACAGCATCACCCCCAAACCCACCAAGCTGAGCAATACGCAAATAACCGTCGCCCGCTCGGGCACCTCTCGCAGTAGCCAATAGGCCAATACCGCTGTGAATACCGGATGCAGATACTGCAGAATGGTGGCCTGAGCGTAAGGCAGGTGCAAAATGGCATAGAACACGCAGCTCAGTGACAGAAAGCCCACTGTACCCCGGGCCAGAAGCAGCCAACGCCGATTGCCCAGAGGATGTACGCGGGCGCGCTGAATGGCCACTAGGGACAATGCCACCGAAATCACGGCGCGCACGGCAATGATCTGCATAACGGGTAAACCGGTGGCCCCCGCAAGTTTTACCATGACGCCCATAATGGCAAAACTGAGTGCACTTAGTAGCATGTAGTGGGCGCCGCTCATGGACCGGCACCTTTTGCTATATGCTTAGCAGTGACGAGCCGTGCGACACCAGGAGTTTGTGATACGCAATGAATCATCTGTTCCTACTACTATTGCTCAACATCGCACTGGTGGCAGCAGCCGTATTTCTGCATTACGAGGTATTGAGTCGTCTATCCCATGATATGCCCCTATTACCCTTGAGGCCTCGGGGACGAATCATTTTTGGTGTGGCCGCTATATTACTGGCGCACTCACTGGAAGTGGCTTTATTCGCCTTTGGCTACTGGCTATCGATCAGTTTCGATCAAGGGGCCCTGGCAGGGGAATTCAGTGGCCATATCAGCGATTACATGTACTTCTCGTATGTCACCTTCACCACAGTGGGTTACGGCGACATCGTGGCACAGGGCCATATCCGTTGGCTGGCCGCCATCGAGTCGCTAACGGGGTTTGTACTGATTACCTGGACCGCATCGTACTTCTATATTGTGATGTCACAACAGTGGAATCGCGGCTGAGTCTGCCGACCACTAGGCCACTAGCTGTCGGCCTGCCATTGGAATCGGGGGATCGACTCTCCATCGACAGTGACCTGTTCAGTGAACATTTTCAGGGGCCGTACCCACAGATCGCGTGCACCGTATAGGGTGCGGTAAACCACCAGCCACTCCTCGGTCTCCGAGTGACGAGCCACGTCTATAACCAGATATTCACCGCCCTTGTAGTGTCGATAGCGACCGGGTTTGATGCTCGCCACTATTCCTCCAAACCACCAAAAGCCTGAACTAACAACGGCATTAATTCACCGATAGCCTCACTCATTAGCAGGAAATCCGCATCTCGACGGGCCAACATATCGTCATTGATATCGTCATTGGCACCCACCAATTCCTCACCAAACTTGAGTCGGCGCAGCACCAAATCAGAACCAAGAATAAAACTTAAACGGTCTTGCCAATTAAGCGCCAACCGCTCTACATACTTCCCCGACTCAATGTGAGAGCGTATCTCATCACAATCAAGCAGCATGCTTCGAGCACGAACCACACCGCCATCCTCTCCCGGCTCCACCAGGTCGGCCTCGGTGCCGAAGCTAAAATCCGACGGTAGCTGATTGTGCAATAACCACTCGCTCATGACTCGAGCCGGTGACTGGCGGG
>PR_CR_10_Liq_3_inCRDRAFT_1000140_pt1 | contig 20442 bp, 24 predicted proteins | sample PRCRCaboRojoPR_2_FD_10240 | JGI IMG/M metagenome (IMG submission 10240)
TAGCGCCCGGCATATCTGAGGCACTCATTGCGACAGCCATGGGTCTATTTGCAGCAATTCCAGCGGTGCTTGCATACAACCGGTTTACTGCGCGGGTCGACAATTTGGTGAATCGTTACGACTCCTTTGTCGATGAGTTTCTCGGCATTTTGCAGCGTCAAGCTTATGCTCGTCGGGCGCGTCAAAACGAGGTGAAATGACGTGCGCAAGCGCCGAGCAATGGCTGAAATCAATGTGGTCCCTTACATCGACGTCATGTTGGTGCTGCTCATTATTTTCATGGTGACGGCACCGATGTTGATGCAGGGTGTACAGGTGGATTTGCCCGAGGCATCGGCGGAGCCGGTGCCCGATCAAGACAGCGAACCCCTTATCGTCTCTATTGATAGTCAGGGTCAGCTGTTTTTGAACTTGGGGGCCAATGAGGATCAAGCCTTAGAGCTCGTGACGGTAAAAGAACGGGTTGCGACCATTATGCGCCGTGACCCCGATAAATCTGTGTTGGTTTGGGGCGATGCGGCTGTGCCCTACGGGCAGGTTGTTAGCTTGATGACTGTCCTACAGGCCGCCGGAGCACCGTCGGTGGGTCTGGTCACCGAGGAACCGGCTAGCCCGTGACCGAATGGCTGCACAGACTGTCGTGGTTCGGTGCCCCGGTGCTCATGACACTGTTGCTGCACGGACTGGTCTTTGGGGCCCTGTTTTGGCGATGGACAGAGGTTCGCACCGTCGAAGCACGCAAGGCACAGCCGGTGGCCATTAAGGCCTCTCTGGTAAGTGCTGACAGCTTGCGTCCCCGCGCCACATCGACCGCTACGCCTGTGCCAAAACCTAAGCCCAAGCCCAAGCCCAAGCCTGAACTGAAACCAAAGCCTGTGCCTAAGCCTGCGCTAACCGCGACCACTGTCGTCGAGTCTGAGCCTGCCCCTGCGCCCACGGTTTCGGCGGAGCCGGCTGCCCCAGATCAGACAGAGGCCGCCAGTAACAGCGCTGCATTCGATACAGAGCAGTTGGCGGCTATGACATTGCAAGAGTTGGAATCTGCCCTTGCCGGTGAGCAACCGGTCGAGGGCGATACAGCGGCGTCAGCCACCGATGCTGTGGCGGCTATTATTCAACAGGCGGTCATTAGTCGCTGGACTAGGCCGCCGTCCGCGCGCAATGGTATGCAGGCGATACTGGAAATCGCCCTGGTGCCCACAGGCGACGTCGCCGGCGTCAGTGTATTGCAAACCAGCGGCAATAACGCCTTTGATCGAAGTGCGATCAGTGCGGTTGAGCGGGCGGGACGCTTTCCTGAGGTTCAACAACTTGAGCCCGCTGTTTTCGAGCGCGAGTTCAGGCGTTTTCAATTGATATTTAGACCCGAAGATTTGAGGTACTAATGCGTTTTTTTAACACCACCTTGCTAGCGTTGTGGTTGGTTGCTTGTGGTTCGGCACAGGCCCAGTTACAGATTGAGATCACCCAAGGGATCGATAATCCAACTCCCATTGCGGTGGTGCCCTTTGCATGGACAGGCACAGGTGCCGCCCCAGAGGATGTTGCGCGTATTGTCGATGCGGACTTGGTCCGTAGCGGACAATTTGCCCCGGTGGAGCGACGCGACATGTTGAGCTTCCCCAGTCGAGGCTCTGATATTTACTTCCGGGATTGGCGTGCCATCAATAGTGACTACGTCTTAGTCGGCCGTGTCGAGCCTGCGCCCTCGAGCCGGGTGCGAATCAATTGGCAGTTATTTGATAGTAGCCGCGAGCAAGAAATCGAGGCGGGTACCGTAGAGGGCTCGGTCCTCGAGATACGGATGTTGGCCCACCGTGTTGCCGATGCGGTCTATGAAACCCTGACGGGTATTCCCGGTGCCTTTGCCACCCGTCTGTTGTACGTATCCGTGACCCGTAATCCGACGGGTAAAGATTTCTATCGATTAACCTTGGCGGACGCCGATGGTGCTCGTCCCATCGTTCTATTGGAGAGTCGCGAGCCGATTATGGCGCCCTCATGGTCGCCCGCTGGTGATGAGGTGGCTTATGTCTCCTTTGAAACGTCACGGCCTGCCATCTATCGCCAGAATTTGCGCACCGGTGCGCGCGAGCAGCTGACCAACTTCACTGGACTAAACAATTCCCCGGTTTGGTCTCCCGACGGCAAACAAATGGCCATGGTGTTATCGAAAGACGGCAGCCCCGATATCTATCTCATGGACTTGTCGACTAAGCGTTTGCGTCGTTTGACCCGTCACTACGCCATTGATACGGAACCAACTTGGATGCCCGATGGCAAGTCGCTCTTGTTCACCTCAGATCGAGGTGGCCGCCCCCAGATTTATCGTTATGATCTGGCCTCTGGCGCTATTAGCCGCGTGACCTTCGAAGGGCCGTTCAATGCGCGAGCCCGTGTCGCCCAAGATGGACGAAACGTTGCCCTGGTGCATCAACGGGACGGACGCTTTCACATCGCTGTCTTCGATTTGGTGACCGAGCGGCTAACCGTACTGACGTCGACGGATTTAGATGAGAGTCCGACCATTGCGCCCAATGGGTCCATCGTGCTTTACGCCACCAAGCGGGGTGACGATAGTATTCTGGGTGCCGTATCCGTGGACGGTGGCATCAGTTTCAGTTTGCCGGCACGTTCGGGTAGTGTGCAGGAACCCGCATGGTCGCCCTACATACAGTGAAAGCGGATGTTGCAAATTGCCTATATACTGGCAATCTGTGTATCAAAAAATTGCGCCAAGTCTCAACAACTTGCCCGCGATGCGCTACATTACGCGGTGAGGCGTCACCCCTTTTAGACTAAGCATAGGATCGTTCCATGAAAGTACTCCCCGTTGCAGGCAAATTCGCGTCGATTGCGCTGGCCAGCTTGCTGCTCGCAGCGTGCTCCAGCACCGAGACTCAACAACAGGAAGCTGAAGCGGCGCAGGCGGCTGCGGCCGAGGCAGCCGCTGCAGAGGCGGCGGCTGCAGAACAGGCGGCAGCTCAAGAAGCCCAAGCCCGCGCTGAGGCGGCTGCGGCTGCCAAGCAGGAAAAAATGGAGAAAGCGGCGGCTGCAGCCGGACGCGTTTTCTATTTTGCGTTCGATAGTTCTGCACTCACCGATCAAGCGCGTGTGGCTATCGACGCCCACATAGCGGCTATGATGGGCAACGATCATCGTATCCGTCTTGAGGGTCACACCGATGAACGAGGCACCCGAGAGTACAACCTGGCGCTGGGTGAGCGTCGTGCCAATGCCGTACGAGATTATATGGTCGCCAACGGTGTACCCGGATATCGCATTGAAACCATCAGCTACGGTGAGGAAAACCCCATCGCTTACGGCTCTGGCGAGGCCAACTGGGCTCAGAACCGTCGCGTGGAATTAAAGCACGCCAACTGAGGTAGCATTTCATGCGCTTCTTGACCAAGCCGACTCTTGTGGTCGGCTTTTTCAGTTATTGCTGGGGGGTGGCTGCCACTGCCCAGGATTATATCGACGTGGAAGCGGAGCGAGCGGCCCAGCGGCGCGCAGATGCAGTGCAATCGATGCCCGTCGAGTCCCCTGCCTCATCGGACTCGCTCGGTGAGACCGCGTCAACTGATAGGACTGCTGGGGCGGTTGTACAGCCGGGTATTCGTCCTTACACCGGGGCCACAACCCTGGCGGTGCCAGTGGATGACCCTACAGCCGTCAAACCCTCTATGGGTGACGACAATAGCCTGGGCGGTCTTGTGATCCGGATCCAGCGCCTGCAGGAAGAGATCATGCGCCTCAATGGCCGCGTCGAAGAACAGGCAGATCAAATCCGCAAGCTACAAGAACAAGGTCTCGAGCGTTACATTGATATCGATCGTCGTTTGGCACAGCTAGATGCGATAGCGTCGCCAGAGAGTAGTGAAGATGCTGACCCTGAGCCCGTCGATGAAACGTCAGTAACGTCCACGGCAAGCAGTGCTGCGCCGGAAATAGGCGAAAAAGCCGCTTATCAAAATGCCTACGAGTTAGTGAAATCTAGGTCATTTGATCAGGCGGTGATGGCTTTCAATGAGTTTTTAAGCACCTACCCACTAGGTCGCTACGCCCCCAATGCACACTATTGGCTAGGGGAGTTGTATTTGGTGGTAACACCGGCTGAACCTGAATTGGCACGGCAGAATTTTAAGTTATTGCTCGATCAGTACCCCGAGCACAACAAGGTGCCTGACACACTGTATAAACTTGGTAGGGTGCATTTTTTGAAGGGTAACCGCGAACAGAGTCGTGACTATTTGAATCGTGTCATTGCTGAGCACCCGTCACATCCGGCAGCCCAGTACGCCCAAGACTTTATTGACCAGAACTTCTGATGCCCGCGTTATCCGTGCGAGCTAACGCAGCGCAGTTGCGTATCACCGAGATTTTTCACTCCCTGCAGGGGGAATCGCGGACGGTGGGTCTGCCGACCGTATTTGTTCGTTTAACGGGTTGTCCACTGCGCTGTGTGTGGTGCGACACGGCTTACGCGTTCTCGGGAGGTGAGCTCATGACCCTCGAGACGGTTCTGGCCCGTGTTGCCGAGTTTGACTGCCGTCGGGTTTGCGTCACGGGTGGTGAGCCGCTGGCACAGCCTGAATGCCTCGAATTGCTTACTATGCTCTGTGACATGGGTTTTGAGGTATCCCTCGAGACCAGTGGGGCTCTATCGATTGAACATGTCGATACCCGTGTCAGTCGTGTGATGGATTTGAAAGCACCGGACTCTGGCGAGTCCCATCGCAATGACTACGCTAACGTGGCCTATTTAACGCCCCACGATCAAGTGAAGTTTGTTCTGTCTTCGCGGCAAGACTATGACTGGGCCTGTTTTAAAATTGACGAGTATCAGTTGATTAGGCGTGTCGCCGAGGTTCTGTTGTCACCGACCCATGGCACCTTGTCACCGCGTCATCTCGCCGAGTGGATTCTCGACGATGGGCTCGCTGTACGATTGCAGCTGCAGCTACATAAGTTACTTTGGGATGACGCCCCGGGCCATTAATGGCTTGGTCATTAAACCATCAAGGAGCGTGAGATGAGTGAACGGGCCATTGTCTTGACCTCGGGTGGTCTAGATTCTGCAACGGTCTTGGCCATGGCGCACGCTGCGGGTCGTGAATGTTACGCCTTAAGTTTTGATTACGGACAGCGTCATCGAGCCGAATTACTGGCTGCAGAGCGAGTGGCGGCATCGATTCCTGGCACCGTGCACAAAGTGGTATCCCTCGATTTACGGAGTATTGGTGGGTCCGCGCTTACCGATGATGCTATTGATGTGCCGACAACCCCCACCGAAGGAATCCCCGTGACCTATGTACCGGCCAGAAATACGGTTTTTCTATCCATTGCTTTGGGGTGGGCGGAAGTGGTGCAGGCGTCTGAGATTTATGTAGGCGTTAATGCGGTGGACTATTCCGGTTATCCCGATTGCCGACCGGCTTTCATTCAGGCGTTTCAGAATCTCGCAGCGGTGGCGACTAAAGAGGGTGTAGAGGGAAGCCCCGTCGCTATCTGCACGCCCATTATTACAATGAGTAAGGCAGACATTATTCGCCAGGGCACCGCGCTTGGGGTTGATTACAGCCTGACAGTGTCTTGTTATCAGGCCGATGAGACTGGCGCGGCCTGCGGTCGCTGCGACTCTTGCCGTTTGCGCCGGGAAGGATTTGAAGCCGCTGGCGTCGCTGACCCTACCCGTTACTTTTGATCTTCAAAAGGCTCAAAGATAAATTTATCGTCCGCAAAGCTTTTGAATTCCAGCGCGTAGCCATTGGGATCTTTGAAAAACATTGTGTACTGCTCGCCAGCGGTGCCCTCAAAGCGCACAGAGGGCTCTACCACAAACGCGACTTTGTGATGCAGTCGTTCGGCGAGCTCCTTGAAGGTTTCAGGCAATAAAACAACCCCAAAGTGAGGGATCGGCACCTGGTGCTTGTCGACCGGGTTGTAGTAATTGGGAAGTGCCTGGCCACCGCAGTCGTGAAATACCAGTTGATGTCCGAAAAAATCAATATCAATCCAGCTGTCATCGGAGCGGCCCAACTTGCACTGTAGTAGCTCTGTATAGAAGCCTTTGGTTGCGTTTAAGTCGGTGGTGGGTAGGGCGAGGTGAAAGGGCCTGATCATATGTCCTGCTCGTTAGGCAATAGCCGTTGTGACTGGTTTGGCGTTCTCAAAACAAAGGCTTGCACTTTGGTGCTGGATCCGTAAGATACGCGGCTCGCATTTAGAACCCTGTCGGTTGCGGCAGAGTCTAGCAGTTTTCGGGTCGTTAGCTCAGTCGGTAGAGCAGTTGGCTTTTAACCAATTGGTCGCTGGTTCGAACCCAGCACGACCCACCATTCTCCCCTTTTTACAGCAACCGTTTAGTGCACTATCGCTTTGGGCGAATTGTGCTGCAGCCACAATACCGGTGATTCGCCGTACCCCAATAGCGGGGGATGGCACTCTTCAAGGTTTCTGAAACCATACGCGCTTCGAGTCATCATCTCCATTTTGTTGTGGGAGCCCTCGACCGCTTTGTCAGTCACATCATTCAGCGTTGTAGCACATTTGTGGTACTGTGCTCAGGTATTTGGATTGCGGAGTGCATCATCATGTCTACAACGACTATTCGACTGCCCGCTGACCTGAAAAAACGCCTCGCTAACGTCGCCGAGCGGACGGGAATGACTTCCCATGCATTGATCCTCGAGGCGATTTCGGATCGGATCGAAGCCGATGAAGCACGGAATCGTTTTTATGACGAGGCGGATCGACGTTACGCCGTGATCGCCGAAACGGGGAAGACCATTCCTTGGTCGGAGATGCGAGGCTACCTCGAGCGTCGGCTGGTCGGCGAATCCATCGCGCTACCCTCGGCTCGCGCCCTGGGCGAGTAAGGCAGTGGCACGGATCGAGCTTGCACCAGAGGTCGCCAGCGATCTCGAGCGTATTGTCGATCACCTCACACAACACGAAGCTTCCCGTATTGATGAACGTGTCGCGGGGCTGATTGATGCCATTGAGGTTTTGGCCCATAGCCCTTTGATGGGTCGCCCCATGCGGCAGGAACTTCGGGAGTTGATTGTTGGCCGCGCTGCAGGGGGCTACGTCATCCTGTACCAGTACATTTCGGAAATCGATACCGCGTTTGTGCTGGCGGTGCGCAGCCAGCGAGAGGCCGGCTATGGGAATCGTGATGATGTGGATTGTTGAAGCATCGCTCAGATTCGGCGCTTATTTCGAACCCAGTGTACACTCGACGGCCACCGACGCAGGGAACCCATGACTAGCAAACCTAGTTTGTGTTCATAGCCTGCGCTCTGTATCCCGACAGCTGGCAACATTATCTGGTGCCTACCCCAACGGGAGAGCGCGATGCTTTGGTGGTCGCCAATTACAAGCGTTTGTCGTGTGATGACAAAGCAGTTCGAGCTCCTATCAGTCAAAATACTCGGGTTATCCGTGCTTATCCACCAACCCATGCTATGAGATGTTGATTGTCGGCAGCTAGGCTTCCACGATCGTTTTGCACACTAGCGATGGCAGGCCTAAGAGGAAAACCTTATGCGGTTTCAGGATTATTTTGATACTGGGGATGGTTGATGAACGAGGCTGCTGTAGCCCCAATACAATGGTGGCAACAAACGTATGACGACGATTGGACGGTCGCCGAGATGTTGGCGAAACTCACAGGCGATTATGCCGATTTACCCGTATTGGAGTTAGCATCGGGTGAGCGACTAAGCCACGCGGTCATTCATAAGCGGGCAGCCTGTGTGCGTACATCTCTAGCGGAAAAACTGCCAGCTAGAAGCGTAGTCGCCGTGTTGCTACCACTTGGTGCGGAATACATGGTAGCGGTTTGCGCTGTTTTCAGTTCTGACTATGTGTTTACTGCACTCGACCCGGACTCACCGCCGGAACGAAACCTAAAAATCCTAGAAGCAACGAATGCAAAATTATTGTTGACCAATGATGGTTGTATGGAATCGGCACAGCAATTAAGCACACGCTACGGTATTGAGCTCTTATCAATTCAAGCTACCTACACACAGGCGCCTACGCCAGCGAACATATCAGTTCGAGCAGACGATATAGCGGCTTTGCTGGCTACCAGCGGCTCCACAGGTGAGCCCAAGATTGTTGTGCGCAGCCATCGCAGTTACTCACACGCCATCTACTCTTTTGGCGCTCTTACCAGTGCCCAACCAGGTGAGCTTATTTTGACTGTCGGGTCTCCCGCATATGTGGGCACCCTTAATGCTTGCTTAACTGTTCTACTGAACGGCCAGTGCGTGAGAGCCTTTCCGGCCAACGATACGAATGTCGTAGAGTTTGAAGCATTTGCCCGACACAATCCCGTTAACCAAATAGATTGCTCACCAGCTTTACTTCGGTTGTTGACAGCTGCGCCTGAGGCGAGAATCAACAACCCAGCAATACGTCGAGTGTTCACATCTGGCGCCGCTTTGCTCAAGTCGGATGTAAATCGGTTTCAAGAGGTTTTTGGGCGCCATGTTGAGCTGGTCGCAAATTACGGCTCAACCGAAGCTGGACCGATGATTTGTGGCCGCTACCGCGATCAAATCTTTGCAGGTGACGGTGGCACACCGTTAAGCAATTTGGCACATGGTTGCCAGCTAGAAATTATTGATGAGAGCGGTGAATTGGTGGGTGTTGGCCAAGAGGGTAGCATCCGCGTACGCAGCAAGTACTTCGCCCAAGGTTATTTGAATGCACCTGAACAAACCCAAGCCACATTTAAAAACGACCACAACGGCGCTTATTTGTTAACAGGTGACCGTGGCTATTTTGACGAAAACGGCCAGCTAACGATTCTGGGTCGCGCAGATAGGCAATTTAGCCGCCATGGTCGGCGCTTTGATTATGGTGAAATCGAGGTTGCCATTCGCAGCCAGGGGGAATGGGCAGATGCCGTTGTGGATTACTGCGAGCTGCCCGACCGGCAGGCGATGCTGGTGGTTTTGGTTAAAGCACACCACCAAAACGCCTGTGTAGATGCGTTGCGCGATTACCTCTATACGGAATTACCACCAGCCGCGATTCCGTCACGCTATATCGCTGTTAATAGCATCCCCAAAACAGCCTCAGGCAAAGTCGACTACGCTGCGTGTCGCAGGCTAATTCTTGGCAAGGTGACACTACACCCAGACGGCCTTGGCGGCCCACCACAAGGTACGCTGGAAAACTGGTTAGCCGATTGCTGGGAAGAGTTGTTTAACTGCCGGCGCCCTGGTCGGGATGATAATTTCTTCTCGATGGGTGGCGATTCATTGGCCGCTATGCAATTGATTACTCTATTAGAGCAACGTTTTGGCTATAAGTTGGCGCTGGATCAGTTTGCCGAATCCCAAACAATTGCCAAACAGGCTCAGTTGTTAACAAGTACTCAACGTCAAAGCAAGCCTCTTATCTGCTTGAGGCAAGGAAAACCCGATACCGATTTAATGATATTAATACCCGGTGTTGGCGGCCATGCCTGGGTCTTTGGCCACATTTTGCGGCACCTGCAGTCTGAATTGACGGTATACGGGGTGAGCTTTCAGGCATTGCTGGCTGATGTGCCTCGGGCAAACGAGCAAAACTTTCACCGCGTATTGGCAAGTAAAATCAAAGAACTTGCCGAGCAGCGACGGGTCATCATTGCCGGCTACTCTTTGGGGGCTGTATTGGCTACCCAGCAAATTCAGTATCTGGCAGCGTTGTCTATACGTGTCCATAAGCTGCTGCTTATCGACCCAATGCAATCTGGCTCATGGCTGCATGGGGCAAAAAAAATGTTCCTCCGCAATCGCCGCCAGTTGGCTTCAGCGAAACCGCAACACGAATTGCGGTATCTGCTCGATAGCGAGATAGCTCAGCAAGCAAAAGTTTTAAAGCGTATTGCTCGACGGCAGCCACAGCTAACTGGAATTGACGTTAGCGTGTTGTACTCACGTGACTCTCAATCTGAAGCCTTGGCTGCCTGGGTAAGAGGTGCAAATACGAAGCACTTGCATTGCGGCCATCTGGCACTGATGCGCCCACCGTATGCAGAGGAAACAGCAACCTGGCTGGATCGTCAACTCGTGTGTGTTAACACGCCCTAGGCAACGGTAAGAAGGATAAACCCGCCCCCATCCGACACACAAAGACGTCACGTCGATCGGCATACCCAGTGTACACTCGGGTCTTAACAATAGCGGCACCCCCTTGGTCTCAAGAAAGGACTAAAGGAACTCCAGGTGCCTTCTTCTGTTGAGAGTGTTGATTAATGCCTGAGTTATATCCACCCATCGATCCTTATGAGCATGGCCATCTGGATGTTGGCGATGGCTATCGTGTGTATTACGAAGTCTGCGGTAATCCCATGGGATTACCCTGTGTTTTCGTGCATGGAGGCCCGGGTGGTGGCGCTACCGAGGCAGCGCGGCGTTTTTTCGACCCCAGTGTTTACCGCATTGTTGTGTTTGACCAGCGTGGTTGCGGACGATCGACGCCCCATGCGTCGTTGGAAGACAACACGACGTGGCATCTGGTTGCGGATATGGAGCGATTGCGGGCGCACCTAAGCATTGAGCGCTGGCTGGTGTTCGGTGGTTCTTGGGGCAGTACCTTGGCATTGGCCTATGCCCAGACCCATCCACAGGCCGTGACCGCCCTCGTGCTTCGAGGTATTTTTCTGCTGCGTCCTCAGGAAATCCGATGGTTCTACCAAGAGGGTGCCTGCGCTCTGTATCCCGACAGCTGGGAGCATTATCTGGCGCCTATTCCAACGGAAGAACGCGATGATTTGGTGGCCGCTTATTACAAGCGTTTGACGTGTGATGACGAAGCCGTTCGGTTGGAAGCGGCACGTGCCTGGTCGGTGTGGGAGGCCTCTGCCAGTTTCCTTGAGCAGAACAGCGCCTTCATGGAGCAGCTTGATGAGCCCGAAGCTGCATTGCCTATGGCACGCATTGAGTGTCACTACTTTGTGAACGGCGGCTTTTTTACCAGCCCTAATCAGCTCCTCGAAAATATCGACAGTATTCGGCATATTCCAGCGGTTATTGTGCAGGGACGTTACGACGTCGTTTGCCCCGCCATGAGTGCTTGGGATTTACACAAGGCATGGCCTGAAGCTGAGCTGCAAATGATTGCCACCGCCGGTCACTCGGCATTTGACCCGGCAAATACCGCAGCCTTGGTTGCTGCCACCGATCGCTTTAGGTGTCTTGCCGAATGACAAGTGCCCCATTGTGTTTTGGCGCTTTAGTGAATGGGGCTAATTGGGTGCTCTCGCGTGTCTAGAGAGCAAATCATGCTGCCCCATGTCGTTCTGTACCAACCCGAAATTCCACCGAATACCGGCAACATTATTAGATTGTGTGCCAACACCGGCTTTGCCCTGCATCTGATTAAGCCCATGGGGTTTGCGCTGGAAGACAAACGGCTGCGTCGCGCTGGCCTTGATTATCATGAGTATGCGCGTGTCAGTGAGTGGTCATCGTTACAGCACTACTGCCAGGCACNCCCCGAGCGGCGTCTGATCGCCATCGAGACTGGGGGCGATCAGGTCTATACAGAGGTTGGCTACCAGCCCACTGACACCCTTGTGTTCGGACCTGAAACACGGGGCTTGACGGCCGATGTCCTGGCCCAGCTCGATACCGTCATCGTTGCTCGACTACCCATGGTACCCACCAGACGCAGTCTGAACTTGTCCAATTGTGTTGCCACGGTGGTTTATGAGGCATGGCGTCAACTGGAATTTGTGGGTGGCGAGTAAAGGCCGTCGCTCTATGGTGAGTGGCTGCCGCACTGCTTAGATCATGTGTGGCTATGCGTCTGAATGGACGGTAGGCACCGATCGGTCCAAACCGTAAACTGCAAAACCCAATAACGATAGCGTCTCGAATAAGGAATAGCAGATGAGCAAAGGTCCCCTCGCCGGTTTGAAAGTGGTCGAAATCGCTGGGATTGGCCCGGCCCCCTGTGCCGGTATGATGCTGGCCGACTTGGGTGCCGACGTGGTGTTGGTAGAGCGACGTTCAAGCCAGTCCGCAAGTGGCGATGCGCCCGCTGACGGCTATCAGGCTGCTATTTATAACCGCGGTAAGCGCTCTATAGCCCTCGATCTTAAGCAGCCTGCCGCTATCGATGTCGTACTATCGCTGGTTGCTGATGCCGATGTTTTGATTGAAGGTTTTCGGCCGGGTGTGATGGAGCGCCTGGGCTTGGGCCCTGAGGTCTGTCTGGAGCGTAATCCCCGTTTGGTTTACGGGCGCATGACGGGGTGGGGCCAGACCGGACCCCTGGCAAAAAGTGCGGGGCACGACCCCAACTACATTGCTCTCAGCGGCGCCCTGTGGGCGGGTAGTGGTCCCGATCGCCCACCCACAGCACCACTCACCCTGGTAGGTGATGTCGGTGGTGGCACCATGGTGCTGTTACTGGGTGTGCTAAGCGCGGTATTTCATGCGAAAAGTACCGGCGAAGGTCAGGTCGTGGATGCTGCCATTACCGATGGCTCGGCCTATATTTCTACCCTGTTACGGATGATGCATAACACCGGTCAATTATCCGATGAGGCCGGCAGTGGTTGGAGTGATTACGGCTCACCGTGGAATGACAATTACCCCTGTGCCGATGGCCACTACATCTCGATTTGTGCATTGGAGCCACAGTTTTACGCACTCCTTATGGACAAGTTAGGGCTCGCGGACCACCCTGTCTTTGCCAATCAGTGGGATAAAAGCCAGTGGCTAGAGGGTAAGCGCATTATTGCGGAGGTATTTAAGGGTAAAACACGTCAACAGTGGTGCGATTTGCTTGAAGGCACCGACGCTTGTTTCGCGCCGGTATTGAATATGTCAGAGGCCACCGAGCATCCCCACAATAAAGCACGCGGGACCTTCACCACAGTGGATGGCGTGTTGCAGCCAAGCCCCGCACCAAGTTTCAGTCGTACAGTAACGACACCGGGTCATGTGCCCTACGCGGGTCAGCATAACGCCTCACTCCTTGCGTCACTGGGTTTCGACGACCAGAGGATTAGCCAGCTTCGTGAGCAAGGCGTCATCTAGTCGACTGAGCCCCTGGCTCACTCAGCGCCAGTGATTTGAAATGACAACGGCGGGTAGTCACAGAGGGTGATGACATTGATGTTCGGCAGGAAATTGTTTCAAGCACTTGGCAGCGTGGTATGCACCCTGGTCATTTCGTCTCACGGTCATGCTCAGACGGCGGCTATTGCGCCCTATGACAATCGTCCCATTATCGAAAATACGATTGTCGAAGCACGCCTGAACACCCTATTGCCGCGCTTGATGCGCGAAGCGGGTATCGACTGTGGGTCGTGATTGCACGCGAGTATAACGACGATCCTGTGTTTCTCTCCCTGGTGCCCAAACCGCGATTTACAGCCCGCAGAACAACTATGTTGGTGTTCTTTGATCGGGGTGACGGGGGAGTTGAACGATTGACCGTAAGTCGATATCCCCTGGGTTCTCTGTACGAGGCAGTATGGGAGGGCGGTGATCTGGCCGCGCAATGGGAGCGTTTGGGGCAAGTGATTCGCGATAGGAACCCAAAGCGCATTGGCGTGAATGTGAGCGATATGTGGCCGGTTGCCGATGGATTGAGTCACAGTCTTTACGAGCAATTGATGCGCAGTATTGGCCCGACACTAAGCGAGCGAGTCACCTCTGCCGAGGTACTCGTCGTTCGCTGGCTAGAGACGCGATTACCACTTGAGGTGGAAGTCTGGCAGCGAGCAGTTGCCATTGCTCGGGAGACTATTGCACGCGCTTTCAGCAATGAGGTCATTACAGCCGGTGTGACGACGGTGGGTGATGTCGCATGGTTTATACGTACGCGATTTGAGGAGGCCGGTTTAGAACCTTGGTTTCATCCTGACATAAACCGACAGTGGCAGGGCGCAGATTTTGACGACAATGCGCCTTCGCTCGGCGATGGCACACCGGAAGCGGTGATTCGGCGCGGTGATCTCCTGCATACGGATGTGGGTCTATGTTACCTAGGCCTGTGTGCGGATACTCAGGAAATGGGGTACGTATTAAAGTTGGGAGAAACCGATGCGCCCCAGGGACTTACAGATGCCATGGCGGTGGGAAATCGTTGGCAGGATTTGCTCACCGACGAATTCAAGGTTGGCCGCACCGGTAACCAGATACTGGCAGCAGCTCAGTGCTCGTTGGCAAAAGCGGGCATTAAAAACGCCATCTATACCCATCCACTCGGTGTCTTTGGACATGCACCCGGACCTACTATTGGCATGTGGGATAACCAGGGACCCACTCGCGGTCGCGGTGATTGGCCTTTATACCCCATGACGGGGTATGCCATTGAGGGCAACGTCACTGTGCCTGTTCCCGAGTGGAACGGCCAGCCTATGCAAATGAAATTGGAGCAAAGTGCGTTTTTCGATGGTGCCAGGGTGCACTATCTTGCGGGGCGGCAAACAGCTTTACATTTAATTAGAGATTAACCTCGAGCCGCATAGCTGCGAGCCAAGGAACGCAAGCGCCGCAGGCGTGGTAGAGAAAGTGTGATCTGCCCCGGTCGCCAAAAAGCCGTTAGTATGCGTCGTTCAGTTCAACTAAAATAAGCGAATCGAACGATATTGAGGTGCTAGACGATGGATACCCTTTCTGCCAACGAAGCGAAAACCCATTTTGGTGACTTGCTGATCAAAGCCCAGCGAGCCCCCATTCAGATCAACAAAAACGGCAAGCCGGTAGCCGTTGTCGTCTCATCTGAAGACTATGAAAGTATGGAATCACTCAAGTTACGCCTGATACAGGCCAGAGCGCGGCAGGCCGAGGTTGACATCAAGGCGGGCAATCTAATTGATGGCGAAGCCTTTTTTGATGACATAGAAAACGACCTTCACGATTGATGCGGGGGGTTCGCCTAACTCCGGATGCCCAAGCGGATCTACTCGACATTCGTCGATTCACCGTAAGCCAATGGGGTGTCGCTCAGGCGCAACGGTATCTGGCGCAACTTCGTCGAGCGATGCAGTTGCTCGCTGAAACACCATCACTCGGCAAGGGCAGACCCGATGTGGCTCCAAATGTTTCGAGTTTTCCTCACGCCAGCCATGTCATCTATTACATCGTTCACGAGCAGCAACTCGTGGTCTTCGCCGTACTGCATAAACGCATGGTACCAACTCGCCATATAAGTGATCGGGAAACCGTTTAGTCCCCAGGGCGACTGTTCGCTTCAAACATTAATAGCCCTCTTTTTATTGAAAACTGAGTTGGCTGGTGACTACCGAACGATGTAGCGATAGCTAGAAATATGGTGCCCAGGAGAGGGTGACGTGGGGTTTCGAGCCGCACAGCGGCAAGCCAAGGCACGCAAGCGCCTCAGGCGCGCAGCTGGAATAGTCCTCTTCTCGTTAAAGACTGCGACCGGTGGGCTACTACTGAACCGTGCAACGTTAGTGAAGAAATATGGTGCCCAGGAGAGGACTTGAACCTCCACGCCCTTGCGAGCACCAGCACCTGAAGCTGGCGTGTCTACCAATTTCACCACCTGGGCAGTGGGAAAGATCTGACGAATCAGAGGTCGCGCAGACTACTCAGCTACCCTGTTTCTGTCAATATCTTGTGCCTAGGCTACTTCAAGTAAGGGTAGGCGGTCGCGCAATGCATGGCTATCGCGGGTAATGTCAGCGAGGGTAACGGTATCCAGCTCTCTGAAAAAAGCCTCAAGACCTTGGCGGAATAGCCCTGTGAGTTTGCATTCACCAATAAGCGGGCAGGTATTGGTGGCTGGATTGAAGCATTCAACCACTTCGCTAGCCCCTTCTAATGTGCGCACCACCTCGCCGATCACAATACGTTCCGGGGCCATGCCCAGCTGCACGCCACCACTGCGCCCGCGGAATGTACGTAGGTATCCCAGTTGTCCCATTTGACGGGCGGATTTCAGCAGGTGCGCTTTTGAGATACCGAACGCGTTTGCAATATCTTCAATACGAACCACTTGTCCTTGGTGCAAAGCACAGTACATGAGCGTTCGCAGTGAGTAATTTGTGTAGGCTGTAAGTCTAATGACCGTATCCTCATTAAGGTATTTTTAAAGTGTTACGCTGGAACGATGATTTCGGACCAAACGAGCTAATGACCAACATTTAAAGTATTACAACAGATATTTGTTTTTATGTCATGTCGTCGCATGATAGGCAAGAGAGTCGTTACTGGGACTACCTATGGCAAATACGTTCCTTCCTGACTTGGCAGGGTCTATGACTGTCACTGAGCCCACTGCAATTGCTCTAATAAAAGCGGTGAAGCACTCTTTAATGGTGTTGAGTTTGCTGTGTGTCACCCAAGCGCTGGCGGTCGAGCACTACGATGGGGTCGTCATTGGGGGCACACTGGTTAATGGCACGGGTACCCCACCCTACGACGGTGCTATCGCCATTCGTGGTCAGCAGATCGTGGCGGTGGGTGACTTACCGCCGTACGAGGCTGAGCAGGTGATTGATGCCAGCTACAGAGCGCTTAGGGCTTGTGGATCGAGGCTTACTGCGCAGTGGTTACGCTGCTGACCTCGTTATTTTTGATCACAAGACCATCGCGGATCAGGCTACCTTTGAACAGCCCCACCAATACGCAACGGGTATTGCTTATGTCATCGTCAACGGCGAGATTGCCTATGCCCCGAGTGGTTTGACTGGGGTAAGAGCTGGCCAGCCATTGCGTCACGCCCCCTCGAATTCGGTAAGTTCTGGCGGATTATTGCCATAGGCTCCAGCCACAGGGTCCATATTCCCCGTGTGGCGAACGACGCAGGGCATGCGCTTATGTTGACTAGGTGCTAGGACTGCTCTTAGGACCGGCGTCAGCATTGCTTGAATCTCCTACGCCCTCGGCTACCTGTTTTAAGGCTTTTCCTATGGCATCGGGGCTTGGCATTAGCGTCATAAAGCTATGCTTGCCCATCATACTCAAGTCGGGGAAGTGAAGCGCCATTCGGTAGCGCATGTGCAGCGCCGATACATTGCCGTTTCGAATGAGGATCTCATAGGGCAAATAAGCCGTTTGCCGAGGTGACTGAAAGTCAACCACCGACATTTGATAGCTGTCATCCCAGTACTTGTTGTCGTCATCTCCGCCGCCACTCATGGCCACTCCCAATAACAGCGTATCACCGTCTAGATTCAATCGATAAATTTCAGTGACTCCGTTACTAGCATCCGCAAGGCCCGCACTCACCGCAGCAACGGCTTGTGCTTGCTCGGGGTATTGGGCTAAGTCGTAGGTATCGTCAACGCGCTCCATACCAAACATGTAGCGGTATTTGCCTAGGGATTTGGCGGTTAAGCCTTTGTTCGATCCGAAGGTCGTTTCAGTGCCCAGACTGGACGCTAAATCGTTCGTGACGTGGTCAAGGGATTGTTCCAACCGGTAAGCCGCAGCTAGATAAGGTGGGTTTACATAACTCACCTCTGTAACGTCGCCGTTCTCGGTGATGGCCACACGCAGTGCCGCAATCCACACGCTGGTGTCTGTTTCTAGCGCCGCTGTTTGAAGATCACGACGCGTTATGACGAGCACCGCGGCGCTCGCATAGGGTCGGTATTCCCCGATGACCCGGAAGTCACTGTCCGTAAGACGTTCATAGGTGTCGCTAACCACCTCTTCAAAGGGCGCATCGGTTTGACTGGCCATCACAAAAGGTTTGAGTCGGTCTTGGGCCTGCACCCAAGACGCCATAAGCAATGTGGTGGTTATGAGTGCAAAAAATTGCAGGATGGGATTACGCATAATGTTATTTCCTTATTCTTATCTGGAATGACAATTTTGATCGGTCTACCGCCGAAAGCAACCCCCTCAACGACTAAGCTAGCAGTGTTGTAACTGTCGCACTCGCTCTATACTGGCATTCTCTACATCACCCGGAGACAGTGTGTCGCCAAAACCTCGCCAATCCCGTGGCCGCCCCGCAGATCCTTACTCTAAGCGCGAGGCTGACCGTTATGACAAACCCATTGCCAGCCGCGAACTGATCCTTGAGTTTTTAGACAAGGCGGGCACCCTGCTAACCCTCTCAGCCTTGGCCGATGCCCTGGGCTTATCTGATGACGACGACCTTGAGGCGCTGCGTCGTCGCGTCAGTGCTATGCAGCGTGACGGCCAACTGCATATCGATCGTCGGGGCCGCATCGGGCTGACCGAGCGATTTGATCTAGTGCGCTGTCGTGTCATCGGACATCGTGATGGCTACGGCTTTGCCCAGCCACTAAACGATACATCGAAAAGGGGTGATGATCTCTTTTTGTCGGCAAGAGAAATGCAGCGGGTGTTTGACGGTGACGAGGTGCTCGTGGCTCAGATTGGTACCGATCACCGTGGTCGCGCAGAGGGCAAGATTGCCGAGATATTGCAGCGGGCGGTCACTGAATTGCCCGGTCGTTACATGGAAGAGAGCGGCATAGGGTATTTGATGCCCTACAACAACCGCATAAGCCAGCACATCTTGATCCCGCCAAAGTGCAAAGCGGGTGCTAGATCGGGGCAAATGGTATCTGTGCGCATCACCGATTATCCAACCGCCGTGCTGGGTGCAAAAGGTGAGATTACCGAGATTCTTGGGGATCACCTGGATCCTGGTTTGGAAATCGATATTGCTATTCGGGCGCATCAGATACCTTATCAATGGCCCGATGATGTGCTGCGTGAAGCCGGAGCCTTACACGATGAACCCACTGACGCTGACAAAGCTCACCGGGTGGATGTGCGTCACTTGCCCTTCGTTACCATCGATGGCGAGGACGCGAAAGATTTTGATGATGCCGTGTATTGTGAACAGGACGATACCGGTTTCCGATTATGGGTAGCCATTGCCGATGTGTCGCATTACGTGGCACTGGGATCGGCGCTCGATAACGAGGCTGCCACCCGCGGAAACTCGGTGTATTTCCCCGAGCGTGTCGTCCCGATGTTTCCTGAAGTGCTGTCCAATGGTTTGTGTTCGTTAAAACCCAAGGTTGACCGGCTGGCCATGGTCTGTGAGATGCGTATTGACCCGGCTGGTGACTTGCTGGATGCGCAGTTCTACGAAGCGGTTATTCATTCCCACGGCCGTTTGACGTACACCGCCGTTGGCCAAGTGATTGAGGAAGGTTGGCACGAGCACGTTGAACCAGACTTATATCCGCACATTATGCGCTTACACGCCTTGTATCGCTGCCTGCGCAATGCGCGCAGTCATCGAGGTGCTATCGATTTTGAGACCGTTGAAACCCGTATCCTATTCAATGACGAACGTAAGATCGAAGCCATTATCCCTGTGCAGCGCAATGACGCGCACAAACTCATTGAAGAGGCCATGTTAATCGCCAATGTGGCCACGGCTCAGTTTTTACTCGCACAACAATTGCCTATCGTTTTTCGTGTGCACGATGGTCCCAGTGCCCAGCGGCTTGAGAATTTGCGCGCTTTTCTCGGGGAGTTATCCCTCGAGTTAGGGGGTGGGGAGGCACCCACCCCCAACCACTACCAGCAAGTGCTCAGCCAGATTGCTGAGCGCGACGACGCAAGTGTGATTCAAACCATGATGCTTCGATCGTTGAGCCAAGCCGTTTATGACCCCGAGAATCGAGGCCATTTTGGCTTGCACTACGACGCCTATACCCACTTTACGTCGCCCATTAGGCGCTATCCGGATTTGCTGGTACACAGAGCCATTCGGCATTTGATTCGATCTAAAAAAGCCAACGACCAAGTTCGTCGGGTCGCTGGCGCAAAAGCGCTGCCAAAAGCTCAGATATTCCCCTACACCGATGTTGAAATGCTGCAGCTGGGTGAGCATTGCTCGATGACCGAGCGTCGCGCCGATGATGCCACCCGCGAAGTACAAGCATGGCTCAAGTGTGAGTTTTTGCGCGATAAAGTCGGTGAAGTCTACAGCGGGGTCATTACCGCGGTGACGTCCTTCGGGGTATTTGTTGAATTACGCGATCTCTATATCGAGGGTTTGGTGCACATCAGCGCGCTGCCAGGAGACTATTATCACTTCGACCAGGCCAAGCAGCGTTTAGTGGGTGAGCATTCGCGCAAAGTGTTCCAGCTAGGTGGTGTGGTGACAGTTCGTGTGGCCCGCGTTGATCTGGACGAGCGTAAGATCGACCTTGAGATGGACGGCGATAGTAGCGCTGGTAATCGACCTGCGCGGACAAAACGCGCAACTCAGGCTGTTAAATCGAAGGGGCGCGCTCGCTCGGGTGTCGCTAATGTGCCCTCCAAAGGGGACGCCAAAAAAAGCAAGCAGGGCAAGGGGACCGCGCGCAAAGGCCGTAAGTCGGCGGGTGGTAAAGCATCATCGAAGGGCAAAAAACACTGATGGCTGCCGAGGAGTGGATATACGGGTTTCACGCGGTCGAGAGTGTTTTAAAGCGCGAGCCTAAACGTATCCTGAAGCTTTGGTTGCAGGTGG
>PR_CR_10_Liq_3_inCRDRAFT_1000143_pt1 | contig 20254 bp, 11 predicted proteins | sample PRCRCaboRojoPR_2_FD_10240 | JGI IMG/M metagenome (IMG submission 10240)
CCGTTGGCGGCCCGGCTAAACTTGTAAGTTTCAAAGGCATCTAACTGAATATTTTCCTGTAGCATAACCAGATCGTCCTCTATGACGACATAACTTCGGGGCTCCCCCATGCCCAGTCCCGTGTTTTTAATCGTAAACTTCACGCTATCGCCATCGCAAATCGCATTCAATTCCAATATCGATCCATCCCAGCTGTAGTCTGTAGGATTACAAACCTCATCCGGTGTGAAACTTGCATCCAGGCAATAGGTACTGCCGGGTAAGACATTTGAAGCCATTTCGACCTCCACGGTAAAGCTTCCGGCCTCCATGACTGCTACATCCCCTAACGAAAACACATAGACATCATCTGAATTTTGCACATAGGGTATGCTGCTGCTTACGACCGTTTGTGCAGGGTCAAATTGTAGCTGGGCTTCAGCATCAATGGCCAAAGCAGTCCCTTCGTTCCGGTAATAGACCGTGTAGGTGGAAGTGGTTCCCGGTGCCAGAGATTCTGAAACGACCGAGGCAAATATATACGGGCAGGTTTCTGCTACCTGCAAACCCAGGTTGACCGAATCCTGGGCAGTTCCTTCTTCCAGTTCCAAAACCGTGTTGGGGCAGGACTCCCAAAGTAAGTTGGGAACAAAAGGCTGCACCTCATAGGTTGCCGGAGGAAGTTCGACCGAAAAGGCGCCCTGCGCATCACTTGTGGAATAAAAATGCTGTTGCCCGTCCCAAAATTGAAGGTGGATACCGTTTAGGGTCGTCAGGGTGTCTGAGGGGAAACACAGGGCTTCCTCATCCAGGTATACCTGCCCGGACAGGGCAACAACGGGCGGGCTGACAAAGGGCAACTCCGCGCTACAGTCCAGGTCACCCCGCTTTACCCCGATAAAATCAAGCCCTTCAATACCATCTGTACTATCGACATTGATAACCAGGGGCAGGCATACCGAATCGGGGTTAGAAGGGACCTGAAGATCAAAATCAGCAGGCAGAATGAACCAGTAAGGTTCCATGATGGCGCCCGTTATCCCCTGCAGCCCCCGGGCGATCCCAATTAAGTCGAATGTGCTCACACTTCCTGAGTTGTTGACATCCCCTGCCAGCAACTGATAGGGCGTAAGCGAGAAGCTCCCCGTGGAATCGAACATCGAATTGGCAATAATCTGCTGATCTTCAGCGTCTACTCCATTCATCATTTCATCATCCAGGCTTGCATAAACCGTATAATCCTGCCCGATCTCCAAATCAATCTGGTAAAAACCTTCCTGATCAGTGATGGCGGTCAGTTCGCTGCCAAAGTGAACGGTCACACCGGGCATTGGGTCACCGCAGTGCGTGGTGATCGTACCCGATACAGGTGCGGTATTCGCTATTCCCGATACCGAAAACAGGGACAAAAGTGCTGAAAGGAGGAGGTGTCGCGTATTCATGAGCCTTGATTTTTCTTCACGCTACAAATATCAGGGGTTATCCCTAAGCGCACAATGACAATTTTGTTAATTTGTCTTTTTAGTATTTGACAAAATCTACCTTAATCTACTGTTTTTATTGATTTTTTAATCATAATTTGTCTCTTCCACTAATTTTCCAACGCATGAAAAACAGTAAACTCTGGCAGGCACTTGAGACGCTTTCATCAGAGGAACAGCAGCGGTTTGCTTTGTTTGTGCAGTCGCCCTACTTCAATTCACAGCCGATGGTCACGGCATTTTTTGAAGCCCTTGCTGAGCGTTGCTGGCACAAAGACCTGCCACCGGAAAAAGCAGCTCTGCATCAGGAACTGTACCCTTCCCTGCCCTATGATGACCACCGTATACGGTTGCTGATGAGCAAGCTGTTCAAACTTCTGGATACCTTTTGGAAAGTGGAAATGTCCGATACCGAAATACCCTGGGCAGCCCCACAGGCCTACCGGCAACGGCAGCTGCCCAAGCACTTCGAACAGGCGCTGCGCCGAACCCAACGCCGCCTCAGCGCCGCTCCTTCCCGCAGCAGCCGGCATTTTCTGGATCAGTACCTGCTTGCAGATGAGACCTACCGGCAGCGGGCCCAACAAAAACGGACTTCCTCCCTTAACTTGCATGAAACAGACCAATACCTCAATGCATTTTACTGCATCGCCAAACTGAGGCAGGCCTGCCTGGCCAAAAGCCATCAGTTCGTCTTCCCGACCGATTATGAAATTGCACTTCTGGAGGAGTTACTACAGCACCTGCGCGGTAATCCTCTGCTGCAGGAACCAGCAGTCGCGGCCTATTACCACAGCTACCATTATCTGCATGGATCCGCTGATGCTGCCCGGCATTTTGATGCTTTTCTTGACTTTATTTCCGGTCCAAAGTCAGCAGTTTTCCCGGCAGAGGAACTGCAAGACATGTTCCTGCTAGCGCTCAATTTTTGTACCCGGCAGTATAATCTTGGCAGCAGTGCCTATCTGCAAGCCCAACTGCAGCTTTACAAACTCGGGCTGGAAAAGGGGTTATTGCTGCAGCAGGGGCTACTGTCTCCTTTTACCTACCGGAACATCACCACTCTTGGGCTCATATTGGAGGACTACGAATGGGTGGATGACTTTCTGGAGCACTACCGGGCTGCCATGCCTGTCAACAGGGCGGATCAGATGTATCACTTTTGCAGAGCCAGGCTTGAGTATGCAAAAGGCAGGTATGGAGCTGCCCTCGAACGCCTGAACGAGGTACATTTTTCCGAGCCCCTGCTGCAGCTCTCTGTCCGCACCGTCAGGTTGAAGCTTTTTTACGAAACCGGGGCCTACGATGTTCTTGAGGCCCGGATACACGCCCTCGAAAAATTCATTCGCCGCAAGAAAGCCCTCAGCTATCACCGGGAAAACTACCTAAACCTGCTGCACTTTCTAAGGCAACTTCAGGAACTGCCACCGGGTGAAAAAAAGGCGCGCCTGGTGCTTGCCGGTGAAGTCAAAGCCTGCCCCAACGTTGCAGAAAGGACTTGGCTGCTCAGGCAGCTCTCTACCTGAAACCGGGTAAAAGCACGGCCCTGCCCTCTTTACGCTCAAAAAAAATCACGATCACAGGCAATATTTTCCATAACGGCCTAATCGGAGCAAAACCAGTTAAAGATCAACAGTTTATAATTAAAAAAATATAAACATAAAGGGAGAAAGCGGAGCAAAAGCAGCGGGCCGGCCAGCAGAAAGGCTTGGTGAGATATATTTTTTTTCTAACTTTGAAGCAGTTATTATTTACATGAGATAGTAAGACGACCTTTTACGACCTACTTTTTTACGACGACCTACAATAAAAAAAAAGCTCCGTCTGCGACGGAGCCTCTTGCTAATAACAAATCATAATCTCATGAAATAATAAGACGACCTAATTTTTCAAACAAATCTATATTTTGATGTTGCTCTAGTTTTTTTGGAGCTCCTTGCCAGTCTTTTGTGTTGATCCGGCAAGGAACCCACGGCGTTTGGGATTATGATAGCGTACGCTCAACTTGATATTCATCCCCTTCTGAGCAGTACATCCGGCTGCTTATCCCGAGCTTTAAGGCTAGAGATTGTACCATTTATCATAAGACGGTTGTGTGCTGCCGCAAGCAAACGAACCGTTTTAATGTCAAAGAAAGAATGGGCAGCAGTATCAGAAAATTTATCCCTACAGCTTAAAAGTTTTTGGGATATGAATCGGTCTCTGGGAACTGTAGGTAATCTCCCCTACACTGCCGCCCGGTGGTAAAGTATCATGAAGTTGGTTTTAACAAAAAAACTGGCTTAAATAGTTGTTCGTAGCCTTTGGGATAGCCTCTCAGTTTGATGTTAGTTACTCTACCATTGATCTGTTCTTTCAATTTTAACGCCAGGCTTTCCTGGTGTTTTTCTTTAAGGCTGTTTCGTTAGCCCCTTTCCTTTTGATTACATTACAAATATGCAGGCTTTCTTACCCCAGGACAAAGACAAAAAACGGGTTTTGTTGAAAAAAAACCGGCATCTCAGTCTCATTTTATATTTATTCTAAAACTTAAACACCTGAAAAACAAGTATATAACCCGACAACTTATTAATAATGCTTGTTGAATTTTATTTAAAAATCCAATCCGCTTTTTCGGTGATTTTTTTCATTTTTTTTTCAAAAAAAGCCTTGATAAAGGTTTTTGAACCACTTTTTAGGCTAAACAAGGGCTGTTTTCACCACGCTCCGTATCAGATATTCCTCTTATTTTGAGGACAGAATCTAAAACTTAAGTGACGAAGAGAAGCTAAATGGTACAATTCCCGCCAAACTACTTATGATCTATGAGCCTGAAAAAGACGTACTCTAATTCCGGAAAAGTGGCACGCCCTCCGATGCTAACCCAAAGCGACGAAAAGAAGAAACGGTTTTGGAATACCGAAAAAATCATGAGCACAAGCGCAATTATGATCAGCCTAATGTCTTTAATTGCGCTCTTCTACCAAACCAACCTTATGAGAGAGGAGCAAGAGCTGCAGCGCAATGCTCAGCTCAAGTCTACGATGCCTTACCTCATGATCGCTAATGCCAACTACGGAGGCCCTGATTTCTCCATCGTACTCAGCAATAAAGGGATAGGCCCGGCAATTGTCGACTCCACGATTGTCATTTATAACGATTCGGCCTATCAGATGGACCTGCCTACTTTTCTTTATCAGGAAATCCCTGAACTCAGCGAAATCAGCAATATCTATCATTCCAATATCGCTCCGGGACAGCTCATCTCTCCCAATGAAAGAATCGAAATATTCAAGGTGGACAACTCCCAGGAAAGCGCCAATCAGTTTTTGCAGCTGTTAATGGCCATTGACATAGACTACCGGCTCGTCTACCGAAGTGTATACGACGAGCGCTGGGCATTGACGGGAGAAAGCTACTTTCCGGTAAAGCTAGTGGAGGAGGAATAAAAAAAGCTCTGCCGTTGCGGCAGAGCCTCTCACTAATAACAAATCATAATCTCATGAAATAAATAAGACGACCTAAGTCTTACATCTTTATAAACGCGCTGAAGCTCAGCAAAGTATCAGCGGTACTGTATTTTTAACCGTTTGTTAACGAATAATCAGGGTGCCGGCGGCGATTTTTTGCCCGTCTGCCCGGACCAGATAAATATAGCTTCCGGCAGGCAGGTTATTCCGGTCGAAGGTGCACTGATGCCCCTCCTTGTTAATAGAACGCACAGGTTGCCCGTATAAGTTCATCAAAGTAAAGGATAATTCACGGTGCCCCTGCAGTCCCTCCACTTCGAGGGTAATATATTCCGTTGCCGGATTTGGGAAAACCTTCACTTTTACTTCAGAAGCCCAGTCTGGAGTATCAATGTCTGTAGGAATAACTTCCAGCAATCCGGTGGTCGTAGGCGCACCAACCACATGCCTCGTGCGCCCCGTGTATACCGGGGTGTTATAATCGTAAATAACAAGGGCGCTGTTCTCAATTACTGTGCCTGTGGTATTGCCATCGGTTTGTGCCACGCGGTATTCGAAGAATGCATAGTCCTGTGGGCTTGTCCCGTCAACCGGTAGCTCCAGGTTCTCAAAAGTGGCCTTAATGACACCATTCTCATAAATATCATAAGTCGCAGGATGGCTGCTCGCTCCAAACTCCAAAGTGGAAATGTCCAAACCTTCAGGCAGCGTATCGCGAACGATGACTCTAATGACACTATCCTGGGTAATATTCCGGAAGAAAACCCGGTAAGTCAGTGCCGTCTGAGCAGAAATCAGAGAATCCTGCCAGCCTTTGGGGTGGGCGACCATCGCTACGTCCGGAACATCGGACAAGACCTCATCCACATGAATGGAGACAGCCTGATCTCCATCGTCTTCCGGCCATTGGGTAACATAACCTACGCTGTAGCCCCCTTCTTCATCCGTTCCACAACCCTCTACTGCTCGTGTGGGGAAGCTGTTGCCCGGATGGCCATCGACCTGCTCCGCGATGATCCGGTAGGTGGAGCCGTTGGCAGGGAGCAATATTGTAGTATCCTGTTCTTCATCGAGATCGAACCCATTGGTCAGGAACATCAAATCTTCCTCCACAATGAAGTAGCTTTTCGCAGACACCATTGCTGCATTTCCCGTATTGGACAACCGGAAGGCAACCGTCTCATCTCCTTCGCATAGCCCATCCACCGAAACACTCGCACCATTCCAGCCCGGATCAGCAGGCGAACAAAGCGTGTCCGGGAAGATACGTGCGGTAACCAATCCGGACTGATCCTCTACAATAGAGTCGCAATCCATAAAGGTCTGAATCGTAAAACTGCCCTCCGTATTATAAGGTACTTCCCCCAGATCAAAGGTGTACGTGTCATTCTCAAAAGAAAATGGCAAAGAGGCACTTTGGAAAGAAAGCGCCGGGTCCAGTTCCACTTCTACACTTGCTGCACCATCTGTTCCTCCGGTACCCTGATTAGAATAATTAACGGTGTACTCAATATCTATACAGTTGGAAATCCATGGCGTTGAAATATCAACTTCCATCAATGGGCAGTCGATGTATTTGGCTTTTAGCGGGAAGTTCACGCCTACGGTATCGTAGATTTGGTTGAAGCCTACGTTCACCCCCCCGGGGAAACAGCTCTCCCAATAGTCGTTGCGAGGCAGGGCTTCTACTACGTATGCCCCCAGGCCAACCCGCATTTCGAATACGCCAGCCTCATTTGTAGTCGCGAAGTACGTTTCTTCATCACCAACAGCCCGCACCAGCCAGCCGGAAAGCCTCGGTTCGCCGGGGTCCAGATCACAGGCCACATCTATATCGTGGAAAACCTGCCCCCGGATCACATTGGAGACGATCTGCCCCTGCTCATCGGTTTTCATCAGGCTCAGCTGGGGGTCAAATAAAATATCTACGCCACTGTAACCCGCTGTTGCATAGCCTCCCGATTTAGATTTGACAATATCAAATGTAATATCAGAGGACTCTACATCGCCATTGCTTGTACTCCATACAACATCAAGGCTTTGGTCGACTTCCAGGAGCAACTGATCGAGGTTGGAGTCGTCAACCTCCGTATAACCAGCTACGACATACCCCTCATCCAGCGCAACTATTGCTTCCCCTACATTGCCACTGCCAAACATGGAGAATCTAAGGCTATCTGTACTCTCTCCGCCCTGATCATATTTCCAGATAATAAGGTCAGTATCTATAAAACCGGTGATAACAATATTCCCATCATTATCAACAATAATGTCATTCCCTTCGTCATTTTGGTCAGAGGCTAATTTACGCTGCCAGACGATTGCGCCGGCTTCATCCATGCGCAGGGTAACAATATCATCCCCAAAGGCAGCAGGCGGCTCCACCTCGCTATCCACCTGCCCGGTCACGACATAACCTCCGTCAATTACTGCAATCGCATTTGCCCGGTCATTCACCCCGATGTCCAGAATCCGGTGCCACTCCAGCTCCATATCAGCGCTGATCTTCATGATGACCATATCGTCATCCTTATCTGCGTAATAATCTGCAAAGCCTGCAACCAGCAAGCCCCCATCGGGAGCCAGGATCATATCATTAATGCGCAGGTTAGGCACCTCATCCAGTGAAAAGGAGAACGTATCCAGCAGAACGCCACGCTCATCTATTTCCAGCAACATTAAACCGAATGGCCCCTGCTGAGAGGCATCAGAAGCTTCAGCGGCTAAGACATAACGATTCGCTTCAATCTCCACGACGGCCTTAGCCCTGTCATAAAAGGCTGTATTATAAGCGCGTTGCCACACCAAATCGCCATCCACATCGACTTTCAGAGCATAGACATTCACACCCTGATCACCGCCGGGCTGCCCGAAAGACTGGGTGTTGCCTACCACCAGAAAACCCCAGTCGGAAGTCGATAGCAGGGCCTCCCCTATATCTTCAGCATTTCCGCCGTAATACCGCTCCCAGCCCTGGGCAATGGCGGTGGGAGCACCAATGCAAAAAAAGAACATCACAGACAGCAACAGGGCAGTCCGGTAACGATTCAGTGAAAAAAAGAAGTTTGAAGTCGTCATTAATGAATTATTTAGGCCGTTTGGTGAAAACAAAGCTATTTCCTTCAATGCTGTTATAGCGATTTGCTTCGGGCTGTAACAAACCTGTATGCTTCCTCTTACAAACGCTTTCTACGTTACTTTGGTGCCGGAATTTCGGCTGTTAAGCGCGGCTTGTCTTTTTCACCCATTACAAAAGTGCTCACATTCTGTAAAGGAATCAAAGACAAAAAAGCGAATTTGTTGAAAAAAAATTGTATTTTTAAAGTCCAAAGAACCACCAAACCCCACACAAAAGCCTATTAACCAAACCAGTACACATCAATAATTATTCACTGCTTGTTGATCCTTTTTAATTTAGCCTGATATATGACAAACAGCCACTTAGTATTAATCTTGCGCACCCTGTCTAAAAAGGAAGAACGGGAGCTCCGAAAATGGCTGAATTCCCCTGCCCACAATCACCGGGAAGACGTGGTCACGCTGTTTGAATACCTAATGGCCGGGCAGCACTTGTATGAAGAAAAGTTTTTGGAGAAAGAAAGGGTGTTTTCGCGAATTTTCTCAAATGAGCCCTACGATGATGCCAAGTTAAGGCAAAGCATGCACTTTCTTCTTAAATCTGTGGAGGAATTTCTCATCTATCAGGAACAACAAAGCGATGAAGTGCGGGCACGAATGGCGCTGGCCAGCGTATTCCGCAAACGGAAGCTGGACCGGGCATTCACAAAAGCCATCAAAGCCGTGGAGGCACAACAGGAAAAAGCCCATTACAGAAATGAACAGTACCTCAGAAATGAATACCTGCTGCAGTTGGAAAAATACTCCTTTTACGATGGCAAAAAGCGGACCACAGAGATGAACCTGCAGGAAGTCTCTGATGCACTCGACCTGACCTTCGTAGCGGATAAACTCCGGCAGGGCTGCCTCATGATCGCTCACCAATCGGTTTATAAAGCTCAGTACAACATCGGATTGCTGGAATACATCATCGAGTATGTGGACCGTCAAAAGCTGATGCTGCACCACCCCGCTATCGCAGTATATTTTTATGGCTACAAAGCCATCACAGACGAGTCCGGTAAGCAGTACTTCGAAAACCTCCGGCAGGAAATCCAAAAGCACCGTACCTCTTTCCCTAAGTCTGAGCTGCGCGACATCTACCTCATGGCGGTCAACTACTGCATCCGGCAGGCGAATAAGTTCAATGACAGCGAACTCATCCGGGAAGCTTTCCGGCTTTACCGGCAGGGGCTTGAAAACGAAATCCTCCTGGAAAATGGCGTAGTCTCCCCCTTTACTTTCAGAAATGCCGTGGGCGCCGCCCTGCGCCTGAAAGAATATGACTGGGTCGAGCACTTCATACACCAATACAAAAAAGCCCTGCCCCCCGATTACAGGGAAAGCTTTTTCCTCCACAGCCTGGCCCGCCTCAATTTTGAGAAGGGCGACTATGGTTCGGCCATGCAGCTTCTGGCACAAACAGACTTCGATGACACCCTTATCAACCTCAATGCCAAGAGCATGCTGCTCAAAATCTACTATGAGCTGGATGAGTACGACGCCCTCGAGTCCTTACTGGAAAGCATGCGTGCCTACCTCAAAAGAAAGCAGCTTATGGGCGCCTATCGTTCCAATTACCACAATTTCATTCGCTTTACCCGTAAACTTGTGCGGATCAACCCCTTTGATGACAAGGAAAAAAGTGCACTAAAGTCTGAAATCATTAACGCAAGCCCCCTGACTGAAAAAGACTGGCTGCTGGAGCAGGTCACCGCACTATAAACTTAGGTACACATGCCTTAGCTTTGCCCTCTAAAATTTTTCACTACTATGCAGACGCTTGCCCTTGATACTTATCCTATCCATATTGGCCCCGTTGCCGAATCCCTGCCGCTCACCCTCGGGCAGCAGCCCTTTAGCCAGCTCTTTGTACTGGCTGATGAGAACACAAGAGCGCACTGCTGGCCACGCATTGCACCTGCCCTTGAGCCATATCACCCCATTCTGATTGAAATCCCAAGCGGGGAAATCCACAAAAACCTCCAAACCTGTGAGCGCATCTGGGGGCAGCTCATGGCCCACAAAGCCGGGCGGGATGCCCTGCTGCTCAACCTGGGCGGTGGCGTTATTGGTGATATGGGCGGTTTTGCGGCAAGCACTTTTAAGCGGGGCATGCACTTTTTGCAAATCCCGACTACCTTACTTTCTCAGGTGGATGCCTCCATCGGCGGCAAACTGGGTATCGATTTCATGCAGGTCAAAAACAGTATCGGGCTGTTCCGCAACCCACAGGCAGTCCTCGTCGACCCGGCTTTCCTCAGTACCCTCTCTAACCGGGAACTGCGCAGTGGCTACGCTGAGGTCATCAAGCATAGCCTCATAGCTGATGCCGCACAGTGGGAAAGCCTACAGCAACTGACCAACCTCAGAAGTGCCGATTGGGCCAGCATTATCCCAGCCTCTCTGCGTATCAAAAAGCAGATTGTGGAAGCGGACCCCTTCGAAAAGGGCCTGCGCAAAGCCTTAAACTTCGGCCATACGATCGGTCATGCCATCGAAGGGCACGCGTTGGAGACCGACACCCCACTACTGCATGGAGAGGCTATCGCCATTGGCATGATCTGTGAAGCCTTCCTCAGTACACAACAGCAAAGCCTGCCGGAAGCCCAGCTCTGGCAAATCACCGATTACCTGACGGCGCGTTATGGTAAAATTACCCTTCAGGCAAACGACTACCCGGCTTACCTGCAGCTCATGGGCAACGACAAGAAAAACGAAGGCCAGGCCATCAACTTCAGCCTGCTGCCCGAAGCCGGAAAGGTGACGGTCAACCAAACTGCCACAGAAGCTTCTATTATAGCAGCCCTGGACTATTACAGCAGCCTGTAACCCTAAACTTGGCATCTTCGCCGTATATGAAGGCAGCCATTTACTGCGTTTAAGTGCAAGAAAAAAGGGGCAGGTACTTAGCGTAAAGCAAGCCTTTTACTGCCTAACAACCCACAAGAATTCACTACTTTTGAACCCGGAACTCAAAGCAGACCATGAAACAACAAACCGGATCCAAGCCTAAAGAACAGCAGTACCGCAACATTATGCGGTGGATGTGGTACCTTGCTGGTGCAGGCCTTTTGGGCGTAGCGCTCACCTTTATTGCCCTTTCCTTTACCGACCTGCCTTCCGTGCAGCAGCTCGAAAACCCTAAAAGTGAGGAAGCTTCTCAGGTGTTTGGTGCCAACGGTGAGGTCATCGGGCGTTATTATACCGAAAACCGGGTGCCGGTAACGTACGATCAGCTTTCGCCCAACCTGGTTAATGCGCTTATTGCTACCGAGGATGAGCGCTACTACGAGCATAGCGGTATCGACTTTGCGGCTTTGGGCCGGATTGCTGTAAAAACCGTTCTGCTCGGCCAACGCAGCTCGGGCGGGGGCTCTACCATCACTCAGCAGCTGGCCAAGCTCCTCTTCACTGAACAGGTCTCTAAAAACATCTGGGAACGCGGCCTCCAAAAGCTCAAGGAATGGATCATTGCTGCCCGCCTCGAACGCCGGTATACCAAGGAGGAGATCATTGCGATGTACTTCAATAAGTTCAACTTTATTAATGGTGCCTATGGCATCAAAGCGGCTTCGGAAATCTATTTCGACAAGCAGCAGGACGAGCTCAATATCAATGAAGCGGCCATGTTGGTGGGCATGCTGAAAAACCCTTCTCTTTTCGACCCACTCGACCGCCCTGATACCGTACTCCACCGGCGCATGGTGGTGCTCAAGCAAATGCAAAAAAACAATCTGATCGACGAGGCCGCCTATGATACCCTCCGCACCCAACCACTGAGTATCAAATACACCGCCCAAACCCATATTGACGGCATCGCGCCGTATTTCCGGATGGAACTGGCTAAAGACATCAAAGCATTGCTCCGCAGCGAAAACATCAAAAAAGCGGATGGCAGCCATTACAATATTTACCGGGACGGGCTGCGTATTTATACCACCATCGATCCCGATATGCAACGGATTGCGGAGCGCATCATGAAGGAGCACATGGCCAAACAACAGAAACGCTTCTGGGAAACCTGGAGCGTGGTGCGCAAGGACCCCTGGGAATACACAAGCGGCTCCATTCATGAAGTGCCGGTAGAGCGCCGGCAAAAGAAGCTACAGGACCTGATCCGGGACTCGGACCGGTATCAGAAAATACGGTCGAAATACATCAAAGATATCGTCGCTAAAATACAGCAGGAAACGGAACTTATGTTCCACGCAGATGACCGCGAGGTGGAACGGGTAGTGCAGGAAGCCGAAGAAGGTGGTGTGATCGACGATCTGGTCGAGCGCAACTACATCAGTACCGGGCTGGCCGCTCAGTACCGGCAGATCATGCGCAGCAAGCACTTCAACGCACTTCGCAAGCAATGGCTGGCCATGCAGGAGGAGGTGGACCGCGCTTTCAACTCTGAAACGGAAATGCGGATTTTCACTTACGAAAATGAGGACATGGAAAAGGATACGGTCATGACACCTATCGATTCCATCAAGTACCACCTGATGCATTTACAGACCGGCATCCTGGCAGTAGACCCTGTGACGGGCCACATCAAGGTATGGGTAGGCGGTATCAATTACAAGCGGTTCAAGGTAGACCACAACCGGACTTCCCGGCAGGTGGGTTCTACCTTCAAGCCTTTTGTATACGCCACCGCTATTGCCCAGCAAGGTTTCTCACCCTGTTATCAGGTTTATGACCTGCCACAGACTATTGCACCCGGTGACGGCAACTTCGGGCTGCTGGAGCCCTGGACCCCCCGCAACTCCTCTAATTCCTACAGCGGCAGGCTGTTTACACTGAAGGAAGGCCTCAAACAATCTAAGAATACCATCTCGGCCCACCTGATGAAACAATTAGGCGATACAGAGCCGGTCAGAGGGCTGGTCCACCAAATGGGCATTGACAGCTCCGCCCGCTACTCCAACGGCCGCTTCCGCGTTCCCAAGGCACCATCCATTTGTCTGGGGGCCACCGATCTGACTAACTTAGAACTCACGGGAGCCTACACGGCATTTGCCAACAATGGGCTGTTCACAAAGCCCTACTGCATCCTCCACATTGAGGACAAGGATGGCAAGAAACTTTACGAAGGCGTACCCGAAGAAAACGTGGCCATCAACCCTAACGCCAACTACGTTATGGTGGAAATGCTCAAGTATGCTGCCGGACTTGGCAGAACACTTGAGGTGGAAGCAGGCGGAAAAACCGGCACTACAAACGACTATGTCGACGGCTGGTTTATGGGCATCACCCCTAATCTAGTAGTGGGCACCTGGGTCGGCGGAGAATACCGCTGGATCCGGTTCCGCTCCATACACTACGGGCAGGGCTCGGCTATGGCCAAGCCCTTCTTCATCAACTTCATCAAAGAGTTGGAAAAAAATGAGGACATCGACTTCGATACCGAGGCCCGCTTCAACCGCCCTTCCGGTGATATTGGTATTGAGATGAACTGTGACGAATACCAAAACAACCAATTCCCGCTGGAGGAAGATGGTGATGAAAACTTTGAGGATGAAGGGTTCTCAGATGACCTGTTTGGAGATGAGGAATTCTAAGGTCCCATCCGCCTGACAGACAGCGTTTTTCAAACAAAACCGACTAGAGCAAGACTGCCATGAAACACCAACACCCCACTTTACTGATCCTGGCCCTGACGGCACTTTTTTTCAGTGGCTGCATGCCTCCTTCTGATGAAGTAGACAGCAACATCACGCTTGATGCCAGCTCACAGGAATTCCAGCGCATTGCCGATTTCCAGGACCAGCAACTGGCCGATAGCCTTTATACCTTTTTTCATAATGAGCAACCAACCCTTCGCTATCTTTCCGCCCGTGCCTTTGCCTCTATTCGTTCACCGGAGGCTATAGACAGCCTGGCGCAGCTTTTGCAAGACCCGGTGGACCGTGTCCGGGCCGTTGCCGCCTACGCCATAGGGCAAAGCGGCACCGCTACAGGCGAACGCTACCTGTTGCGCGCCTTTGAACGCAATGATACCGCTGGCCACTACCGGTTAGCGAACCGGGCTATACTTGAGGCCGTAGGCAAAATCGGTACGGAGCCGACTTTGGCAGACCTCGCCACCGTTTCCACTTATGAGCCTACAGATACGGCCCTCCTGGAAGGACAGGCCCTTGGCATCTACCGCTATGCCTTGCGCAACATTACCAACGAAGCAGGCACCAAGCGCATGATCAGCCTGGCAACAGAAAGCAAATACCCGCTAAGCGTACGCCTGATTGCGGCTAACTACCTCTACCGGGCAAACGGGCTAAAACTTGATACGACTGCGGTACCCTTGCTCAAAAATGCATTAGCAACCGCAACAGATCCCCGTATTCGTATGGCGCTGGTCGTGGCACTGGGCAAAACCAAATCTGATCAGGCTATGGATGCCCTGCTTCAGCAGTACAAGCAGGAAAATGACTACCGGGTACGGAGCAACCTGCTGCGCGCCTTAGCTAACTTCCCCTATGATAGTGTTAAAACAACCGTCCGGGAAGCCCTCAAAAGCGCCAATACAAATGAAGCCCGAAGAGCAGCACAATTCTTCATTGAGCACGGGGTTTCAGATGATGCAACCCAATACTGGCAGTGGGCCAGGGATTCTATACCCTGGCATGTGCAAATTCCGCTGTACCAAGCCGCCAACCGCCATCTGCCAGCCTACGCTGTCAACGCCCGGGATGGCATCAATGCAGAACTCCGGCGATGGCTGCGCAGCAGTAGCTCTGTTTACGAAAAGTCGGCTTTGATCAAGGCGCTCTCGGAATTTGGGTGGAATTATAAATATATTTACAGAGAAGGAGCGCCATCCAGTTCCCCTGTGATCCGCACCGCAACGATGGAAGCACTGGCGATGGTCAGCAGCCGTTCAGATTTCAGGGCCTTTTTTGGAGCGGGCTACCGAAGTGTACGCCGTGATTTGCTCGGTATGTACCTTGAGGCCATGCAGACCGGTGACCCTGGTATGATTGCCGTATCCGCTGAGGCACTGCGCAATGAAAACCTTAAATTCGACGCGCTCATATCTAATACGACTATCCTGGAAGAGGCACTCGAAAAGCTGGAGCTTCCCAAAGAAATCGAAACGTATAATCAACTACAGCAGACCATTGCCTACGTTAAAGGAGAGGAAGCGCCGGAGCCTCAAACCCCAGCCTACAACCATCCGATCGACTGGGCTATGCTGGATGACCTGCCTGAGGACCGGCTGGTCACCATCAATACCAACCGTGGCGCCATTACATTGGAAATGATGCCCGAATTTGCCCCTGGTACTGTAGCCAATTTCATTGCACTGGTCCGGCAGGGTTTTTATCAGGATAAGACCATCCACCGGGTGGTCCCTAATTTCGTTATACAGGGGGGCTGCCCCCGCGGCGATGGCTATGGCAGCCTGGATTACACCATCCGTTCTGAGCTGCCCCCGCTTTACTACGATGAAGCCGGCTATGTGGGCATGGCTTCGGCCGGCAACCATACAGAATGTACTCAGTTTTTCATCACCCACAGCCCCACACCCCACCTGGACGGAGAATATACTATATTTGCGCGCGTCACAGACGGGCTGGAGGTCGTTCACCAAACGCAGGTCGGTGACCGAATCAAAAATATCGAACTCTAAGCAACCTAACCATGAAGACCACACCACTAACGGCCATTCACGAAGCTCTTGGTGCCAAGATGACGCCTTTCGCAGGCTACAACATGCCTATTTCCTACAGCAGCCTCAAGGAGGAGCACCATCAGGTACGCAACAGCGTTGGCGTATTTGATGTCTCGCATATGGGGGAGTTTATCATCCGGGGCAAAGAAGCCCTTGACCTTATTCAGAAGGTGACTTCCAATGATGCTTCCAAGCTGGAAATCGGTGATGCTCAATACACCTGTATGCCCAATGATGTAGGGGGTATCGTGGACGACTGTATCGTCTACCGCCTGACCGAAGAAATGTGCTCCGATGGCGAAAAGGCTTACATGATGGTCGTCAATGCCTCCAATATTGAAAAGGACTGGGCATGGGTTACGCAGGCCAATACCTTCGATACCCAGCTTATTAATATTTCCGATCAGACGGCTTTGCTTGCCGTGCAGGGCCCAAAAGCCATTGAAGCTATGCAGCCCCTTACCGGTACAGACCTTGGCGGGCTGAAGTTCTATACCTTCACTAAAGGGACATTTGCCGGCATCGACAACGTACTGATCTCAGCAACCGGATATACAGGTGCCGGCGGGCTGGAGCTTTATGTCAGTGCCGATAAGGCAGCCGAACTCTGGGAAGCCGTCATGAAAGCCGGTGAAAGCTTCGGCATCAAACCCATTGGGCTGGGCGCACGGGATACCCTCCGTTTGGAGATGGGGTACTGCCTGTACGGTAATGATATTGACGATACCACGTCCCCAATTGAAGCAGGGCTCGGTTGGATTACCAAAACGAAAAAAGGCGAATTTACCAGCCGCGATATCTTCATTAAGCAGCGGGAAGAAGGTGTAAGCCGCCGCCTGGTGGGCTTCGAGCTCCCTGATGAACGCCGGGTGCCCCGCAACGGTTATCCGATTGTGGATGAGGCAGGCACAACCATTGGGCAGGTCACCTCAGGAACGCTGTCTCCGTCACTTGGTTATCCTATCGGCATGGGTTATGTAAAGGAGGCTTACAAGGCCCCGGGCACAACGATTTACATACAAGCCGGGCGGAAAAACCTGGCGGCAAAAGTTGTACGCCCACCTTTTTATAAGGGCGCCTAAGGAAAATAACCTCCGGTTTGACAACAAATTGCCACAATTTTCATTTATCTACCCGGATGAGTGGTTCCAGTCTTTGGATTGGAGCCCCTCAGTCACAATTTGTACCCAACGAAATCAGGTTTTCATGACACTGGAAGAAGGAAAAGACAAATTCATCCAATCCTGGGGAGCGCTAGGCTCCAGCTGGGGAATCAACCGCACCATGGCACAGATCCATGCCCTGCTCCTGATTTCTCCGGAAGCGATGAGCGCCGAGGAAATAATGGATGAGTTGAAAATTTCCCGGGGTAACGCAAATATGAATATTCGGGCTCTGATCGACTGGGGGTTGGCTTATAAAGAGCTGAAGACGGGTGAACGCCGGGAGTACTTCGTAGCAGAAAAGGATATGTGGGAAGTGGTCAAGTGCATCATTACGCAACGTAAAAAACGGGAACTCGAGCCTATGCTCCGGGTACTTGATGAAATATCCAGCGTTGATGAAGTGGATCAGGAATCCAGAGAGTTCGCGGAGGTAATCCGGGAAATTAAACTCTTCTCCAGTAAGGCCGATTCAACATTAGACTCCCTGGTTAAAGCTGATTCCAACTGGTTTGTCGGCACCTTTATGAAAATGATCAAGTAATCACCTCCTCTGCGGGTTAGACGTTAGCTTTCCTGCTGTTCTTCTTCATCCCCCATGTGCCCTTCTTCATGAAGCCGGTTGAAAAGCTGATTGAGGCGGTACATTTCGTCCAGGGTGTCATCCAGGTAGAAAGCCACATCGGGCACGCGGCGCATGTGCTTTCTGATGCGGTAAGCCAGTGCCTGCTTGAGGCGGGTTATTTCGTGCTCCATTTTAAGAATCACCGATTGTTTATCCTCCGTATTATAAACGCTCAGGTAGATCTTGGCCTGGCTGAAATCCGGGCTCACCATCACCTTAGTGACCGTCACCAGCGGTTCGGTGCCATAAACATAGCTACCTTCATTCTGTAGGACTTCACTGAAGTGCCGCTTGATCAATTCTGCTACCTGTAAATTGCGCTTTGTCGCCATATCTCGTTTAATCTTCTCTTGTTGTGCCGCAGGAAAATCTGCTGCCGGGTCTCTCCGCCGCTGTTAATGGGCCGCAAAGATAGAATTATTGGAGCACCTTGTCAACTCTGTCAGTCTGGGGTGATCACTCTTTTGCGAGTTTTACAACAAAACTGCCCCTTTAGAGTTCCATTGCCGGTTGCGAAAACTACTAAAAAGTTGCTATTTTTGATGGCTCCGCATATGAACACTCTCGATTCTGACATATCCTACCTCAAGGGCGTGGGCCCGAAACGCGCCGAGCTCCTCAACAAAGAGCTGGGCATCTTCACCTGTGGAGACCTCCTGCAACAGTACCCGAACCGCTATATCGATAAAACTCAGTTCCACAAAATCAATACCCTGCACCAGGAAAGCGGGGAAGTACAACTCCGGGGCATACTGCGCCGACTTGTGCCCGTTGGGGAAGGCCGGAAAAAACGCCTGACCGGCCGCTTCCGGGATGAGACGGGCGCCATCGACCTGGTGTGGTTCTCTGGTGTCAGCTATTTGCAAAAGCAGCTCGAGGTTGGAAAAGAGTATGTCATCTACGGACGGGTCAACGCATTCCGGGACCAGCTGAGCATACCGCACCCGGAAATGGAAATAGCCAATCCTGAGAAGATCAAAAAGGCAGCGAGCTTCGCTCCGGTATACCCCAGCACCGAAAAACTAAATACCAAAGGGGTGGATGCCCGCAACCGACGCCGGATGATGGCGGCCCTGCTGGACAAGCTTCAACCCGAAGACCTTCCGGAAAACCTGCCGCCCTACATCGTCAAAAAGTTCCGCTTCCCTTCCCGCTACGATACCATGCGTGCCATCCATTTCCCGAAATCAGAAGAGCAGCTTCAGCAGGCCCGCAACCGCCTGAAATTTGAAGAGCTTTTCTTTCTACAGTTGCGCCTGCTCCAAATCCGGCGCCGGCGGGACGCGATCAGGGGGTTCAATTTTGAAAAAGTGGGTGAGCACTTCATGCACTTCTTCAACCACAAATTGCCCTTCGAACTGACCGGCGCCCAAAAGCGGGTCCTGAAAGAAATCCGCCGCGACCTGGGCAAAGGCATCCAAATGAACCGTTTGCTGCAGGGTGACGTAGGCAGTGGTAAAACCATCGTGGGCCTCATGACCATGCTGCTGGCTATCGACAACGGCTACCAGGCCTGCCTTATGGCCCCTACTGAAATCCTCGCCCAGCAACATTACAACTCCATTAGCGAATACCTGGAGGGTATGGACCTCAAGGTCGGCTTCCTCTCCGGCAGCGTAAAGGGCAAAAAACGAAAAGTCCTGCTCGAAGCCCTGCAAAACGGGGAAATCCACATCCTCATTGGCACTCATGCTCTGCTCGAGCCCCCTGTTGTCTTCCAAAACCTGGGGCTGGCCATCACCGATGAACAACACCGCTTTGGCGTGGCGCAGCGGGCGAAACTCTGGAAAAAGAGCAGCCCCTACCCTCCCCATGTCCTTGTGATGACGGCGACGCCCATCCCGCGTACCCTCGCGATGACCCTCTACGGCGACCTCGACGTATCCGTTATTGATGAGCTGCCACCCGGGCGCAAAGCCATTCAAACCCTGCACAAAACTGAAAACAACCGGCTGCGCGTACTGGGCTTCATGAAAGAAGAGATTGCGAAGGGCAGGCAGGTCTATGTAGTCTATCCCCTCATTGAGGAATCTGAAACCCTGGACCTGCAAAACTTACAGGACGGGTACGAAGCCCTGAGGCGGGAATTCCCTCCACCCAACTACCAAATTAGCGTGGTGCACGGTCGCATGAAGCCTGCCGACAAGGACTTCGAAATGCAGCGCTTTGTAGAAGGCAAAACCCAGATCATGGTGGCCACCACCGTGATTGAAGTGGGTGTAAATGTGCCGAATGCCTCCGTCATGGTGATCGAAAATACGGAGCGTTTCGGGCTGTCACAGCTCCATCAGCTGAGGGGGCGCGTGGGGCGTGGTGCCGAGCAGTCTTTCTGCATCCTGATGTCGAGTTTCAAGCTCAGCAAGGAAAGTAAAGAGCGCATTCAAACCATGGTCCGCACCAACAACGGCTTTGATATCGCCGAAGCAGACCTCCGCCTCCGTGGTCCGGGCAACATTGAGGGCACACAGCAAAGCGGTATTCTCAACTTCCGCATTGCCGACCTGGCTAAGGATGGGCGCATTCTGCAGACCGCCCGGGAGGTCGCCGCCCGCATCCTGGATGATGACCCTAAGTTTGAACGCCCGGAGCACCACCCTATCGTCTGGTACCTGGATAAGCATGGGAAGAAGCTGAGGGGCTGGAGCAGGATTAGTTAATCAATAGATTTCATTAAAGTAAATTTTGTATGCCCCTGAATTGTCTTTTTCGCCAGCTCTGCATCACGTCCTCACCTTCGTAGCTAAGGCTACGAGGTTCCGGGCGTTCTTTGATCT
>PR_CR_10_Liq_3_inCRDRAFT_1000145_pt1 | contig 20134 bp, 12 predicted proteins | sample PRCRCaboRojoPR_2_FD_10240 | JGI IMG/M metagenome (IMG submission 10240)
GCGTCGTCGGATGCGAATGGTGCGAGCAACTACGAATCCCTGACGCTGACGAACAATGCGTCAGGTGAGACCCTGGCGGATACGATCGACACAGTCACCCTCTCAATAACCGGCCCGTCCACCATCCAAGAAGGATCAACTTCTAGCGAATACACGCTCAGTCTCAAGGATGAAGCAGGTAATTCAGTTGCAGCCGTAACCGACGTCATAGTCACGGTTACCATCAGTGGTACCGCAACCGAGGGTGTCGATTACGTAGCCGAAACACCAATTACCCTTTTGGCTGGTCAGTCTTCAACAACGTTTAACCTGACATCTCTTGATGACTTTATAGCCGAGGGCGCAGAAACCATTGAGCTGGTTATTAGTACAGATAGTTCAGGCGGCTTCGAGAACTTGGTGGTAGACACCAACAATAACGGCGTCACTACGACCATTATTGACAACGACAACAACCCCATAGCCACCGACGACCCAGCCTCTGCATCACCCTACACGGTCTCAGTAGGCCGCGTCGCCTACGAAGGCAGCGGTTGGCAAGAAACCGATAGCAACGGAGCACAAGTCTCCATCCTCGCGTTCGATACCGCGGGCAACACCAGCAATGTATCAACAGAGGACTATTACAAACTGGGTGTATCCGCAGCGCTTCGCGCGGATATTAAGCCCGAACAGCTTGAATACGATGCCGAGACAGGTACCTCAGAAGCACTGCTATTCCAGTTCTCAGGTTATCTCGATACCGCTACGGTTGAAATCGATAACCTCTTTGAGTCTGAGAAGGGCGGTAATGTAGAGCAGGGCCGCTGGGTGGCATTGCTCGACGGCACTGTTGTTGCGCAGGGTGTCTTTAGTGGCGGTCCGGGCAACTCTGCCTGGGTGGCATTGCTCGACGGCACTGTTGTTGCGCAGGGTGTCTTTAGTGGCGGTCCGGGCAACTCTGCCACCCTCAATATTGGTACACAGGGCGGACCACTCTTCAACGAACTACGGTTTGAGGCTTTACCCTACGATCAAGATGATAAGAGGCTCGACGATAACTCTGACTTCTTCGTCAGCGCTATCTCGGGTTCGGGTCCGGCTGATGCCAATGGCAGCTACATAACAACCGAAGATAGCCCACTGACGATCGATGCCGCCGCAGGTGTTTTGGTTAATGATGCTGATCCCGATGCTGGTGATGTGGTGTCTGTCATCAGCGTGCTAATAGGTGATCAGTTTGTCGACATCCCCGAAAGCGGAACGCTTACCTTGGCGAGCGGCGCCACTTTAGCGTTGGCCAGTGATGGTAGCTTCACCTATGACCCTAACGGGCAATTTGACGATCTAGCTGCGGGTCAAACCACGACAGACAGTTTCGTGTACCGCATTCAAGATCAACACGGTAACTCACTGTCGTTGTCAGGTGGCGAAGGCACTCAACCCGGCGATGATGACAGTGTTGCTACTGCTACTATCACGTTAGTCGGTTTGGGTGAGGTGTACACACCGCCCGCGGCTCGCCCCTATGCCGTGGCAGATAGCTATCAAACCTACGAGGGAACGGCACTCAGTGTTACTGCTTCAGGATTGATTGCCAATGACTATGACCGAGATGGCGATAGTGTCAGCGCTGTTGTGGTTACCGATGCGGTGACCGAGCAGGGCGGTACCATTTCGATCAACAGCGACGGCAGCTTTAGCTACACGCCAAAAGCAGGCTATGTAGGTACTGATTCATACACCTATACCATCAGTGATGCAGACGGTAACACCGATACAGCGGTCATTCAGCTGCGTGTAGACCCCATGCCAGAGGCGGTCAATGCCAGTGCGGCAACCGACGATGCTGATACCGTGGGTGATGCAAAAGATACGGCATCTGGCTCTCTGCAATTCCAAAACGTGCAAAAGGTCACGTTTGACTACGACGGTGGTGGGCTAGGAGCAGCCACTGAGTCGCGCTATGAATACGATGGTCAGCACTTCACCAAGTTCACGGCGGATGACGGGTCTTGGACGGTGGTCATCAATGAAACTACGGGCGATTACAGCTTTAAGCAGGATGAACCGTTCGAGCATGCAGCGGGCGTTGATGCTATCTCTGGCAGCATCGCGATGGATATCACCGAAGATGGTCAGAGCGATGTAACGTTACAGCTGACTATCAATGATGATGGGGTGGTAGCCACTGCAGACAGCTCGACGATGCCGGTTGGTGGTATCCAAGTTACGCCTGAGCAGCAGAACGTTGTCCTGATAATCGACAATAGTAGAACCATGTCGAAAGAGGAAAACCGTGAAGAGCTGTTGGAATCATTGGATAAGCTATTCAACTCAGGCAACGTCAATGCAGTCCGTATTGTTTTATTCTCCAGCGAAGCCAGTGCGATCGATGGTCCTGTGGACGGTTGGTTTACCAGTTTGTCTGATGCTCGTGCGGCCATTGTCGATGGTCTAGATGGAGGCGGTTACGTAGCCGATTACGATGCTGCGCTTGCCGAGACGATTGCGTCCTTCACGGCGCCACCAGCTGGTGGTGATTCGCTGGTATCTCTGTTTGTGAGCTCTCTGCGTCCAACCGGGCGCGATGATAGTAACTGGGACTCTATAGAAACCTCTGAAGAGCGCGCATGGATTGATTTCCTGAACGACAACGATTTCGATGCCTCCTACGCCATTGGTCTAGGTGAGTACTTCACTGGCAGAGTCAGCGATCTAGAGCCCATTGCCGATCAGCGCGATGCAGGCTTCTTTAAAGCTGACGACAGCAACGACACGGACGCTATCAAGATAGTTGACGATGATCTCAGCTACAGCTTGGTTAACTTTGTTAGCCAGCCCATCACGATCCTGTCTCGCGAAGGGAATATACTGAGTAATGACAGCGGTGCTGATGCACCTTTGGCTGTAGTTAGTGCTGCCATTCGCGCAGCAGATAACGCTGGCTACAGCTCAGACGTTGTCTTGTCGTTGGGCGCCTCCACCGCATTACTCGATGCCAGTGGAGTGGTGCTAGGCCACCTAACCCTCGCGGCCGATGGCTCATACCAATTTGAGTTGGTTCGCGGTGTCACAATAGACTCAGACTTTACGGTGACCGTCGAGTACACAGTAGAAGACAGTGATGGCGATACAGCCACCACAAGTCTTCTATTGAATGTCGATGCTATTGCCGATCAAGAGCACCATGATGAGTACGACGCCCCGATTGCCATCGACCTTGACGGCGATGGTATCGAGTACCTAGATCGTGCAGAAGGCGTGGTATTCACCGATGAAACCACAGGTGAAGCGGTAGCAACGGCTTGGGTTGGCCCGAACGATGGCCTGCTGGTTATCGATGCTGACGACTCGGGTACGGTTAATCAATCCAGTGAATATGTATTCACCGAATGGAGCGATACAGCTACCACAGACATGGCTGCCGTGGCCGAGGTCTTTGATACCAACCAGGATGGCTATCTCAGCTCTCTAGATAACGACTTTGAGCAATTTGGGGTTTGGCGCGATGCAGATTCTGACGGTATTACCGATGACGGTGAACTGATATCGCTCATAGATCTTGGCGTGGAGAGCATTGCACTCAATTACGCGGACGATAGTAGTCCGCGGGTCGATGCGGACGGTGATGTTCAAATCTTTGGTCAGTCAGAGGTCTTGTTTGCTAACGGAACCAGTACCACCGCTGAAGATGCGAGTTTTGCTATCGATGCTGCTGATTTACTCGGTGAGGAGGACTTTATTCCATTACCTGGTGATGGGGCGGGCGATGCCGACAGTGGTCTGGTCATTCACTCCAGTGTGGCTGGCAGTGACTTGGGTGACCCGCATTCAACATTTGAGGGTTTGATGTTGGAGGCGGATCTTCTGTTGAGTACGACAAACGATAAACTAGAGCAAAGCACTGGTGAATAACGAGTGCAAGTGGCTATCAGAGGTGTTCCGATAGCCACTTGCGGCGTTATGATATGAGTAAAAACGGCAGCTCATTGTCTCACTATTAACAAGGAAGCAAGTCAATGCCCTACGTACAACGCGATGCCGGCGGTTCCCTTATCGCCGTAAGCCTAGCTAAGACGCACAGGTGTAGTGAGTGGTTGGAGAACGGTGATCCTGCTCTGCAGCGTTTCGCCACAACTCTCGGGGGTGGGGTCGAGCTCGCTCAGGCAGACCTTGAGTTTATTAGGGTACTAGAAGACCTAATGGATGTGTTGATGGAAAAGCAGGTTCTGCTGTTTACCGAGCTACCGTCAGAGGCACAGGAGAAGCTGCTGAAGCGACAGACGCTTCGCGAGCGGTATCGACACAAGCTTTCCCCCCTATTGGGTGATGACGAACTCATTTAAGCCGCTAGCATCATTTGACGGCAGGACCGCTGGCGGCTGCCGCCCCTAGCTCATAGGCAGTCTGGACGTCGTCGCTTTTGACGATACCTTCCGCGATGCACGGCAAGCTCAGCGTTTGAGCGATGCTCACATAAGTTCGGAGCAATGCAGCGGTGCCGGCATTGCCGCTGATTCCATTGGTGAATAAGCCATCTATCTTAATGTAATCGATGCCAAGGTCGCTAAGTTTACCAACTTCGTCAATACGATATCCGACGTGTTCTACCCCTATCTTTGCGCCTGCGGCTTTTGTCCGGCGAGATAAGCGTTGGAAGCCTTCCACGTGGCTAAAGGCACTCAATTCGCTGACTTCCACATTGAGACGCCCCGCAAGCGGACTTTGTTTGAGCAGAACGCCCTCTAGCCATGTTGCGAATGTGGGATCGGTGAGTGCGTTGGCTGTGAGGTTGACGGCAGTGGTTCGACCTGTTCTTTGTATTTGTTGGAGTGCCAAGTTGACGACTGCTCGGTCTAGTTCTCCTCCCATGTCTAGTCGATTGACCCAGGGCATGAACGCACCCGCCGGACAGATCTCATTATTCACCTTGATGCGAACCATGCCCTCTTGATGAAAGAGTTTTCCTGCGCTTGTGAGCACAGGAAAACACTCGAGCATGAGTTCGTTGTTTTTGAGGGCGTTGGAGAGCGCATCGCGCCAGTAATTGGCCTGCTCTCGGGCCGGAATGACTGAGCTACTATGCCGACTCGCAAGTGTAATAGTGGAGTTTCGCTGTTCATCTGCGGCCATCAAAGCGGCATCAAGTGTTGTCATTATCTGTCGAATGGTGTCTCCGCTTGAATATTCTACGCATGCCCCGGGTATGGTCGTATTAGCCCGCATGCTGTTCTCAAGCAGGGCGTCGTTGATCACTCGTTGTAGAGTACCTGCGACTCGGCGTGGATCCCGAGCTTCTGGTGCAAGTAACACAAAGTCGGAACCGTTGAGCCGACCAGTAAGCCATGTGGGTTCGGTCATTGTTAAACGCCGCAGTACGGAACCGATTGTCTTGAGGGTGGTATCAACGGCCCCGCGACCAAACGTTTGATTCATTCTCGCTAGATCAGTTATGCGCACGAGAGCAATTGCACCACTAGCATCTGCCTCTTCTGAGGCTAGCTTAGCTTTCAGTCGAGCCATGAATGGATCGCGTTGAAGTATCCCTGTAGTCGGTTCAAGATCTGAGACCTCTCTTTGTTGCTCTAAACGCTGTGTTTCCCGGGACAGCATGTCCTTAACACGTGTGGATAGAGCATTCATAGAAATGGTTACCGCTCGGAACTCCGTGGTGAATGGCTCGGGTAGCGTAACGAAGCGCCGTTGACCTATAGCTTCAGCTTGCTCAACGACTTGCGAGAGAGGTTGTAGTATAAGTCTTAGTAGAAAAGTCCCTAGTATGCCTGCAAGTACAACGGCAACTAGTAGGGCAATTAATGTGCGCTCGCCGGCATGCCATAGTTCCGCATAGGCGAAGCCGTCATCACTTGCTAGCGTCAGCGTACCGAATTGGTTCCAGCCATTGGATACCTCGGCTTGCCCTATTTCCGCATTGATAGGAAATAGCGTTGCAAGCCACTCATGACGAGGCGACATGAGCGTAGCGTTCTCTCGTTGGAATAAGGTGTCGCCATTCACATCCGTGAATGCAATAAATTTGTAGTTTCCCTGATCCAAGCGTGCAGCAAGCTGTAATTCAATCAGTACAGGATCAAGTTCTTGCTGCGACAGAGAGAGCGCTAGAGCGTTAGCGTCATCATTGTTTTTTTGGCTTAACTGTTGCTCCAGGTACTCGCTGGTACTGACCCCATTGATCAGAAAAACCACACCAAAAACGATGGAGAGGAGAAAGAAAATCGCGGTCCATAACTGTTTGTAAAGCGACATTTGGTACTCCTAGAAAAGTTGAGCGAAGCCTTCAGCGCGCATTTTCTCGATGACTTGTTTCCAACGGGATAGTCGTGCTGTGGCACTACTGCCCGAGGGTGTGTTTGTGTTTCCTATCCATATGGCTTTGCCATTAAAGCTGAAGACTGGACGCAAATCTTGTCGTTTGCTGGCAGGTAAAATATCGGGGTCTAGGTTATCTAAAATGAGTGGTTCCGATGTGGGTTTTTCGTACCAGGCCAGCACCATATGTGCTTGGGTGATTCCATTATTGTCTGCCCTGACATACACCATACGTAGCGATTCGGGTGAAACACCCATGAGCACGAGGGAGGTATATTTGGCGATAGCATAATCTTCGCAATCACCTTGGCCTTTGCCTAGTGTTTCTAGGGGAGTGGCCCAATAATCTTCAGAGTCCCAAATATAATCATCGGACTCCCATATGATGTGCTCGTTGAAGAAGCGGTTTGCTAACTCAAGTTTGGTCTCGATCGGTTGATTTTTCGAAGTGACAATCGCGTGGTGCCACTGAGCTAGTCTTTCTTGTGCAGGCGGCGAGAGCTGGCTGCTTGCTCTCGCTGTGATATCGTCCAGTGTGAGTGCGGTGACAGCAGCATGCCCGAACAAGATTAGTCCGGTGACAGCTGCTCTATACGCTTGTCCAGCTTTGCCTTCGTGCGCCCACCTGATGATGCAGTCCTCAACATAGAGTGCTAAGTAGTGAATAATACAGTGATTTTTGCCCCATTAAGTGCTGAAATACACAGGCGTCAGTGCTAGGAAGGTTCCTAGCGGCTACGGCTTGACCATTCCGATTGTTTTATAAAGGATACTCAAAAGTGACCCGAACTATAATCCAAACAAAGGCGCACTTATCAACAGCACTGACCGGCATCCTAGCCCTAGTAATCGGTAACTCGGCATTCGCGAATACTATAAACACCTACGGCGAAGCGATAGAGCATGCGCTTTCATCGAACCCTGCCGTCGTTGCGGCGTATCATGAGTTTGAGGCTGCCAAACAAGGCCAAAAAGCAGCAGAAGGTGATCTCTACCCGAGTGTCGACATTAATGCAGACGCTGGGAGAGAGTCGCGGGAAACGCCGCTGAATGACTTCGGCGAGTATGATCGAGATTCGTTTCGTTTCAGCGTAACCCAATTGCTGTTTGATGGCTTTCAAACGCGTGACTTGGCGCGAGCTCAAGGGCACTTGAAGCTGGCCCGCTACCATGAGTTCCATAATGCATCTCAAAGCATCGCTCTCGATGCGACTATTGCCTACCTGCAAACGGTGAAATTTCAGAGCTTAGTCGAGTACGCGGAAGATAATTACGTGTTTCATCGGCAGATTTTTGACAAGATTGAAGAGCGGGTCGCTGCAGGGCGAGACGAAGGGGTCAATTTAGAGCAGGCAACCGCTCGTATGGCGCTGGCTGAATCGAATCTTCTGACCGAAGTGACTAATCTATATGATACGCGTGCCGAGTTTCAGCGAGTGGTAGGCGCAATACCCGCAGATGAACTCTCAATGCCCTCAATACCCGTGGGTGCTTTACCGGCAATGCGTGCCGAGGCGCTCCAACTCGCGCTTACCAATAGTCCCGACATCCGTCGTGCGCAGGAAGAAATNAGCTCGGCAAAACAGCAATATGGGGCCACTAGAGGCCCCATGTATCCCCGCTTTGACATTCGATATCGCAACGAGCAAGAAAATAATATTCAGGGCTTCAGGGGTGATTATGAGTTACAGGCTGTTGAACTTGTCGTTACCTACAACTTGTACCGCGGCGGTGGCGATAGCGCACGGCGCCGAGAGTCTTACCACCGATACTACTCAGCGATAGAAAATCACAAACAAGCCTGCCTTGATGTTAGGCGAGAGACTTCGATCGCCTTCAATAACGTCACTGTGCTGGAGCAACAGGTAGCGTATTTGCAACAGCAGTTAAGCGCGCAGGATAAGACAAGGCGCGCTTATGGCGATCAGTTTGACCGCCGTAAACGAACGCTACTTGATCTGCTCGACTCACAGAATGAGTACTTCAATACACAGCGCGCGCTACTGAACGCACAGGTCGATCTGATGACCGCTCAAACTCGTGTTTTGGCTGAGTTGGGTGTTCTAACCAATGCACTGGATGTCAATGGCTTCAACGCTGACAAAATGCGTGATATCCGCGATGAGATAGCGGCGCAGTCAAAGGCGCCAGTAGCCTCTTGTGGTAACGAGCTCGTACCGGCCATTGAGGTTGATAAAGATGCAATTTTCCGTCGCCTGAATGCGCGTGCTACGACTGCCGCCACATTTCCCTGATAGGTGATGTTTAATCCGAGAATTGCAGATTCTCCAGGTAATCGACCATTTCCTCGATGTTAATGGGTTTACGCATGAGGGTGACGTCTTCCACTTTGATGTCCGCCAGGTCCTGGTCGGCATCGAGGTGCCCTGAAATCATCACGTACTGAAAACTGCGGTCTCCCATACTTTGGAGTTCTCGGATGAGTTCGGCGCCACTGCGTCCGGGCATCCGCATATCTGTCATGATGAGGGTGATATCGGTATCTTCATTAACGACTTGAAGGGCCTCGTCGGCGCTGAAAGCCGACCGGCACGGGTAATCGAAGGACTCTAGAAATTCACAGAGTTCTTCGGCAATTACGGCCTCATCGTCGACCACTAAAATGCGTTTATGTTGCATGGCAAATCTTTTCCCGAGTGACGGGGTAGCATAGTGCTTGAGAGATGAATCGGAAAGCCCTCACTTGTGGTACTCTGCGACGCAAATTGAGTGTGACGCCGTCGCTTCTATGACCCGATGTTTTGATAGTCCGTCGATCTGTATCAGCCTGTTTTCTGCTTTGCGTGAAAACCTCTGCCCAGCTGGGCGGTCGATAGTCTTGCTTCTCGGTCGATACTGGGCCCTCACTCCATTTGACGTAGCAAACCGCCTCGATAACTGGGTAGGTATTCAGGCTGCAGTTGGGAGCCGTTGGTACCGATGACGTTCGATGGTTACCTGAACAATCGCCAAGCCCTCTTGGTGGGTGTCACCACGCTCATGGCATCTTTGCTTCTGGTGGTAACCCCTGCAATTCCCGTGGCGGGTTTGTCGGTTTGGCTTTACTTGGTGCCTGGCTTGCTCGCCGCTTATCTCTTGCCCGCAACGTTGCTTGCGGGTCTTGTAGTGGTGACCGCGGGTGTCATTGTTTTGGCGTTGGATCTCGGCAGCTCTTTGTTACCTGCAGAGGCCTTGGCGAGTGGCATGTTGGTAATGTCGGTCGCTCTGTGGCGTCAACGTGCCAATCGGGAATTGACGCTGCTTGTGGCTGTGTCTCTGCTTACCTTTGTGTTCTACCCCTTGTTGGTTCTGCTGCATAGTCAGTGGCTGGATCAGTCCCTAGACCAAGCACTCTTAAACGGAACTCGGTATGCGTTGAGTTCACTGCTGTGCATTGTCGTAACAGAGGGCTTAGTTGTTTCCATCTGTCTCACCCGTGGAGATTGGCTCAGGGTGCCGCGGACGGTCTTTAACTACCGTCCGGGGCTGGTGCACGTCGTGGAGCTGATCGTCAGTATTGCAATCAGCTTGTGTTTGGTTCTGACCTTGTCGATGTTTTGGCGGACGTGGCAACAGTCGTTGGAAGACTCAGTTAAAGCCGAGGCGGATCAACAGTTCGAATCCCTTTTCATGTCTGCCGAGGCCACGACGCTTGAGAAAATGCGCATGGCTTCACGCTGGGCTGTCTTGACCGCTCAAAACACCGCTGATGCGAGTAATGGACTCACTCAGAGCGCCTTACTCTCTGTTTTAGAAATTGAAGATGCTAACAGCTTGCAGGGTCTGGCCGTTATCGATGACAACGGAGCGGTGGCAGTCAATAGCGCCCTCGATCAAAAGTTATTGGAGCGGGCGGTCATGTTTGCCCGAGCTCAGCGCGACGAGGGGTTGCTGTATTCCGACTTCCGCTTAAAGGATGCCTCCAAGCGACCTGCGCTTATCGCTATGTTCCGACATCTTCCCGATGTTGTACTCGTTTTTTCCACCGCCGATGACGCGCAGCGCTTTGCATTCCAAGCGCCACTTAACACCTATTTGCAGTCTGATGCCGACCCGGTATATACCGTGGTGGGTGGAAACACAGCGGCCACACCATTTTCGTTACCCGATGGCGCTGAAGTCCTCAGTAAGACCTCCCAGTGGGTAGTGTGGCGGCCACCTCAAGCGCAGTCGCGTTACCGGGATAAATTAAATGCCATCGACCAATCTACTCGAGTCTCCCTAGCGCCCTCTGAGACCATGGTTGAACGCTATGATCGAGTGCTTCCAGCAGTAGCCAATTTTCGATCAGAAAAGAGCTTTATTCCTTTTTTCTCTGGTTACGCGCACACCGTCATTGTTACCACCGCTGTGGGGCTTTCCATTCTGTCTTGCGTATTGTGGGGCGCGCGTTTTTTGATTGGGCGACTCATTCGACCGCTCGCTGAATTGACATCCGTGTTTGAAAGCTGGAGAGATTTCCGAGGAGGTGAGCTGGGCTCTGACAATGCCTTACAAGCTATAGAACCGACTAGTTTTTCCGATATACGAGACATCCATCGATTGCAGAACAGTTTCCGCTCCTTGGCCCAGGATATTATCTATGGGGAGCGTCGACTATCGACGATTGCGGCTAACTATGATGAGCTGCTTAGGTCATTGCCTTTGGGTGTTTTAGCGGTTGATGGTGCATCACGAGTGCAGTTCCTCAACGATGCTTTGGGTGAAATGACAGAGCAGCGCCAAGACGCGATTGCCCGATTGAAGACCCAGGCTGCGTTAATGCTGGCGACCAATACTACCGTCGACGAATGGCAGCTAGCCCTCGAGGATAGACCACCAAAAACACTGCTTTTAGTGGTAAATCACCGGCTGGACGAGCGCGGTAATGAGTCCGGTTTATGGGTAATTGCCACAGATATGACCGAGCAAAAACAGACCAATGCCCAGCTGATTCAAGCGTCCAAATTGGCGACCCTGGGTGAGATGTCGACGGGTATGGCCCACGAGCTCAATCAGCCGCTCAATGTCATATCCCTAGCGATTAGTAACCTGCGATTTTCTATCAAGAAGGGCAAGGCGACACCCGAGAACACCACCGCCAAGCTTGATCGTATCGATGCGGCGGTACACCGTGCCGCTAGTATCATCGATCACATGCGAGCTTATGGTCGGCTTGCCAGTGAGGGCTTAACTCGTATTGACGTGGCTGACACAGTGAGTGGCGCCTGTAATTTACTGGGAGAGCAGCTGAAGCTAGTAAACGTCGAGCTGGTTAATCAGGTGCAGCAAGAGGGATTGTGGGTTAACGGAAATGCCATTCAGCTTGAGCAAGTCCTCATCAATCTCATCAACAATGCCAAAGATGCTATTCGTGAAAATAGCCAAGAGGGCAGAGTAACGGTTGATGCTGAGATGGCCGGCCTGCGAGTCATGATCAGAGTTTCTGATACCGGTGGCGGGATCCCCGATCACGTCTTGCCGCATATCTTCGAGCCATTTTTTACCACCAAACCTGTCGGCAAAGGCACTGGCCTTGGTGGCTCAATTAGCTACGGAATTATTCGGGAAATGCAAGGTGATATCTGGGCTGAGAATATCGGCGGTGGTGCTCAAATCACTATCAGTTTACCGTTGATGGTAGATCAAACGGTGCCCGCGTAACAGGTGTCGTTGTGGTTGTAAGGAGTTGTCTATGAAAGTGCTTGTGGTCGATGACGAACCGGATATTCGCGAAGAGTTAAGCGAGTTTGTTATTGAGCTGGGCTTTCCGGTGGTGACTGCGGGTAACGGCGAAGAGGCTTTAACCCTGTTTCACGCTGATGAGAGCATCGCCATTGTGTTGAGTGATCTGATGATGCCCGGCCTTAACGGTTTGGACATGCTCGAAAACATGAACACCTCACCCGAAGGTAAGAATCGAGTCAAACAAGTTATTTTCATGACGGGCAATGGAAACACACAGTCCGTTATTCGCGCTATGCACCTTGGCGCCACCGAATTTTTGCTGAAACCGGTTGATCTCGACTTGCTTGAGCAGCACGTTATGGCAGCGCGCACTTATATCGCCTCCGAGCGCGCCAGAAAGGCCAATGAGGTGGCTTTGCGAGAGCAGCTCTCTTACAGCGAGGTCGAAATTAATACCCTCAGTCGTAACGTAAAACGTGCATACGAGGAGGCGTTAGCCTGCTTAGCCGCTGCTGCTGAGTATAAAGACCCCGAGACTGGACAGCATATTAAGCGCATTGGGGAATATGCAGCGGTATTAGCTGCGCAAATGGGGTGGGATGAGGCGCGCTGCGATATGATTCGGTTAGCTGCGCCATTGCATGATGTCGGCAAGGTCGGCATGCGCGACAGTGTTTTATTAAAAGAAAGTCCGCTCACGCCGGAAGAGGCGCGCCACATGCGAGAGCACCCAGATACAGGCTACAAAATTCTGTCAATGTCGAGCGATCCCGTGATGAAAATGGCAGCGCGTATAGCCCGTTGCCATCACGAGCGCTGGGATGGATCGGGTTACCCTAGGGGGCTGAAAGGCACCGAAATTCCGATTGAGGCATCGATTACGGCGCTAGTCGACGTCTATGACGCATTGCGATCATCGAGACCTTACAAACCCCCTTTCAGTCACGACGAGGTCATGGCAACGTTACGCAACGGTGACCCAGACGGAAGAACGCTACCCTGCCATTTTCGACCTGATGTGCTTGCAGCATTTTTCGCCGCAGGCGAGCGAATGGCGGAGGTTTTCGATAAGTTTAAAGATGACGACCCAACGGCTGTAATGAGTACCCACTAAGAGCAAGAGACCCGTTTATGAAAACGCTGATTGTGGAAGACAGCACCACCCTTTGCGCCATTTATCGGGCTTACCTTGACGGTATCGGCCTGGAATTACACGCGGTGCACACGTTAGCGGATGCGCAGAGCGCCTTAATGCGAATTCAGCCAGAACTCATTCTTCTCGATATCCATTTGCCGGATGGCAATGGTCTCGATTTGCTCGATACCGCCACTGCAATGTCCACACCCCCAGCCGTCGTTGTTATGACGGGACATGGCGAGGGATACGCCGATGAGGCCATTGCGCGTGGTGCCGATGATTTCCTTAATAAACCCTTCGATGCTGCTCGTCTCAGGGTAACCCTGACGAACGCTGCAGCTAAACTTCAACTGAGTCAAAAATTGATGGATAACCCTGAAAAACGTCGATACCTCGGCCCAATCCGTGGCAGTTCCAGTGCCATGCAAGTTGTTTATGAGGCGATTGATGCCATTGCGGGATCGAATGCCACAGCATTTATATCCGGTGAGAGCGGAACGGGTAAAGAATTGGCTGCCATGGCCATTCACACCCTCTCTGCCAGAGCGGGCAGCGAGTTTGTCGCTGTCAATTGCGCCGCTATGCCAGCTGATCTGGTGGAGTCTGAACTGTTTGGCGAGGCGGCGGGTGTGCGTGGTAATCCAAGCAGCCGGGATGGTCTTGTGAAACACGCCGATGGCGGCACCTTGTTTCTCGATGAAATCTGCGACATGCCCTACGCACTGCAGTCGGTGTTGTTACGCTTTCTTCAAAGCGGTGTTTTCAAGCCCGTCGGCAGCAGTGTGGAACTAGAGGCTAATGTCCGCATTATTGCGGCCACTAATAGAGATCCCTTATTTGAAATGCGTGAGGGTCGGTTGCGAGAGGATCTGTTCTATCGTTTACATGTCGTACCCTTGCGAATCCCACCTCTACGAGAACGGGGTGATGATCCCGTCGAGCTCGCTGAGTTCTTTTTAAATTTGTATGCTGAGCACGAGCGCCGACCGGTCACCGGTTTCACAGAAGAAGCTAAGCGTGAATTACGGCACTACCCGTGGCCGGGTAACGTACGTCAACTACAAAATATCGTGCATCGGCTTGTATTAATGAGTCGTGATTCTGTCATTGGATTCGATAGTTTGCGTGCGGCAATTGCCGATAGCGATCGAAGTGACGGCATTGTTGTTCCAACCAGTTCGACTAGCGAAGGTGTTAACCAGAGCTCGGGTAGCAGAGGGGTAGAACCCCTATGGCTTACTGAAAAACACGCCATTCAATCGGCTATCGATGCCTGCGACGGCAATATCAATCGCGCTGCTGGTTTATTAGAGGTGGCGCCCTCCACGATTTATCGCAAGATACAATCCTGGAAAAGTGCCGGCGAAATGTAAGCCTCTCAGCGAGAAACCACTATGTACGGCGTTGTGAATCGATCCTTGAAAGAATTGGTTGTCACCCATCATGGCGAGGAGCGATGGCAGCGCGTTCTCGCGCTCTCCAGTGTGCCCGGAGATAGTTTTCTGTCGATGCAGAGCTACGATGACCAAATAACCTATGATTTGGCACAAGCAGTGGCGCAAGAGCTTGCTATACCCGTCGATGATGCGCTTAGAGCATTCGGCGTGCATTGGGTAGAGCACACGATGGCGCATCACTACGATGCCCTCGCTCGTGCCGCCGGTTCGAATCTCTTGCAATTCCTAGAAAACCTGAACGCGTTACATGATCGTATTAGCAGCACCTTTCTCGAGTATCGGCCACCTCGGTTTGATATCCGGCATCTGTCTCCGCAGCGGGTTGAGGTGCTATACAGCAGTGAGCGTGTCGGTCTCACCCCCTTTGTTGAAGGTCTGCTCGAAGGTTTGAGCAAACGTTTCAATGAACCCATCGATATCGATAATATAGAGTTACTACCCAGTCCATCGGGTACTCTGAGTCGTTTTGAAGTTCGCTTAATCGAGGCCATTGATGGCTAGCTCAGCTGGATTTTGGAGTGAGCTCAATCGACTGTTTTCAGTGGTATGTCAGCTAGATTCCCGAGGCCATGCACTCCGCTCAAGTAGTTTGTTGAAGCAGCATACCGGTCTGCGTGACGACATTCAGCAGAGCTTTTTTGATCTCTTTGAATTCAAGCGGCCGTCAGGCTTTGATGGCAGTTTCGAGCACGCGCTGAAACACCAAGGACAGCTGTTTTTGGGGTATAGCACCCAACACGGGTTTGCTATTCGAGGACAGTTACTCGACTTTACCGAGCAAGGTTTAGAGGGACTTTGTTTTGTAGGGGTACCCTGGTTATGGTGGATGCAAAGCCACTCGCCCAGTACATCACTGACCTTGGCTGACTTCCCCGTTCACGACGTGCAGATGGATCAGCTGTTTTTCATGACAACCCAGCAAACCATGGTCGAGGACTTGCAGACCTTGAATGCTGAGTTAAGCAAAGCCAAGCACGACGTAGAACAAGCGACACTGGCGCGTCAGCGTTATTTCACGCATTTGAGTCACGAGATGCGCAGTCCACTCAATGGGGTGATCAGTGCCCTCTCGCTACTCTCCGAAGGCTTGGTCGTGAAAGAGCATCGCGACTTTCTCTTATTGGCGCAACAAAGCGCCCATCGCTTGTTGGAGGTAGTCAATTACACCCTCGATGTCGCCACGGGTGAAGCCGAAGAAATGCAGGATCTGAGTGAAGCATTTTCACTCGATGTGTTGCTCAATGATGCGGTGGCATCGGTTCGTGCCAGCGCCTTAACGAAGGGTATTGGGGTGCAGCGCTGCGGGCAGCAGCGATTCTCACAGGATTACGAGGGTCACCCTAAACTGCTGCGCCAGGTGTTATCGAATTTGCTGTCAAATGCGGTGAAATTCTCATCAGGGGGGACGGTCACCCTAGAGGCACATATCGAGGAGCAGTTATCAGATGACCGTGATCTGCTCTATTTCGCCGTCATCGATGAGGGACCGGGAATTCCCAAAGCTGTACTTACAAAGATTTTTGAACCCTTTACCACCGGCCTCAGTGAGGCCACCGCGGGCGAGCAAGGTACTGGCTTGGGGTTGTCTATCGTTAACCGTTTTGTCGACGCGATGGGTGGCAGCATAGAGGTGGAATCGGAAGAAGGTCGGGGATCTATTTTTAGTTTTAATCTGTCTTTGAGCCGTGTTGGTCATGCATCCGATGACATGGATGAGGCGCATCGGCAGACGGCGTCCCGTCTTTCTGGTCACGTTTTGGTCGTCGATGATGTGCAAAGTAACCTCATGTTGCATGGGAATCTTTTGCAATCTATGGGACTTGATATCACCACAGCGCAAAGTGGTGAGGAAGCGTTACTACTGATTGAAAATCATCCGCCAAATACCTTCAGTATGGTACTGCTCGACGTTGAGATGCCCGGTGTGGACGGCTATGAAGCATGTCGCCGTATTCGCGCGATTGAGCATGCAAAATATTTACCCATAATAGCCCTTACCGGAAGCGTTGGGGTTAGGGGACGCCGTCGTATCGATGCGGCTGGTATGAATGGCTTTGTCGCTAAGCCCGTTGTTAGAAAAGAATTGCTTACTGCCCTTGCTAAATGGTTACCCGCTGCGCCAGCAGAATCCGACAGCCACGCCACGATCGTTGAAACTGAGAGACCACAGCTGGCAGATGACGCCACTCACTTCGATGCGCAAAAAGTGCAGACCTTGATAAATGATGTAGGCATCGAGAGCACTCGGCGTTTGGTTGATGCCTTTTTAAACGAGTCAGCCAGTCGATGGGATGCATTGCAGCGATCAATGAATGAGCACAGTTGGGATGCCGTCGGACGTGAAGCGCATACACTGGCCAGTTCCTGTGGCACTTTTGGCATTGTGCTAGCGGCGAGACTGTTTCGCCGTATCGAGGAGAGGGCCTACAGCTCGTCACCGGCCCGACTTGATGATTTAGATGTTATCGCCGTGCCACTGGGTGAAGGGAATAGCTGCGCTTGAGCGACTACTTGGAGAGTATTCAGATGACTGATGGTATCCATCTCACCATTGCGAATTCGGTAAGCGACTTGGTTCAGGGCGATATCAAAGAGCATTTACCGTTGGAGCGGATACCATTAGCGGGCGATGTACTCGGGCTTGGCACTACCACCAGTACAGATAACGGTGAATTAGCCTTCATTTATCGCGCTAACAGCAACACCACCGGTATCTATAAATGCCACGCTAACACCGGCGGCATTCACGAGGTTTGTGTCGGCGATGGTAGCGACCACTTTCCCTATGCCTGTTACAGTTCTGATGCATCGACTAATGGCGTTGTTATCGATGTCGATGCGTTATCCTCTGAACCTGATTGGCAGCTCGTCGATTGGATTAAGGCCGCGATCGATACACTTAATAGCCCCGCTGCCATCTATGGGCTTCGCGTGCGTTGTCGATGGCAGCAGTTAGTGATCACGGTAGCTTCAAAGCTCTGTATGGGGCAGCGTAATCGCAACAGCGCCGCTGAGAGTGAAGCGGCTTCTGGAGCCGCTATTTACGACATCCTGCAGCACTACCTGCTGGCACCCCACGATCCATTACTCTCCAACTCAAAAATAGCCTACCTCGGCGACGCCCTCGATTGGGACTGCTGCGGTTTCTTCGATACCCAGCCGGAAACCGGTCGCGTGACGGTTGCGCAGGCGGGGGCCAATTTGCACGTACATGGTGTCAGTCACGATCACCGTTTCGGCGGCCACCTTCACCATGAGCACGGTGATACACGTTTACTTGCCATTGACCAGTTGATTCTCTATCCCATCAATAGCATTACTGAACTGGGGTCTGACCTGTCGGTGCAAGAGCTAAAGTGGGACGGTGCGGTGCTCAGTTTTAAAGTATGTAACTTGGGCACGCTTGATATCAGCGACGTGGGTATTGATGTAGTACCCGACGACAGTTACAGCAAGCGTCAGTATCTTCGTCTGCCATGGTTGGCTGCGGGAGCGTCAGAGTCGTTTAGTTTGCCGCTATCCCTTGCTACTGGCAGCCACTCGGTTCTGGTTGCCGTCGATCCAGTGGCTGACATTATTGAGCCAGAGGCAGATCGGGCCAATAATCGCGCCTATATTCAGTGCGTGGTCAACTGAGCGAGCAACTGCCTCCCTCTCGTTGTTATCGAAATCGGCCGACGGTGAGATCACCCAGTCAAGCGCACAATCAAGAGCTACGTTTTTGGGTGACCTCGGGCTATGGTTTAACAGACACTACAGATCGTAGCCGCGCTCATCATGTAAGACCAGATCAAGACCCTCGGTCTCTTCGTCGTCGTCGACCCGCAGTCCAATCAGCTTGTCCACCAGTTTAAAGAGTATCCAGCTGACGATGGCGGTGTACGCGAAGGTGGCAATGACCCCAACTCCCTGGACAGCGAGTTGCCCACCAATACTGTTGATGCCCTCGGAAAAGCCATTGCCGCTAAAGATGCCTAGATTGGGTGAACAGAAGACCCCCGCCAACAACGTGCCTAAAATTCCCCCAACACCATGCACGGGAAACACATCGAGGCTGTCATCAATTTTAAGGCGATTCTTAAGTGTGATAGTGGCAAAGTAGCAAATAACCCCGGCACTAAGGCCGATGATAACGGCAGCAGCAGGCCCCACGGATCCTGACGCGGGTGTGATGGTACCCAAGCCCGCCACCATGCCCGTAACAATACCGAGCACTGAAGGTTTGCCGTGTCGGAGCCATTCCATGGCCATCCAGGATAGTGAGCCACAGGCTGCCGACATGTGTGTGACCAACATAGCCATCGCGGCGCTTTGATCAGCTGCTACCGCTGAGCCAGCATTGAAGCCGAACCAACCCACCCACAACATGCCTGCACCGGTGACCGTCATGGTGAGATTGTGGGGTGGCATGGCGACGTGACCAAAGCCTCGCCGAGGACCTATCATGATGGCAGCAACTAGCGCGGCAACAGCAGCGGTGATATGCACGACGGTACCGCCAGCGAAATCTTGCAGACCCATATTACCTAGCCAGCCACCACCCCAAACCCAATGGCAGACCGGTGCGTAAACGAGTAATAGCCACGCGACGCTAAAGGTAAGCATGGCTGAAAAGCGCATGCGCTCAGCAAAGCCGCCGACGATGAGTGCGGGGGTGATAATGGCAAAGGTCATTTGGAACATAACGAACAGGGTGTCTGGAATAGAGCCGTTGATACCATCGCCAGTAATGTTCCCGAGAAACAAATTACCCAAGTCGCCCAGCCAAGGTCCTTGTTCGACATCACCCGATCCAAAGGCCAGCGTGTAGCCCGCGATAAACCACACCAGCGACATTAACGCTGTAAGTGCAAAACACTGCATGAGGACCGAGAGGACATTGCGAACCCGCACGAGACCGCCGTAGAACAGCGATAAACCCGGTAGGGTCATAAATAGCACCAGTGCAGTAGCGGTGAGCATCCAGCCAGTGTCCGCAGGGGACAGGGCGTTATTGGCACTGACCACGGGCGACAGGAGGGTTAGGGGTGCAGCAAAGGTGCCACCGATAACGGTGGATAGACGTAGGGTACTGCGCATCATTAGGTTCCTTATTTAGGCGCCCGAATAGTGCCACAGTGTCCCCCGATGCTTCGAGAGCTAATGGAGACTATTCGTCAAAGCATCACCAGGCTGTAACGTATAGGGCTCACTGGTCTATGTTCAGTGCCATGAGTAGAGTGTCTCGAGTATCGGCCGGATCGATCACGGTATCGATCTCTAGATAGCTGGCAGCTTCTACAGCCTGTCCACGTTCGTACAGCGTGTTGAGCAGCTGTTGGTACAGGGCTTCGCGCTCTGGTCCTTCTGGAGCCGCTGCCAACTCCTGTTTAAAGCCCAGCTTTACTGCGCCTTCAAGCCCCATTGCGCCAAATTCCCCCTGGGGCCAGCTTGCGCTGATCAAAGGCCTGTCGAAACTTCCCCCGGCCATAGCCATAGCGCCCAAGCCGTAGCCCCGACGCAGAAAAATGGTTGCCAGCGGCTGATCAAAGTGAGCGCCCGCTATGAATAGATCTGACAT
>PR_CR_10_Liq_3_inCRDRAFT_1000146_pt1 | contig 20064 bp, 9 predicted proteins | sample PRCRCaboRojoPR_2_FD_10240 | JGI IMG/M metagenome (IMG submission 10240)
CAGAAAATTATCTTTAAAACTGCCGCGCAGATCGCAGACCCTAATTTAGGCGGCGTAGAACTTTTAGACGGCGAAGCAACGTTGGTTTTCTGTGATGGTGCCAGTGCCCGTGCGGGCATTCAAACTGCTGATGTCGGAACTCTCACTGTCTCAGGCGGCGGTACGGGGCAAACCTCTTTTTTGGCTGGTTTTGTGAAATCACCGGGCGGAACCGGTGCACTGACGACCGTTTCTGGTATTAACTTAGCTTCTGATGTCTCTGGCACACTCCCCGTTGCAAATGGCGGTACTGGCACGACTGGTTTTACGTCTGGTAGAGTTTTACTAGGTAACGGCGCCAATACTCCTGCAGCCGTGGGGGGAACATCTGTTGGTCAAGTACTAACATGGGACGGATCGGCATGGATTGCGGGTCAACCCTCTTCTGCGGGTGTTTCATCGTTTAATGGTCGCACTGGCGCCGTTGTCCCTCAGTCTGGGGATTATTCGGCGTTCTTCCCAACTAAAACTGGGTCGGGTGCTTCTGGGACATGGAACATCAGTATTTCTGGTAGCGCCGCTTCAGCACAAACCGCACAAACCGCCCAGTCTGCAACAACTGCCCAGTCCGCCACAACGGCTGATACTGCCACATCCGCACAGACAGCAATATTTGCCGCAGGCGCAGACAACGCCAACAAACTAGGAAACATAGCGGCTTCTGGCTATGTCACAACCGGAACTTCGCAGACTATTACAGGAACCAAAACGTTTAGTGGCTCTACCACATTTTCTGGCGGTGCCGAATTTACTGCTTTTACAGAATTTACTGGTGGCATAGAAAGCCAAGCCTATAACTTTGATACTAATAACTCTATCTACCTCCAAGCAGGGATTGTGAACATCGCTGTAAACGGCACATCACGATTTAGATTAGATGGGGGTGGGAATCTGACTATTACAGGGAGTCTGACGCAGAGTTCTGACCCCATTCTTAAAGATAAAATCCAAGACTACACGCACGGACTTGAAACAATTAAGCAAGTAAAAGTTCGGTCGTGGGAGTACAACGGCAAAGCGGGTATCACAAAGGGTCGTAAAGGTGTGGGTGTTGTCGCAACAGAAATAGAAACCCTTTTGCCGGATATGGTTTCGTCTACGAAAGTTCGGTTAAACCCAGAAGACTCGGAAGATACCCCGATCAAAACCGTGGCGCATGACCAAATGCTCTGGACAGCGGTAAAAGCTATTCAGGAGTTGTCAAACCAAGTCGAAGAACTTAAATCTGAAATTGCGGCCTTGAAAGCACAATGAACGAGCACTCTCGATGGAAAAACCGGCGTCGGATGGCTTGGATCTGTATGATTGCGGCGATAGCCTACCCGGTGCTGGTGCTTTTCACGGAGTCTCGTGAGCTTGGCGAGATTGCCACGCCGTTCTATATGTTTGTCTCTGCCGTGGTCGGTGCGTATATTGGGTTCGCCACTTGGGAGGACAACACCCGCAGGGTGAGATACGACATCCGCTACGATAGAACTGACAGCAGAGGATACGACAATGATCCCCTTATCGAACCTGAAGACTTCGGCGATAATCGCAGGCGCTAGTTTATTAGTCGGGGCAACCGCTGCTTGGTACCTCACGGCTGACTATAAGGAAGCAAAATACACCGCTATTTTGGCTGAGATGCAGAAAAATGCTGCAAATGCCTTGTTGGAGGCGCAGAAAAGTGTGATTGAAAAAGAGCGTGAGAACAATAGACTCGCTCAAGAAATCGAGGTGCAAAATGCCAAACATCGTCAAGAACTGGCTGAACTGGAAACTGAGCTTAGGGGTTATGTCAATGAGCTTGGTGGGCTGTACGACCGTTACGCCACCTGCAGTAGTTCCAATGTGTCCACCGATACCGGAACCACCCCCCAGCCTACTGATACCCCCACCGGATGCAAGCTTTCAAGAGAACTTGAGGGGCTACTTCTTTCCGAATCAAAACGGGCAGACGAAGCAGCAGCCTACGCCCAAACTTGCTACCAATGGGTAAAAGAGCTACGGGAAAGTAACAAATGAGACACAACCTAGAGCGCAGTATTGAGGAAGTTTTACGTCATGAAGGCGGTTGGAGCGATCATCCAGCAGATCCGGGTGGGGCTACGAACATGGGGGTAACCCTAAGAACTTACCGCAAATACAAGCGCAACCCCCATCTGACCCCCGAAGATCTGAAGAACCTCACCCTCGAAGAAGTGCATGACATTTACAAAATCGGCTACTGGGATCCAATTAAAGCTGATGAACTGCCCAGTGGGGTGGACTTTGTGGTCTTTGACATGGCGATTAACGCTGGGCCGGGGCGCGCAGTGAAGTTACTACAAGAGGTGGTAGGCACCCGTGCAGACGGGGTAGTTGGGCCGATTACGCTACGTGCGGTTGACGAATACTCGCCAGAAAGGGTGGTTACAGACTATACTAACGCCAGAGAAGACTACTATCGGTTATTACCCCACTTCTCAACGTTTGGTAGGGGTTGGCTGCGAAGAACCCGTGAATCTGAAACCATCGCATTGACCATGTTGGGATAACCCTATGCCGCTCAAGAAACTTATATTTAAGCCGGGAATTAACAGAGAGGCAACGAACTACGCCAATGAAGGCGGGTGGTACTCATGTGACAAAATCCGCTTTCGTTCCGGATTTCCTGAAAAGATTGGTGGTTGGTCTAGAATTACACCCAATGACTCTTATGTTGGTGTATGCCGGGGTTTAATAAACTGGTCTGACTTAGATAATAACAACTTGATCGGTGTTGCTACCCACACGAATTACTATATAGCCTACGGCGGTCTTTATAAAGACGTCACCCCCCTAAACCGCCCACAACAAACGCTTGGTACTGATCCTTTTTCTGTCTCTTCCGGCTCTAATATTGTTACCGTCACGGCAAATGCGAACCTTGCTCAAGTCGGGGATCTCGTTACATTTTCTGGAGCGACTGGGGTTGATGTAGGCGGCATACCTGTTGGTGAGTTAAATGCGTCCTTCAGGATCGTAAATGTTATTGACAGTAATACATTTGAAATTGAAACTGAAACAGCGGCAACATCAACAACAACTGGGGGCGGTGCGGCAGTTCTCGCGGACTACTCTCTAAATATTGGTTTGCCCGTCTATACAATTGGTAACGGTTTTGGTGCGGGTGTATGGAATGGAACAAATAAGTCTGTCAGCACGACACTTGAGTACACATCTGGGTCTGACAACGTTCTTTTAAATGACAGCTCAACAACGATTAATGTTACCTCAACCGCCCAGTTTACAAGCACGGGTTTTATTCAGATTGAAAGTGAGATTATCGAATACACCGGAAAGACAGCAACATCTTTTACAGGGTGCACAAGGGGCGCAACAATTAGTGGGGTATCAACACCTGCAACCGCCCATGCCACCAACCCGGTGACTGGTTCAGCGACTCCAAGAGATATTCCTGTATATCAAGTTCAAAACTTGCTTGGTACGACTGGTTGGGGGGAACCGTCTGATACTACTTTTGATGTAGGGGTCGGTCAGCAGTTGAGATTATGGTCTCATGCCACCTATGGTGAGGATCTTGTAATAGCTCCTCGCGGAGGCCAAATTTATTATTGGCAAAATAATACAGCGACATTTCCAAGGGCGGTTTTACTTTCCAGTTTGGCAGGTAGCTTTACGCCGTCTGAAGTCCCTACGAGGACGAACCATGTATTAGTATCAGATACCTCTCGTTTTTTAGTCGCGTTAGGTTCTCAGCCCTATGACAGCACGACTTTTGATCCAATGGTGGTTCGTTGGTCTGACCAAGAAAACCCATACGAGTGGGTACCACGGGCTACAAATCAATCCGGTGAGCTTCGTTTATCCGTAGGGTCTTTTATTATGACGGGCTTGAACTCTCGTCAAGAGATTCTGATTTGGACTGACACCGCGCTATATTCGATGCAGTATGTTGGCCCACCCTATGTATTTAAGTTTACGCTAATGGGCGATAACACCTCTATTATTTCTCCGAATGCGGCTATTATCGTAAACAACGTGGCGTTTTGGATGGGCACAGAGAAGTTTTATTTCTATAACGGTCGTGTTGATACCCTTGAGTGCGCCGTGCGTAAATATATCTTTGAGGATATGAACTTTGACCAGCGGTTCCAAGTTGTTTGCGGCGCGAATGAAGCATATAACGAAGTTTGGTGGTTTTATGTATCAAACACTGAGTTCCAAAACGCTCTAAGCGAAAACAGGGATCCCTTGGTTGATAAGTACGTCGTCTATAACCATCTTGAAAATATCTGGTATTACGGCACTCTCAGACGTACCGCTTGGTTAGATAGTGGTCTACAGGCTGGGCCTATGGCGGCATTTGGCGATGTCCAATCCGGTGTTTTAGTAGAGCATGAAAGAGGGGTAGATGATCTAAGCACTGATAGCCCTCAACCGATTGCAGCATTTATTGAGTCCGCCGACTTTGATATTGATGACGGATTTGATTTTGGTTTTGTTAGGCGCATCCTGCCAGACCTCACATTTATCGGATCGACGCCGGGATCAGTGCCCAGAGCAAACTTTACGCTTTTGCCACGGAAAAACGCTGGTTCCGACTACCAAAAATTAACACTGCTTACGCCAAACCCGCTATCAGAAACTGACGATGTTATTCCTGTGCGTGACACTACCTTGTTCCCAGAAAGTGGGAGTTTATTAATCGACTTAGAAATTATTTTCTACACAGGTAAAACAGCAACCTCATTTACCGGATGTACTCGTGGACAACTAAACACCGCCCCCTCAACGCACACTGCCAATACCCCAGTTTACTTTTTTGATCCGGCTACAACTTCGGTGAGAACTAGCACTTTTCCTGTTGAAGAGTTTACTGGGCAGGTGTTTACCCGGTTCCGTGGACGGCAGATGGCACTGCGTATTAGCTCAGAAAGACTTGGCACATCATGGCAGCTAGGTGCGCCTCGTATTGATATCCGTAAAGACGGAAAGCGTGGTTAATATGGCGACAAATCCGTTTCTTAATACGTTAAACACTTCTGCCCCGGCGCTACCGGTCATTAACGAGAACCCAACGGCTGGGTTTCAGAACAACTACTCCAATATTCTGCGCCTGTACTTTAACCAGATTGATACGTTTACTGCTGGTATGTCCGGGCCGTTGGGGATGCGCTATCTGGACGCACCTCATATTTCTGCAAGTGACTCAACGTCACAATACGCAACAGCTAATGACACCCCTAAGCTTGTAGCGTGGGACACCGCAGTGAGTGTTAAAGGGTTTACCCTAAATCCAGATGGGACAGCGACAGCAGAAGCGCCGGGTGTTTATAAGATCGACTATAGCTTACAGTTAGCTAACAATGCCAATGACATCCACGAAGCGTTTGTTTGGTTGCAGGTAAACGGCACTCAAGTTGCAAATTCATCTAGTCGATTTACCCTCCAAGCTCGGAAAAGTGCGAGTATTTTTAACTATGTCGTCGCATATTCTTCTATTGTTTTTGAAGTGCAGAAAGATGACGCCATTGGACTTTGGTGGGCGACAGACCAAGCATTTATTTCTGGGGCTCAAGATGGCGTGTTCATAGAAGCTATACCTGCCCAAACGACACCCTACGCCCGCCCAGCTAACCCATCGGCAATCGGCTCTATCACATTTCTGGGCCGTTTGTAAAATTATTGCTGTGAATAACCTAAAATGTTAACATCAAGTAACCTCCAACCCCCGAGGCACCTATGAGTATAAAATCCGCCGCCGATCTAGTTCGCTCTCAAGGCCGTTATGGCGATACAGAATTGATGCACGTTAATCCTCAAGAGATTGCTGCACTGCAAACAATCGCCCAAGCCGGGGGTAAATCCCTGAGTGTCAACCCAGAAACGGGTCTACCAGAAGCATTTGATCTTGGTGCTGCGCTTCCCGCAATTGCAGGCACGGTGGTCGGTTCGGCTGTGGGTATGCCTTGGTTGGGTGCGGCAATCGGCGGTCTCGGTACTTATGCAACAACTGGTAGTCTTGAAAGGGGTTTGATGGCTGGTATCGGTGCTTTTGGTGGAGCCAGTCTGGGTGCTAGTTTGGGTGCTGCTGGTGCGGGTGCTACGACTGGTGCTGCTGGTGCTGGTGCTGGTACTTCCGGTGTTGCAGGTGGAGCATTGGGTACGTCTATTGGATCGACTTCTGTGGGGGCTGGCGCGGGTATTGGTGGGTCAACTATCCCGTCGGTAGCTCAGATTGGTACACAGGCCGCCTCACTTCCCACCGCTTCACTCACTGCCCCATTAACCACAGCACCAACCTCGGCAGCGTTAGGTACAGCAGGCACCGGTCTAGGCCCAACACTACAAGCCGCTCAAACAGGTGCACTGCAAGGTGCAGGTACATTAGGCCCAACAATGCAAGCGGCACAAGCCGCCCAAGGGCCACTTACAGCGGCACAAAACTTCGCACAAATGCCAATTGGGGATAGATTCTCAGCAATCGGAAAAGGTATTGGGCAGTTAGTGTCTGATCCGTCTGCTACATGGCAAGCAATGGGAAGTCCGACAATGGATGCCGCAATGATGGCTGCCCCGATCTTAGGTGGTGCGTACGCCGATGAGCCCGATTATGGTTCCCCCGAGGCAGAAGCTGATATCCGCCAGTATGATTGGGATCCAGTTGGTCGCAGGTTTGTAAAACGTCCGGTGGTTTCGGCTTATGATTATTCAGGTCCACAGCGTAGTGTGTTTGCTTACGCCGAAGGCGGTGAGGTTGAAGAAGGGGTCTCTGATGCTAATCGTTCGCAAATAGCCCGGATGTACCGTGAATACTTAATGCGTGAACCCGATCAGGAAGGTCTCGACTACTACACAAGCAGGGTTAATCAGGGCATCATGACAATGGCAGATGTGCAAAACGCAATTAAAGCATCTGCGGAAGCTATGGGGCTTAGGTCTGCGGGTCAGATTGAGGCAGCTTATAGAGATGCGCTTGGCGTGTCACCCGACCAATTAACAATGCAATCGCTGCAAAATCAGATGCAGGCTGGTATGACTCCAGAACAAATGCGATCTCAAATTATGGCTTCACCGGAAGCAGCGGGTATTAGGGCTGCATCACAGCAAAGGGTTCAAGCGTTTTCTCCGCCGCCACAAGCTCCGATGACACCTCAAATGGGTACAACCCCTGCACAGCAAATGGGTATTGGCATGATCCCAAACCGGTATCAAGCTCCGGTAACGACACCTAGCCCCGGCGTGGCTGACTACAACCAACTACTGGCTAACCGTGCTAATTACGAATACACCCAGATGCCAATGCCAGAAGCCGTCCGTCCACGTACCCCAGCAGAAATGCAACGTGTTCGGGATCAGCAGTTGTTAGGCCAACAGATGCGCTTGCAAAATATTCAACAAGGCGCGGCACAAGCGGCGGCAGCTCAAGAGCCGGAAAAAGTCGCCCCTACGTCTAATAATGATAACAACAGGTACGATATTGACGTACATCCTATGTTTAGAAATCGTACAGGTGACGCATATGCCAAGGGCGGCATTACATCAATTAAAAACACCCCCAAGTTCCAAGCTGGCGGTGAGATGGAGTCCGATGCGTTTATTGTGCCAGCCGATGTAGTTAGTGCACTGGGAAATGGGAGCACCTCTGCAGGGGTAGACGTTTTAAATCAGTATTTGGGTATGGCAATGCCGATTGAAGGTGAAGGTGATGGTCTGAGTGATGATGTCCCTGCCACAATCGAGGGTGAACAACCAGCCCGTGTTGCTGATGGTGAGGTATATATCCCAGCAGAAGTTGTTGCGATGCTTGGCGAAGGTAATCCAGATAAGGGGGCCGCTAAGTTGTACAGTATGCTAGACAAGATACGCGAATCTGCGCACGGGAAGAAACAACAACAGAAAGAAGTAGAGCCTGAAAAGGTTATGCCTGTATGAAAATCCAGCACGTTGCTCTTGAGTACGTGAACCAGACTTGGCCTTTCGTGGAGCAGTATATCCAGTCAGCGATTGATAACCAAGTTGGTGAAAAAGATTACACACTAGAACAAGTGCAACTTATGGTTTCGTCCGGGCAGTGGATGTTACTAGTAGCAGTAAAAAATGGTGCTATCAAAGGTGCCGCAGTAGTAAGTTTCTTTAATCGTCCGAGTCATCGGGTCGCCTTTGTTATGTATATCGGTGGGCGCTTAGTATGCAACCACGAGACATTTAGTCAGCTTTGTGACCTTCTCAAAGCATTTGGTGCCACTAAAATCGAAGGCGCGGTTAACGATGCAATTGCTCGGTTATGGCGGCGATTTGGATTCACAGATAAATATCGGATTACAGAGGTAAACATATGAGCGGCGGCGGATCAGCACCTACAAGTCAAACAGTCACCCAAACGACTATCCCAGAGTACCTGCGCCCTCAAGTAGAGGAAATGGTGGGGATGGCCTCTGGCCTAATGAAAGGCGAACTGGACCAAGGATACCAACCATACGAAGGTCAGCGAGTTGCCGGGTTCTCTCCCATGCAGGCTCAGGCATTCCAAAATGTTGCGGGGCAGCAAGTAGCACCTCAGTTAGCGGATGCCGCTAATATGTCTCTAGGTGCGGGGCAGGCAGCACTTGGGTTTGGGCAACAAGCAGCTACTACAGCTCAGGCGCAAGCGGGGGAAGATCGCGCAGCAGCGTCAAGGTTTGGCGGGCAGGCCTCTAGTATGGGCCTCGCAGGTATTACGTCTGCACAACAAGCCCAGCAAGCCGCAGAAAGACAAGCAGACGTGTATGGCCAGTCAGGTATGACTGCTGGTGCCCGTGGAGAAGCTATTGGTGCCCGGGGTGTTTCAGCCGCTGAACAAGGGTTTGGTGCCCAACAAGCATACCAACAAATGGCTACTTCGCCACAGGCCATGCAAGCGTACATGTCACCGTATATGCAAAACGTGGTGGACGTACAGCAACAAGAGGCGATTCGTCAGGCAGATATCGCTAGACAAGCTAGGCAAGCCCAGGCTGTTGGACAAGGTGCATATGGTGGATCCCGTCAAGCTGTAGCAGAGGCAGAAGCCCAGCGTAATTTAGCTACGCAACTAGGTCGTATCCAAGCCGAAGGTCAACAACGTGCATTTGAGCAGGCGCAACAAGCACAACAGTTTGGTGCTGGGCTAGGTATTCAGGGTCTGCAGGCAGGTCTATCTGGCTTACGGACAGGTATGGAAGGAACTGGACAGGCGATTCAGGGTGCAAATCTCGGGTTGCAGGGAACCGCTCAACGTCTTGCCGCAGGACAACTTGGTTTGCAGGGTGTTCGTACTGGTTTAGAAGGGCAGCAACTTGGGTTGGCTGGTACTCAGGCTTCTACACAGGCGGGTCGATTTGGTTTGCAAGGTTTACAAACAGGTGTTCAGGGCGCACAAGCCGGGATCGCAGGAGCGCAAGCTGGAATCACAGGGGCTCGAACTGCTGCTGGCGCTGCTGGGCAGCTTGGTACTTTGGGTCAAATGCAGTTCGGCCAAGAGACGGGTATTACACAAGCATTGGCTCAGGCTGGCGCTCAACAACGTGCACTACAGCAACAGGGTCTGGACGTCGGATATCAAGACTACCTTACCCAGCAACAGTTCCCGTATCAACAGCTTGCGTTTATGCAGGGCATGTATAGCGGCCTGCCGCTCACCCAAGGTACTCAATCTATTTATGGCGCACAACCTTCGATCGGTCAACAAGCATTGGGTCTTGGTCTTGGGGCATTGGGCGCACAACGCGCATTCGGCTAGGAGCAAACATGGAAGCAATGAAATCCGGCCTTGGGGCTATTTCTTCGGGGATGGGCACGCCAAGCGGCACGCCGCGCAGGCCCGAAAGCAAAATGGGTATGCCCCGCCAAAGCATGGAGCAGATGGTTCAAGCCGCTCGCGAAATGAGCGATGGTCAGCTTGCTGATATTTTGGCGGGTCGTAGCATGGAGGTTCCACAGTTTGTTGCCATGTCTGAGGCGATGGGGCGTAAACAGCTACGCACCGCAATGGAAGGCGCTCAAGCCCGACAGGCACAACAAGCACAACAGCCCAGCCTGCGTGAAAGATTTTTAGCAGAAACACAAGCTCAATCTGCTCCACAACCCCAGCAACCCGCGCCCCGTCCTCAGGCTAGCATGCCTCAAGAAGCAGGCATTGACGCACTACCTGCACCGAATATGGCGCAGATGGACAGTATGGCTAACGGCGGTATTGTTGCGTTTGCTGACGAAGGTTTGGTTCAAAGCCCTTACTCTGACGAGTTAGAGCGTCAAGCTGCCGAAGATAGAGGGATGTTGATGCGGGGGTTGAAGACCGTTGGCGCTGAAGTAGGCGATAGGATGATGTTGCCTTTACAAGCGCTCGGTTCGACCGGTGCGTTATTTAACAGGGGGCTGCGCGCTATAGGTGTTCCGTCTAGCATGGCGCCTACGATCCCCACGGACTACACGTTAGAGGGCGCATCGCTTGGTTTTGGTGGAGGCCCAATGGCTACCGCCTTAGAAGAGCAGCGCGCTGCGCAAGAAGCGCAAGATCAGCGCCAAGCAGCGGACGTAGCCGCAATGGCTGACTTAGGGTTAACCCCAGAAGGCAAGATGGCGCCCCCAGAAACACCTGCGCCAGACATGGATGCGCTTGAAGAGGCAGTTAGTCGAGGTGGAGCCGGTGGAGCCGGTATGGGTGGAGCCGGTGCTGGTGCTGGTGCAGATATGGCGCAGATGCCTGCGCGTAGTCGGTTTGAGCAGTTTGCTGGGCGAGATGAAGAGCTTCAGAGAACACTGGATGAGCAGCAGCGACAGTCACAGGGCGAGTTCCTTATGCAGATTGGCGCTAGCTTGTTGACATCCCCGACGATTGCACAGGGTATTGGTGAAGGCGCTCAGAAGGCACTACCGGGCTTGGCTGCGAACAGACAGGCAGCCGCTAAACTACAAAGAGATGCTCGGGAGTTCCAGTTCAACGTAGCCAAAGCCGAAGAAGCCGCTGAGATGGGGGATAGAGAACTTGCCTTACGTCACGAGCAGTTGGCAATAGATAGGGCGTATAAAACGGGTTTACTTGCCGTTAAAGGCTCTACAAGCGGATTGACCCGGAAAGACATGGCTAAGATGTACATGGACTTCCGTGAAAATAAATTGAAGCCCGCCGGGGCAGCGCTGAGATATGACGGTATGAGCGATGCCAAAAAGCAAGAATGGGAACAAGAGACCCGCGCTGAGTTTGCGCAACTGATGGGTAGCTTAGGTGTAGGCGTAGGTGGCAGTGGTATGATGCAGACTATGCCCGCAAGCGTTCAGGCTGCGATAGATGCGGAGTTTAATAAACGATTTGGGTCAGAGTAATGGATCTTAGCAAACTCTCCGATAACGACCTTCGTGCGCTAAAAGCAAACAACTTCTCGGCGCTTTCAGACGAAGGTCTTATTTTTTTGAAGCAAGCCACCGCCCCTCAGTTAACTCCTGAAGAACGCGCTGAACGCCAAGGTTTTGGTGCAGCGTTTGGTGAGAGCTTTGGGCAGTTTGGCACTGCCGCCATGCGTGGTATCGGCGAGACGTTTGATATTGAGTCGCTAACAGAAGCCGCCAAGGCCAGAGAAGCGCAAGCCCGAGCCGAACCCGGGTTCATCCCCACGACTGAAGAAGATGTTACAAAAGCCTTTGAAGAAGGCATTTTGCCCGGCGTTGGTGCTGGGTTTCGTCAATTTGTTTCAGAGCCTGCGGGTGAGTTAGCTGGGCAGTTTATTGCCCCTGCTGCGGTGGGTCTTGGTACGGCGACGCTTGCGCCTAAACTTGGTCTTGCAGGTCTTGGGGCTTACGCTTTAACCGGTGCCACTACTGCGTTGTCTGAACTGCCGACTGCTGTTGGCGAAACAATTCAGCGCATGGAGCAAGAAGGCCAAGAGGTCGATGAAAACCGTGCGCTTGCTTTTGCTATCCCGCAAGCTGTTTTGTATGGCTTTGGTCTACCCGGCGTTGGTGCGCTGCCTAGAGCAGCGCAGAGAATTTTTAAGTCCCAAGGTGACAGGGTTGCTGAGCGAGTGCTTGCTGGTGAGATTACTAAAGAGCAGGGCATTCAAGAGCTAAGCGGGTATCTGTCTAGCATTGCCAAACAAACTGCGCTGGCTGGCGCATCTGGCGCCGCCGTTGTCACTGGCGCTGAAGCTCTTAAACGCTCTGCTGCAGGCCAAGGCCTAACTGATGAAGAAGCCGTCGATGCGTATTTAGATCAAGCACTGGCTGCTGGTGCGCTGGCTCCGTTCTTTGGCGGGCCTTTAGGTGTTGGCAGACGGATGGGCGCGGTACGTGATGTTAAACAGGCAGGCGCCACCCGCGAAGCCGAAGTCGCTGCGCAACGTAGAGCCGAGGAAGAAACCGCCGCCGCTCAAGCAGACGGTATGTTGTTTAGGCCTGATGAGTTTGAAACCGCAGGCCCGCCTACAAGACCCGTTGATACTCGGCCAAATGAACTGGCAGCTTTAAGAGAGCAAATAGCGGAAGCTACGGCAGCAGGAGATTTGGCAACGGTAGATGCGCTTACTAAGCGAGCGCAGCGATTGGAAGACGACCTGCAAGTAGCGGGCGGATTCAGTCGTGTTGACTTGACCTACAAAGAGCAGATGCTCAACGGGCGGTTAGATGACATCCGCGAGCGCATTGAAGAAGCCACACAAGCTGGCGATTTTGCCCGAGTACAAGAACTCTCTAACCTGTCTAACACGATTAGACAAGAAATTAAGGGCACGCAAGACCAACTCGAAAAGATGGGCGGCCCGATCCGGTCTGTAGAAGAGATCCAGAAACAGTTCGACAGCCGAACGAAGGCGCTGCAGAAAGCAGCCGCTGAAGGCGACACCGAGAAAGTAGGCAAACTTATCCCTGAAATTCGCCAGCTTGAAGCTGAGCTTGCCCAAACCCGCGAAGCCACGATGCCGGCAGATGATTTGTTTGCGCGTGCAGACAGGGCCGAAGCAGAGCAGGCAGAAAGAGTAGGGCGTTTAGACGATGAGCTTGCACAGCAAACGGAAGCATTTGAGCAGATCGTAGAGCGCTCCCGTCAAGAAAGCGATGACACTTTAGCGCGGCTTCAAGATGAGCTAGAGCGCATACCCGATGTGGGACTCGTCGGGCGCATGGAAGACATTCTTGCTCGCGCCGCGCTAAACAACCAAAACCGTTTTGCTACCACAACGGATGATGTGGCTAGACAGGAGGTTGCGCGCAACCAAGAGCAGCTTGAGGCTTTAAGAAGAGACTTAGCCGCTGCGACATCGGCTGACGATGTAGTTGCTGTCGAAAGGATACGGGGCGAATTAGCACAACTACTTACACAAGCACGACGTAGCCGCCCCACAGTGCTTCGAGAAAATGCAGTAACTGACCAGCGGGCCGCTGTGGAAACAGTGCGCTCTAACTTAGAGGATTTGGTCACACGCCAGTTTGAAGGTTCAGGCGCTAGAGATGCAGAGACTACAGGCGTTACCCGGCAAAGCCTTGCTACTGACATAAAGAACGCTATCGCTAGCTATGCTGACGCTGCAGTGCGTGAAGTAAATGCTACCCGCCGTGACAATAGACAGCAGCCGTTGACCAATACTGAAGCTGCGCGCTTGGCTATGGATGTCCGTGGTCGTCTGGAAGCTGTTGTAGGTCAAGGTAACTTAAAGGCGTTGGAGTTAGCTAAAGATGGGTCGAGCCCGATCGAGCGGCAACTAGCTCAACTGAAGCAGCCCTATTTGCGTGGCGAGCCGACTCGACAGCGTGCGCCATTTCAACTTCAGCAACAGCAAGATGTCCTTGAGGCGATTCGCCAAGAAGAAGCGTTACCTGCGCAGACTAGAAGGCTGACCGCAGACAGACAGCGTGCAGCGCTTGAGCGTCGCTTGAAAAACATCAGTAAAAAAATTACAGAAGAAGTTGGAGGGCAAGTCCCTGCGTTTAATATGGACAGGATCCGCGCTTTGCAGCGTGAGTACTCTAATATTGAGCAGCGTTTGCGCGATGGCACCCGTGCTACAGATGATCGTCTGGCGGCTTTGCGCCGTAATCTCGAAAGAACTCAAAGGGAAGAAGCCGCTAACAGGGCGGCAGAAGAGTTGCCTCTGCTGGAACAGAGGCTTGAAGCAGTTCGTAACCAGCGTAAACCTGAAGATGTAATTCGAGAGCTTGACCAACGAATTGAGCAAGCGCGCCAGTTCCGTTCAAATGACGTTGAAGCAATCAAAAAGAACGACGAGAAGCTAGCTAATCTGCGCGCCCAACGCGCCGAAGCCACTTCGCAAATCGAACCCTATCAAAATACGCTGCGCCAACTTGAACAAGACGTTGCTCGCACTAGGGAGTTGGCCAGAAGCGTCGAAACCCCAACCAATCAAGCACAACGTATAGCGGAGCTAGAAGCCCAGTTAAGCGCGGTACGTGCGCAAGCTAGCCCCGATCCTGCAGTTATTAAGCAGCTTGAAGATGAAATTGCTCGCACGCGCAGAGAAGGGGTGCCCGTAGCTAGGGCGCCAGAGCAATCTCAGCCTCAGTTGTTTAGCACTACAGACCTCGAAAAGCTGACTGAGTTAAACCGTAGAGTTGAAGAAGGGCGCCAACCTTCGTTATTTGGCGCTGATGAACTTGAGCCCACCGCCACGCTGCGCGCCACCCCACAGAACTTTATGCGGTTCTTACGCTCAGGCAACGTACAAAAACTCAGAGCGAAGCTAGACAGAGATGAGCAAGGTTTCATAGATGTAAAGAAGTTTATTCGTCAGGGAACTCAAGAAGCTCTTGAGCAGGCCCAACTCCGTCTAGGAGAAATCCGTAAAGCCATAACTGGGGCTGAGCAAAGCCTACAAAAAGCGTGGGAAAACAGCCCTGCCAAAGCCCAGAAAAAAGTAGAAGCGGCAGAGCGGAATCTGAACACGCTTCAAGCCTCGGTTTTGAACAAATCAAGGCGCGTGGGACAGGAAGGCACAAGGATTATCCAAGAAAAAAGTGACTTGCGCGAAACTATTGCGACTTTAGACAGGGCACTTAAAGCCGGCTCGGTGAGCGATGAGGTAAAACAAAGAGCCTTACGTCGTCAAGACAAAAGAGATGAGCTGCTGGCAACACGGCAAAACCTCAACAGGCAAATAAGAGAACTTCGTAAAGCACCCGCTAGTGAAGCCCGCGATCTTCGCCTTGACCGCTTACAAGAGCGCGCCGAATCTTTGCGCCAGAGGTACTTGAACACACGCCTTAATGAGGAAGACGCCGCGATTGTTGCGCGTGAAAAAGTTAAAGACACTCTTGAAAATGAGTACAGAGCTAAAGTACAAAGAGAGGGGGCGGCAGAACCCCCTACCGATAAAACTATAAACGCTCGTTTGAACGACAAAAAAGCTGAAGCCATGACTGAAATGGCGGAGCTAGACAGCTTGCGTAAGCAGTTAACAGACGAAGTAGTTGCCGATAGGGCTCGGGTTGAACTGGCTGAAAAAGAGCTAGAGGTTGCACGCGCCGTAGCTGAAGAAGTTGCAGAGAACCGCCCTGCGGATCTCAAAGCGCTTGACAAAATGCGCAAGTCTTTGCAAGATCCTATAGCTCGCTTGCGTGAAGAACAGTCACGCCTAGAAAAAGAAATTGCAGACAGATTAGAGACGCTTGAGAAAAAAGCGGTAACTGAAAAACGCCCGCCTGAAGAAATAGAACGTATAGCCCAAGCAGCGGCTACAGCCCGCGCTCAAGCCGGGGCAACGGAGGCATCTCTTAAAAAAGCCAAAACAGAAGCCCGAGACGCAGAAGCTAAAGCTGAGCAAGCCCGTATGGAAGAAGCGGGGCGTCGCGAGCGTAGGGTAACTACAACGGCCAGAGAGCCTGTGGGCGTGAAACGCGTTGAAGCGCAGATCAAAGAAGACCGCGCTGCGATTAGAGAAGAAAAGAAAAAAGACACGCCTGACACGGACAAAATTAAAGCGTTAGAAGCGCGGGTTGAGAAGAATCGCGCTAGGTCTAAGTATCTGCGTGCCAAGGCTACTCTTAGAACAGAACTGGACAAGCCGACTCGTGCTGACATCGAGACAGAGAAAGATGCTGATACTAAAAAACAGCTAAGTAAAATGCCTGTCCGTAATGAAAAGAAAGTAAGGGAGCTTGAGAGCCAAATCGAGCAGTATGAAAAAGAATTTGGCGGCCCGACTGAGCTTGCAGAAAAAATCAAAACGACGACTGTTACTCGTCCTAAAAGCCAGACTGAAATTGATGCTGAACAGCGCGAGCGGCAAGCAGACGTAGCCGATCAACTACGTGGTAGGAAAGAACCCCCCAGCATCGGTGTTGCGGATAGGCAAATCAAGGCCGCGGAAGAAGCCAAAGCCGCGGTGCAGAAAGAATACGACCGCGTGCTTGAAAAAGTAGCCAAAGCTAAAGACGCTGTTGACGCCCGCAAAACACAAAAGGGCAAAGCCACAGCTAGTAGAGAGCTTCAAAAAGTCCGCGCCGAACGGGCGTCTGTAGAGGCCAAACTGCGGGAAGCAAACAAAAAGCTCAATGAAGCCAATAAAAGGTATGCCGCTGCGGTTGCGCAAGCAAAGAAAGATTCACAGGAGGCAGGCAAATTTTCTCCTGATGAACTGCGTAAAAGTTTGACCCGACTGGAAAAAGAAAACCGCAAAATTGTAAGCGACCTAAACAAAGCAAAGAAAGCACTGGCCGATGCAAAGACAGACAAGCAAAAGGCAGAGCTTCAAAAGAAAGTTGGCACTCTACAACAAGAATTGTCTGCTAATAACACTGCTCGTGAGTTTAAGGGGCAAGAGCTAGACCGCGCCGAATCGACACTTGCTCGTTTAGGGGAAAGAGCCGCACGCAGTCAACGAACCGCTCCGTTACGAGTGTCCGCGCAAGAAACAGGGCGTAAGTTGGGAGAGGTGTATGATCCGAATGCTGACTATACTAAATTCCTCGAAGAGAAGGGACTTAATTGGAGGACTATTGATGACGTCGAGAGCCCTGACGGGACGGTGTTGCGTGCGTATGCTAGCGACGGGAAGAAGATCGACTCAGCCGAAGCCGCTGATGTTGGTAGAACGCTTGAGTCGGACATCCCCAGTGGGATTGACTTTCAGTCTGTTGGGTTTTTCTCTGACCTGCCTGCGGATGTAAAGCGCCATTTTCAAGAGACATTTGGGCTTGATGAGTTCTCGCCGACTGTAGAAAACATCCGCGGTTTTGTTATGCCCGATGGGCGTGTCTTTGTTATCCGCAACAATCACACCAGCCGCATCGACCTTGAGACGACATATGCGCACGAATTGATTGGCCACGTAGCTACCGATCGTTTGCTTGGCCGCGAAGGGATGAAAAGGTTATCGGCACGCGTTGAAGCGATGCCGGGCGGTGCGTATGGTCTTGCGCGTGAACTTGGCATTGAGAATGAGTTCCGTGGGTCAATGGCTGACCAAGCGCTGACTATCAAGAAGATGAAAGACTCGGGCGCAACCAAAGCCCAGATTGATAAAGCTCTTGGTGAGATGGAAGTGTCGGCCACTCGGGAACTGCTTGCCTACACTGCTGAGAAACGTGTTTCAGAAAACCTCAAGCAGAAACTTGGGCGGTGGTACAGAGAGATTATCGGTGCGTTCCGCGACTGGATGCGGCGCACGGGCATGGCAGAGCTTGCTAAAGTAACTGACGCTGACATCTACAATATCATTCGCAAAGCCCAGAAAGCCTATAAGCGAGATGAACTTGGCGCTCACCGTAATATCAACGGTGATGTTGCGTTCCGTAAGTCTGCTTCTATGCCAAACCCCGGCATCGACCCTGCTGTTGCAAGCGGTGTAGGTAAAGTGGTGCCCCAAGAAAAAGGATGGCTGGACGGCATTAAGGCGTCTGCTATGGGTATGCAGTTTATGCACCGCTTTGTCGATCGCTTTGCGGGGCTGGAGTATATTGCGCGAACTGCGCCCGCTTTTAAGGGCTCACTTGAAGGCGTCCAGATGCAGTACTACAACCGCATCTACGACCAGCGCAACAACATGACGGCTAACATTGCGTCAAACGGCCCGGTGCGATTGGTCAAAAACCAGAAAGAAGGCACTTTCGAGTACAAGAGCACCAACGCGCCCAGCTTGAAGAGCATCTTTGAAACGCTAAAAAGTGCGCAAAAAGACTTTGGTAATGAGCGATTTACTGTTGACACTTTTGGCACATACCTCGCTGTTGAGCGTGCTGCTAGCGACCCGAAAGGCTTGGCCGAAGGCCTGAAAAAACTTGACTTGTCAGGCAAACTCAGTATGGCTGAAGCCCAAGCGCTGTTAAAGACAGGGCGCGGCAACGAGGCGTTCCAGAAAGCCCGTAGCATGTATCGCGAGTACAACAACGGTTTGATCGGCTTGCTTGAAGACACTGGGCGTATTAGTAAAGAAGAGGCTGCTAGGTTCCGTAAGGGCGACTATGTGCCGTACTACCGCGAGCGTAATGGCGAGATCTGGGACGTTGAGCATAATGTTAGGGTCGGTGATATCAAGAACCAGCCTATGTTGCGCCAGCTTGTGGGCGGTGACAGCGCCATTGTTAACTTTGAAGTCGGTGCGCTGCAGAACACGTATCTGCTAACCGAGATGGCGCTTGGTAACGTCTCAACAAAGAACACTGCCTACACGTTGCAGACACTTGGTATTGCTGATGTGCGAAAAGGCGACGGTGGTGCAGGGCCTAATGTCATTCGGTTCTTTGAGAATGGCGAGAAAAAACATGCTGTGTTAGCCACTAAAGGCGAGGCGCTGCGCTTAGAGAATGAACTTGCTGAGATGCGCCAGAAAGGGCTGGCAGGTACAGAGCGCTACAAAAAGAAAGCCGCCCGCGCTGATCGTGCGCGTGAGTCTGAGACACTGTTTGGCGACATACCGGCTGAGCTTATCGTAAAGGGCATGGAGGGTATCTCTCTTGAACTGCCGATGGCGATTAAGTTTATGCAAGCCCCTGCTAACCTGTTACGTAAAGCTGTTACACGGAACCCGGCATACGCTGCTCGCATTGCCATCAAGGACTCAGTATACGGATGGGTCGCGACAGGCTCAGATGTTAAGCCTGTGCTGGGTGTGTTGGGCAATATCAAGGGCGCATGGACAGGCGAGAAGCCGGCTATTAAAAAGCTCCAAGAACAGGGCATCATCGGCGGTCACGTATTTAACGGTACTGTGGAGGATATGCGCACAGTGGCTCTGCAGATCTCTCGCGGTGAAAAAGGGTGGGAGAAGCTAATGGCCAAAGCCGACCGGCTCGCCATCCTAGCTGACGAAGCAGCGCGTGTGACTCTGTACGACGGGTTCATCAAAAAAGGCATGACAGAGATGGAGGCGACACTCGCCACTCTGGAGGCGCAGAACTTCACCAAGCACGGCATGTCACCTAGCGTGCGGTACATGAGCACGATGATCCCGTTCTTTAACGCGCAGATCCAAGGCCTTAACGTGTTTGCAAGAGCACTGGCTGGCAAGACGTTGTTTGAAGATAAGATTGGTGTCCGCGCTGCTGCGCTGCAGCGAGGCGGTATGATTGCCGGCGGTACGATGTTGTACTCGATTCTGATGGCCGACAACGAAGCGTACAAAAACGCTACGCAAGATCAGCGCATGAACTATTGGTTTGTCCCGCTGCCGTTCTTTGACGAGCCGATTCGCGTACCGATTCCGTTTGAAGCCGGTCTGGTGTTCAAGGCGTTGCCCGAGGGCATCATCAACATGGCGCAAAAAGACAAAGACGCGAGCGATGTGCTTGACGCGCTAGGCAAACTTACACTAGCAGCCATACCGGGTTCGTCTAACTTGTTCCTGCCACAGGGCGTCAAGCCGTTGATTGAGGTAGCGACAAACACGAGCTTCTACGGTATGCGCCCGATTGAAGGGCTACGCGCTCAGCAGGAGCAGCCGGGGTATAGGTTTGGCTCACGCACCACTGAGGTGTCTAAGGCCATAGGTGAGACGCTAGGCATCTCGCCGCTGAAGATTGACTCGCTGATTAATGGCTACACCAGCAGCACTGGTATCGCCCTGTTGTCAGTATTCAACCCGATTCTGCGTGACACTG